>Ga0209533_1006238_pt1 | contig 10004 bp, 7 predicted proteins | sample COG_04_FD_184748 | JGI IMG/M metagenome (GOLD analysis project Ga0209533, IMG submission 184748) | Pelagic Microbial community sample from North Sea - COGITO 998_met_04 (SPAdes) (version 2) | ecosystem: Environmental > Aquatic > Marine > Neritic zone/Coastal water | place: Helgoland, sampling... | reverse complement strand
TTTAATTGTTCTATTTCTTGTTTTTATAACGTCAAATTATGATGTATGACTTACTTTAAATTTAAGTAAACTACTTAATAATCAAATAAATATATAAGAAATAGTTTTATTAAAAAAGTAATATTGTATGAATGGATCTAAAAAATGTATAGATGGTTGTACTAGCTTGTTTTATAGCAATAAACGAAGTGGAATAACTGGTAAGTGGTTAGCTTCTTGTCTGTTTTGGGAAGTTTTCAGTCTAGCAATAAACAACAGCAAAGCAGCAAGCTTGTAGTTTGTACTTTGCTGTTATTTTTTAGAGGTTGGGTTGGTTTTGTTTATTCAAGTTTTTGTTTTTTCCAAATTACTTTTTGATGAATAATTAACTGAATCGCCAAAGCCATAATTGTTTGCCATAATATGTAGGGAAGCATTCCAGAAGTATTTATATAATCTAAATAATTCGAATAAAGTATAAAATCTGTAATTAAAAGAATAATACAACCAATCATTACGTATAAACTAAATTTAGTTTTTGGAAAATTGAATATAAACTTATAAGAGAAAAATACTAGTATAGGTGCTATTATAAAAACAGAAATCATAAGATAATATATATTCATATCTTCCCCAATAATTAAATCGGTGTTATTCATTATAAATTCACGAAATTCACTAAATATACCAATACATAAAAAAGCTAACCAAAAAGAAACGTTAGAAACAATTAAACTTAATATTGTACCAAAATATGGATTGTGTTTATGCTTTTTCCAGTTAAATAACCCAATGATAAAACCAAAAGAAAGAGGGTAATAATAGATAGACATTTTAGTGAAAACAATTATAATTACACAAAATATTGGAGGGGTTATTATTTTAAGATAGTTCATAAAAATTTAATTACAATTAATTTCATCTATAGTTTCATTATTTTTAAGTAATTCTTTTAATTTAGTTTACTCTAAACCCTCTTGTTCCTTCGTAAGTCCAATTTGTTTCATATTTAATTAATTTGCTATCTTCTTTTTCAATAATAATAATTTTAAAATATGGATGATTTTTTGTTAAAGGCATAGGGATTTTAAAATCGCTACTTGAATAGTTTTTTTTAATCTTATTTTTGTGAAATCGATACTCTAAATTACTTAGTTGACTTGGTAAGCTTAGTTTTATCTTCTCTAAGAATTTAATATTACAAGTATCGACTTTATGTTCGTTTTTTATAAAAACAAAACTCTCTCCACCTAAATAATAAAATCTTTTATTTTTGTTTTGATTTACTTTATGAATTTTAGGGTTAAACAAAATATATTTTACTGGTTTTAAATATTTTTCTCCTTTTTCAGTGAAAAAATAATCATCATTATTGTTTTGACAGCTTACATAGTTTAAAGCAAATAAAAACATCAAGGCAAAATAAGTTTTCATAATTAATTAAAGTTTAAAGTAATCCCACCATTTAAGTATTATCTAACAGCAACAAAAGTATTTTACTATTTTTTTCTGTTTTTTTGAATAGGCTAATTTACAACCCAATTCATCTCCAATTAGATAATAGAAGCCTAAAGCTTTCGGATTCGATTTAACAGCATTCCAAATTTCTGAATTAGAATAATCTGTATCTATTACATCTGAAGAATTTATCGCAGGGAAAATAAAATTTTTGTCATCGAAAAAACTCGAAACACGTTTTTTTATCATATTTATTTTTTCTTCATCTGTGATATTTTCGTCAATAATATATCCATTAATTAAAACATTTGATGGATATGTTTCATTTAATAATTCAATTCCATTTGAATTAATAATTTTAAAAATCATTTTTCCTTTTAATATATTTTCTCCAATTATTGAAATCGAAAATTTATCTTTCTTATTTGGATGTGAAAACAACTTATCTCTGTGTTTTTCTAATAAAATAAAATTATCTGAATTCGTACTAAGAATTTTATTTTTAGAAGGGTTAATGTTACAATTGAAACAAAACCCTATTATAAAAAGTAATATTATTTTTTTCATTTTCTTATTGATATATGAATGTGATCTTTATGCCCGGAAACAGGGTAATTATAATTCAAGAGCGCTTAATTAAAAAAAAAGAATTTATAATTAATTAGAGCAGATAGTTTTCTGGCTAACAATATAAATAACAGCAAAGCACCAAGCTTGTAGTTGGTACTTTGTTGTTATTTCAAAACTCTATCTTATTTTTTTTTAATTTTATCAATCAACCATCTAAGATCTAATTTGTTTATATAAGAACTTGATACGTAGTCTTTTTTCTTTTGGGAAAGAAGATATTCAAGGATTTCATTTGCAGGAACAAACCATCCGTTTTGTTTGGACAAGTAATTTATATTTTCTTTAAATATTTCGTCTAGTTTTCCTTGATGATCTACAAAATCACTTGCAAAATGTGTGTATACAATACATAGTCCTTTCTCTCTTTTTAATTTATCAATATTAGACTTTGTTACTAAATTATTAAATTGTTTTAGATTATGTCCATCAGATGAACTAAACCAATAATTAGAAAATATTTTTCGTTTCTCTCTGAAAGGCATTTTAGGATCATATTTTAATGTGTTAATCCCATTAAACACCCTATTTCTAATGAATTTTATTTTTTCTTTAGCAACATCACCCCAGAAATAGTTGCTATTAATTTCATCTCCATAGAACCTTTTCTTACTACCTTCAATGATTTGCATTGTTTTTCTTAAGATCATACCAAATCTTTTATGGCCCCAATATAGATTGTCAGAGTTGGAACAGTGATTTATATGCATATTGGGATATTTGCCTAATTTCTGCTTGAATTCATCGAGACCTTTAATTATTTCGGTTCGACTAAAATTACCACTTCCAACGTTGTGAAGTTGAATGTCAAAACCATCACTTTTAAGTAGTTTAATAAATTTATAATAATTGTTGTTTTGAAGTGTCTGCCCTGTGTATCTATCTCTTGATGGATATATCCATACCGTTTTAGTTGTTTTTATATTTTTACTAGTTAAGTAATCATAAATTGGCTTAATATTATTGATATTAGAATTATCTGTATCATCTATAATTGTAAATGCAAATTCTTTTTTTTTTGGCCAATTCATATCTGATTTTTTCTATTTTATATCCAATTTTGGATAAAAAATAGAACAATACCTTGTACAAAAAAGCACTATTGTATGAATGGGTTTAAAAAATGTATAGATGGTTATTTTCGCTTGTTTTTTAGAAATATATTATGTGGAAGAAAAGTTTCTTTTTCACAATTTTCATATTACAGTTAAACGGTTTGGTTTTCAGTCTAGCAATAAATAACAGCAAAGCACCAAGCTTGTACTTTGCTGTTATTTTTTAGAGGTTGGGTGGGTTTTGTTTATTCAAGTTTTTGTTTTTTCCAAATTACTTTTTGATGAATTAATAATTGAATTGCCAATGCCATAGCAATTTGCCAAATTGTATAATGATCAAATCTGATGTTTTTAATAAGCTTAATAATATAATAATTAGATAATTGATAAAATAAATATGAAATAATAATTAAAAAAAATACTGCAAAGAGAATTATATATTTTGTTATTTTGGTTATTGAATAATTAAAAACAAATTTATATAGAAAAAACACTAATAATGGAGCAAGAATAAAAGATGAAACCATTAAAGCAGCTACTCCTCCATTATCTTGTCCTAAAAAAAGTTTAAATACCTCAAATAATAAATAAACTGAGAAGTAAGCAATAAAAAATGAAATATATGAGGCTAATAAACTTAAAATAATTCCAATAAGTAAACCATATTTATGATTATTCCAATTTATAAAACCTATAACTAAACCGAAAGATAATGGGTAGTACTCTATACCAAATTGTGTACTTAAAATAATAAGTACACATACTATTGGCGCTAATATGATTTTTAATAAAGTATAATTTCTCATAATTAATTTAATTACAATAGATTCATGGTCAAAGCATTCTGAAATGAAGAAGTATGTTAGTTTATTAAAACTTAAACGCAGAACTATAAAAGTCTAATAAAATTAGTTTTAATGTTGGTTTTTAATAAAGCAATAAATAACAGCAAAGCAGCAAGCTTGTAGTTTGCTGTTATTTTTAGATGATTTAAGTTGGTTCGTATTTATGATATTGATAAGCCTTTTTCGTATTCTATAATCCAACGTCCATTTTCTGTTTTTATTAAAAAATAAACAATTGATGCACCTGAGAGTTTACTATTACTAACAGCACCAACAACAATAGCTCTTTCATAATTTTTATTAAAAATAACTTGAGAGAAACTTACTAAAAAATCAAATTTATTAAACTCTTTAGAATCTTTAGTCAGTATATTCTTATTAAAGTAAAAGATAGAGTCTTTTCTATTTGTTTTAATCTTTGAAATGTCTATTTGTTTTATTTTTTTGACAGATTCGAGCTTTGTAAGCAAATTTGAATAATCATCATTTAATTTCAAATTATTATCTCCAATTTTTATAAATTCTTTAGAAATTGCGACTTTCTTTTTTTCTTTTTTAGAGAGCCTTTTTTTTAAATTTTCTGAAATTAGTCTTTCTCTTAATCTTAAATAACTTAAATCTATTGAATCTCTTTGTTCTTGTGAGTAATCTACTTCAGTCATAGGAGGAGGAGATGGTAAAGGGGGTGAAATATCTATTTGATTTAGCATATTTGTATATATTAATGATATAATATGGTAAGTGTTTTTTATTTTATCATTATTTTTCTCACAAGACAAGAGAGTTAAAAAAACTAGAATAGAAATACAGGTTTTAGCTTTCATGATTTGTTATTTACAGTTCTTATTAAAATTTGTTTTTTTATTATGATTTCAGAACTCTTTTATGCTTATTGTATCGTCTTTTAATAAGATATTGTAGCTATAACTTGGAACAATTCCACTTGAATAATAACCAAAATTTTTTCTTAGATTATTGGGAAACACCTTAATGAAAAAAGAACCATCGGATTTAGGTTTTTGTTTTACAAATTTTAAATAAACTTTTCTTGTTTTATTTTTGTAAAGATTCTTTATTTTAATTTCATCATATCCATTAGATATAATTATGCTGTCAATCTTTTTTTGACTTTTATTTTCTAATTCAAAAAGCATTCCTTTGTTATCACATGAAAAGAAAAAAGATAAAAAGAAAGCTAATATAATTACTTTTTTTTGGGGTTTCATATTATTGATTTGTTGGTTTTTAATAAAGCAATAAATAACAGCAAAGCAGCAAGCTTGTACTTTGCTGTTATTTTTTAGAGGTTGGGTTGGTTTTGTTTATTCAAGTTTTTGTTTTTTCCAAATTACTTTTTGATGAATAATTAACTGAATCGCCAAAGCCATAATTGTTTGCCATAATATGTAGGGAAGCATTCCAGAAGTATTTATATAATCTAAATAATTCGAATAAAGTATAAAATCTGTAATTAAAAGAATAATACAACCAATCATTACGTATAAACTAAATTTAGTTTTTGGAAAATTGAATATAAACTTATAAGAGAAAAATACTAGTATAGGTGCTATTATAAAAACAGAAATCATAAGATAATATATATTCATATCTTCCCCAATAATTAAATCGGTGTTATTCATTATAAATTCACGAAATTCACTAAATATACCAATACATAAAAAAGCTAACCAAAAAGAAACGTTAGAAACAATTAAACTTAATATTGTACCAAAATATGGATTGTGTTTATGCTTTTTCCAGTTAAATAACCCAATGATAAAACCAAAAGAAAGAGGGTAATAATAGATAGACATTTTAGTGAAAACAATTATAATTACACAAAATATTGGAGGGGTTATTATTTTAAGATAGTTCATAAAAATTTAATTACAATTAATTTCATCTATAGTTTCATTATTTTTAAGTAATTCTTTTAATTTAGTTTACTCTAAACCCTCTTGTTCCTTCGTAAGTCCAATTTGTTTCATATTTAATTAATTTGCTATCTTCTTTTTCAATAATAATAATTTTAAAATATGGATGATTTTTTGTTAAAGGCATAGGGATTTTAAAATCGCTACTTGAATAGTTTTTTTTAATCTTATTTTTGTGAAATCGATACTCTAAATTACTTAGTTGACTTGGTAAGCTTAGTTTTATCTTCTCTAAGAATTTAATATTACAAGTATCGACTTTATGTTCGTTTTTTATAAAAACAAAACTCTCTCCACCTAAATAATAAAATCTTTTATTTTTGTTTTGATTTACTTTATGAATTTTAGGGTTAAACAAAATATATTTTACTGGTTTTAAATATTTTTCTCCTTTTTCAGTGAAAAAATAATCATCATTATTGTTTTGACAGCTTACATAGTTTAAAGCAAATAAAAACATCAAGGCAAAATAAGTTTTCATAATTAATTAAAGTTTAAAGTAATCCCACCATTTAAGTATTATCTAACAGCAACAAAAGTATTTTACTATTTTTTTCTGTTTTTTTGAATAGGCTAATTTACAACCCAATTCATCTCCAATTAGATAATAGAAGCCTAAAGCTTTCGGATTCGATTTAACAGCATTCCAAATTTCTGAATTAGAATAATCTGTATCTATTACATCTGAAGAATTTATCGCAGGGAAAATAAAATTTTTGTCATCGAAAAAACTCGAAACACGTTTTTTTATCATATTTATTTTTTCTTCATCTGTGATATTTTCGTCAATAATATATCCATTAATTAAAACATTTGATGGATATGTTTCATTTAATAATTCAATTCCATTTGAATTAATAATTTTAAAAATCATTTTTCCTTTTAATATATTTTCTCCAATTATTGAAATCGAAAATTTATCTTTCTTATTTGGATGTGAAAACAACTTATCTCTGTGTTTTTCTAATAAAATAAAATTATCTGAATTCGTACTAAGAATTTTATTTTTAGAAGGGTTAATGTTACAATTGAAACAAAACCCTATTATAAAAAGTAATATTATTTTTTTCATTTTCTTATTGATATATGAATGTGATCTTTATGCCCGGAAACAGGGTAATTATAATTCAAGAGCGCTTAATTAAAAAAAAAGAATTTATAATTAATTAGAGCAGATAGTTTTCTGGCTAACAATATAAATAACAGCAAAGCACCAAGCTTGTAGTTGGTACTTTGTTGTTATTTCAAAACTCTATCTTATTTTTTTTTAATTTTATCAATCAACCATCTAAGATCTAATTTGTTTATATAAGAACTTGATACGTAGTCTTTTTTCTTTTGGGAAAGAAGATATTCAAGGATTTCATTTGCAGGAACAAACCATCCGTTTTGTTTGGACAAGTAATTTATATTTTCTTTAAATATTTCGTCTAGTTTTCCTTGATGATCTACAAAATCACTTGCAAAATGTGTGTATACAATACATAGTCCTTTCTCTCTTTTTAATTTATCAATATTAGACTTTGTTACTAAATTATTAAATTGTTTTAGATTATGTCCATCAGATGAACTAAACCAATAATTAGAAAATATTTTTCGTTTCTCTCTGAAAGGCATTTTAGGATCATATTTTAATGTGTTAATCCCATTAAACACCCTATTTCTAATGAATTTTATTTTTTCTTTAGCAACATCACCCCAGAAATAGTTGCTATTAATTTCATCTCCATAGAACCTTTTCTTACTACCTTCAATGATTTGCATTGTTTTTCTTAAGATCATACCAAATCTTTTATGGCCCCAATATAGATTGTCAGAGTTGGAACAGTGATTTATATGCATATTGGGATATTTGCCTAATTTCTGCTTGAATTCATCGAGACCTTTAATTATTTCGGTTCGACTAAAATTACCACTTCCAACGTTGTGAAGTTGAATGTCAAAACCATCACTTTTAAGTAGTTTAATAAATTTATAATAATTGTTGTTTTGAAGTGTCTGCCCTGTGTATCTATCTCTTGATGGATATATCCATACCGTTTTAGTTGTTTTTATATTTTTACTAGTTAAGTAATCATAAATTGGCTTAATATTATTGATATTAGAATTATCTGTATCATCTATAATTGTAAATGCAAATTCTTTTTTTTTTGGCCAATTCATATCTGATTTTTTCTATTTTATATCCAATTTTGGATAAAAAATAGAACAATACCTTGTACAAAAAAGCACTATTGTATGAATGGGTTTAAAAAATGTATAGATGGTTATTTTCGCTTGTTTTTTAGAAATATATTATGTGGAAGAAAAGTTTCTTTTTCACAATTTTCATATTACAGTTAAACGGTTTGGTTTTCAGTCTAGCAATAAATAACAGCAAAGCACCAAGCTTGTACTTTGCTGTTATTTTTTAGAGGTTGGGTGGGTTTTGTTTATTCAAGTTTTTGTTTTTTCCAAATTACTTTTTGATGAATTAATAATTGAATTGCCAATGCCATAGCAATTTGCCAAATTGTATAATGATCAAATCTGATGTTTTTAATAAGCTTAATAATATAATAATTAGATAATTGATAAAATAAATATGAAATAATAATTAAAAAAAATACTGCAAAGAGAATTATATATTTTGTTATTTTGGTTATTGAATAATTAAAAACAAATTTATATAGAAAAAACACTAATAATGGAGCAAGAATAAAAGATGAAACCATTAAAGCAGCTACTCCTCCATTATCTTGTCCTAAAAAAAGTTTAAATACCTCAAATAATAAATAAACTGAGAAGTAAGCAATAAAAAATGAAATATATGAGGCTAATAAACTTAAAATAATTCCAATAAGTAAACCATATTTATGATTATTCCAATTTATAAAACCTATAACTAAACCGAAAGATAATGGGTAGTACTCTATACCAAATTGTGAACTTAAAATAATAAGTACACATACTATTGGCGCTAATATGATTTTTAATAAAGTATAATTTCTCATAATTAATTTAATTACAATTGATTTGGTTAATGGTGTCATTACTTTCTAATAACTCTTTCAATTTATTTTTATCGAAATGAACAGCAGTTCTAGGAACAACAGAAGCTTGTCCGTTATAAGCATTCACCCAATATTTAATTTCTTCTTGTAAATTAGACCATGTTGCATCTCCAATATTATAATATGTTTCCTCTTTACATTCGTCAGTCCCCGGCCCAAATAATGTTAAATCATCAACTCTTGCAACATCGACAGCTCTTGCATATAATTCTAAATTTCCATTTTGATTTGTAAGATAACCCCATTGACGATTTCCTGAAAATGGTTGAGATTTAGTCCGGAATGTTTGAATTGTAGAGCCTATCCAATATTGGGGTGTAAAAGCAGAAATCATAATTGCCCCATCATCTGAAACAAGATCACTAAATTTAACATCTCCCCAAGCTATTATTTCTATTATGGCAGCTAAAGGATTATTAGAGTTCCAAGTAGTAGCATCAACTGAATAGTATGGAGAAAAAGTCCAGCTTATATCTGCTTTATTATTAGTGTTAAAAGGGATATTACAACTAAATTGAAAATCGTCTTTATTACCGGATGCTAAATCAGTGAATTTATTTTTATAAGCATTATAAACTTCTGCATCTGAATCTGGTATACCATCTAAATTAAAGTCTGGGTTGGTAGTAATTTCTACACTATAATAGTCCACATTAGCAACAGCTGCATTACCTGTATTAAGAGGTTGGTCTTGAAAATCACTTCCTAAATTATCAAGTCTATTTTTACAAGACTGTGGTAAAGTATGGTCATATAGTTGCTGATAATTCACAATATCAAGACCATTTTGTTGTATACAATCTTCAAGTAAAACAAAAGGATCGTCTTTAATTAATTCCATTAATTCTTCATATCTTTTAAATTTTGCAGTTGGAATTTCTTCAATGATATTCAAAAACTCCATTACAAATTCTTTAACCTCAACAGGAACAATTCCATTAACCCTATAATTCTGCATAAAATTACTTAAATTATTTAAATCATTTTTATTGGTATATGAATTTAACCATTCTATTTGATTTTGATTGGTAATATTTAGTTCTTGTATTAAAT
>Ga0209533_1006237_pt1 | contig 10005 bp, 11 predicted proteins | sample COG_04_FD_184748 | JGI IMG/M metagenome (GOLD analysis project Ga0209533, IMG submission 184748) | Pelagic Microbial community sample from North Sea - COGITO 998_met_04 (SPAdes) (version 2) | ecosystem: Environmental > Aquatic > Marine > Neritic zone/Coastal water | place: Helgoland, sampling... | reverse complement strand
TGAATTAAATCAATAGCTTAAAAATAGCATAATTCAAGAAAAGACTAAATGTACCATGAAATGTACCATAAACTACTTGTGTAGATTTCATTCTTTTCATGTTTTTTGTTTGTCCTGACCTGTTATGTATGCTTTAACCGACGTCCGCTACTCTACAGACATCCATTCAAGTTATGTGATGTCACAGGTATGTACAGATCTTAGCTATAAAACGATTATCTATTAATGGAATCGGGTAACAAAAAGCCCCCGACGCGCCGTAGCGGCCTGGTTGGCAGAGATGAAGCGGCCCCCCATCCTCCCTTTTTATAAGTATCACTTACTTCTGCCCTAGTTTGACTGGATGGGGTATTCAACTATGATTAATATATATAAAACATGGGATTACTACTTATCTCGATCATTAATGCAAATTTTAAGGATATATTTAGGGCCCATGAGACAACTTTTCAGAAAATATGAATTCTGGTTTGCCGCAGGTTTTAGTTATGGAATTTATCTATGCGAGGATATCTTTGATATAAAAGGTATGCATGATTTTGCCGTGGTATTCCTTTTGGTAGCAACAACTTTTCTTTCATTAAAAATGTATCTCGGCCAACAAAAAGACAATTAAGTCACAGTGACTTATTCTTGAAGGGAATTGGGTGCAGTGTGCTCCTCCTTTCAAAAAGGGAGATCCTTGTGATCTTGGATGTTCTGGTCATGTTCCAACACATTTGCCTCTGACTCTTCCTCATCATACAATTCCAAGCCAGGTATAGTTGGAAGAACATTTCCTGCAATTCCTTCAATAGCACCGCTCATTCTGGCTGTATTCATGATGATACCTTCAATATGCTTCTCACGCTTAGCCCAGATTTTATTCATTGATCTTTTTTCTTGGTTCAATTCACTTTCCATTTGAGTGAAGCTGTCAATGATTGCTTGAACATGTAATCTATATTCATTTCCAGTAATGAAGTCATAGAGCATCTCCATTTTTCCTCCCTTATTTTCTTGGGATGCAGAGATTAGTTTCTGCTTTATAATGTTGTCCCGGATGACAGGAACCAAGGCTTTGAAGTGGGTATATGAGCAGATGAAGACCCCATCTTTTTCACCAAAAGAAGGAATGTCCGGAGGCATAGCATCTGAAATCAATATTCCTATGTCAGCATTTTTGTTTTGAATGTCCTTTTTAAACTTGGGTATCCAAGACGCACTAAAACTTTTGGTTCTTTTGCTCTCATAGAGAATGGTTCCACATACTATTTGAGCCTGATTTTTAACTACATGAAAGGTATCTGCTCCTGATTCTCCTTTTTTAATTTCTTGAATATCATCATAAGGGAAATAAGAGCTAAGCCAGTTCTCTATGGCAATCTCCTGAACCTCACCCTGGCTTTGCTGTGATCCTTGGTTTTGTTTTCTTAACAGTTCTTCTGCCGAAGCTTTTGATTCGTCTAATTTCTTTTGTAGTTCTGCATTTTTAAGAGCGGCGTTGTTAGTTATTTCATCGATCTTCAGTTGATGGTCACGGTTCGATTGGTCAATCAAATCCTTAGTTTCTGCAGAAACTTGTTTATAAACTCGTGCCTCTGTTTCTGATTTTGCTTTGGCTATGTTTAGCTCATTTTTTCTTTTAAGATTTTCTAACTCAGCAGCAGCTCCACTTAGTTCTTGAATGGTTTTTGTTTGGTCATCTAAATCTTTTTTCAATATTTTCATAGCCGCTGCGGTAGCATTTTCAAGCTTATCTTTAATTCTCTTCTTCTCTTCAGCAAGCTTTATGTCAGTGTTGGCCGTATAGTTTTTTATATATTCAGCCTTTCTGTGTTCAAATTCAGCCTCTGCCTTTTGCTTAACCGCGTCCATCTCAGACTTATGCCTTTCCTCAGATTCTTTGGTCACTTCAGAAAACAAAAGATCAGTCACATCAATTTTTTCATTACACTTTGGACAGCTTATAGTTTGGCCTGTTTTGCTCATATTACTTTCCTTATGCTTTGCGGAAGTCAGTATAGTCTTTGTTGCTTTTACCTTTGTTACACGAATCACAAAGGACCTGCAGATTATCAAATTCAAGTTGTAGGTCAGGAAATTTGCTTCTTGGTTTAATGTGGTCGACCACTATGTTGTCTTTGGCCCCACATAACATGCAGACCGGCCCATATTTAGTTAGAACTTTGTATCTTAACTCCTTCCATTCCCAGGATGCATAGAACTGTTGATCATTTTTAAACCCCAATCTTTGTTCACCTGCTATTTTGAAGCTGGTTTTATTGCTATAAAAGCCACCAAGCTTTCCAGACTTATCTGTATGGCGAGCTCGTGAGGCAATTTTCCTTCCCCTCCGTTCTGCTTTTCCGGCGGCCTTATGTGATTGTTTCTTCTTATCTTTTTGTGCCTTTGCTTGTTCTGATTTCAGTAGCTGATTTAGCTGTTTTTCATCAGACTCATTATTCCAGCCATCATTAAGTCTTTTTCTAGCAAGCTTCAGCCAGCCTTGCGGAGGCGGATAAGAAAACCCAAGGCGCTCTATTTCCATTTTTGAGAAATGGCGCGGCTCCAAGAATAGTACTTTGTTAAGAAACTTTCTGTCTTCCTCGTTCATTGTATAAATACCTTACTTTCGGCCTAAGTATATGCAACAACTAATACCTTATCTAGGTGTCTCATTTGACTGGCTAATTTCATTAATAAAGAAATCGGTATGGAAAAAATCAGTGGGCTAGTGCCAGTCTACATAATGCCCCCTGAACTGATTATTTAATTTTGAGGTTTTTGCAAATCCATCCGCCCAGTAAATAGGGCCTGGTAAATGTGGTTGTGATCCTAATGAGGGTGTGTAACACAATCCACATAAAATTTTGACATATGCGTCGATGCCCCAGCCGAGGCCATCTGCACCTTTGGGGAGTACGATTTTAAATGTATTAGGTATCCCAATTTTGCAATCGTAAAAAGTCGCATATCTTACGTTCGAAGAACTAAGATGGAAGTTTACTCCAATAGCTATCTCAGCCTTGTTTTTCAAAAAGATTGGAGGGTTATTCCGCTTTCTTAATTCAATTAAGGTAGATGGAATTCCTAGAGCTGTTACATACTCATGGACAGTTTCATATGTTTTATATTTGTTGTTGTTCGGTATTCTGCCGTCTCTAATGATAATAGCTTGATCTATGATTTTATTTTGGCGTCTCTCAGCCAAGGCTATGGTTTCTTTGAGCATAGTTTTTATGTGCTCAAGATAAAGGGCCTCGTTAAGCGTCAAAGTCTTTGATGTAGATGCCACTAATTTACCCTCAGGATTAACAGCGGTAACGACTATGTTACTAGTTCTATGCGTATGGTCATGCCCTATATCGATTCCAAGAAAAACTCCACTATCAAATGGCTTGGGGAATGGCAACCGCAGTGAGTAAGGAGCTCCTACAGAATTTAGCAGTGACAGTACATGAGTACTTGACCAATAATTATTTTTGACTGTGCTCAATGAAACTAATCTGTATGACTGTTGCCAATTGTCTAAAATATTCATCAGTTCACTTTGCAAATCTGGCAACGGCTCTCCTTTTTTGCCAGTCAAAGCGATAACGACAACATCATTTTCTGAAAATGTTTGCGGTTTATTTGTTGTGGCCTTGGCTCTCTCTAGAAAAGATAGAAGACTCCAAGCTTTGACTGATAGTCCTCCGAGACTGCAGGTGGCTCTGGACCATTTTTCTTTTACACTTCTTGTGTAATCAAGAATAAATTTTGCCGTTCGAGGATCATTTGGATCGCCGATAAAATGGATAGTTAAATGCTCAGGGTAATTCTTCCATCCATTTGCACTACATGATTGCCACATATCTTTGGTTAGAGGGAATTCAGATGCAGCTCCCTCAGCTCTTGTGAATTTAAGAATTTCTATATCATGTTGAGTCGACGGCTGTGGGAGTGCGGAAAATTTGTTGCTACTAACTAGCAGATCACCAAACCGAATGATTTCTTTGATAACGATATTCATAGGAGAAAACTTTCGTTTTCTGCCCTCTAAGATGAGGTGCTCTATTTCATAGGAAGGTTGATTTTTTCCGTTTTTGAAGTAAAGGCGCTTCGGAATTAAGCAAATAAATTTATTATTGGTGTTAGGTAGTGACTCGCGAGATACAAGGATGGCTTCTACTGATTCCAAAGCGTTACTTTCTTTGTTGACTAAGGTAGGGCGCCAGATAACTATACCTTGGGAACAGCGTTCTACCTCGTAACCTTTGCTTTGTGCTATTTCTACAACAGACCTCATCCAGTCATTATTTGTTGACATGAATATTGGTATTTGCAGAGCTTCGTGAGTTTTGACAACTTGAGTCATGCTGTATCTCCATCGATTTATACTAAAAAGTTTATAAATGCCTGAATTAAATTCACTCATTCTTTGAAATAGGCTATTAATAGATAACCAATAGAGAGGATATTTATTCCATTCTTTTTAAAATTTATGTATTGGTCTAACTGCAGAAAGCAGGTACTTAGTTTAAGGTCTGCTCCAAATTGGATTTAGCAGCTTAAGGTAGAGTGATTATTTAGTAGAACCTATTTCCTCTATAAGATTTTTTGACTTCCTCATATTGACTTTAATCAGAGCTTCATAGAGTGTTTTCTGTCTTTTTTGTATTAGTTGCCAATCGCTTCGCTGCTTCTCATGACTTGCATCAACAAGAGCTTCGCTGACTGTTTTACAGTCGCCACAGAACTTAACCAAGGTGAGACCCAGAGAAAATAGTGCTGTGCAGTCATGAGTGCAATGGCTGTAGACTCGTATCTTCGCTAACCAGTTAATATCAAGGTGATTGGAATAACTGTTACAGTAGGAATGGATTTGAGTTAATTTAGGACTCATTAAGTCTTCGAGCGCTATAATCCGCTTCGATAATCCAATGTCATTTACGTTCCTAAGATCCGACTGTGCGCATTTCAGATAATCGTATAAAAGGTAGAGACCTCTGTCCCACTGTGCCATTAAATCCTCTGAGGGCATTAGCTCTGCGCGATGCTTAATGAAACTCACTTCTAAATTCATCATGTCTTCAGTACTCATTCGCTCAGCAGTATTTTTTCTTGCTACTAGTCTGCGTTCCGACAACTCAATATGTGGACCGCATGCGATACTCACGTAGGTAAGGTGATGAGATAAAATTTTTCTTTCAATTCCTTTAAGAGACCTTATTTGTTCTTTTACTTCACTAATTAAGCTGGCTATATTGTTCCTTAAACCCGATATTTTATGATTTAGTTCTTCAAATATCTCAGACGAGTCTTCAATATGCTCAATTAGCACGCTACACCAATAGGCGTATTCCAACTTTGCCTCTAGTAATGTGAAGTGCGTGAATTGCTCTTTATTAATAGATTTGAACCACATTACTTTTCCTCATATCGTTTATTGGACTTAATGATCTGAATCTCGCTGAGTAACTGTGTTTGCGATTTGCCAAAAAGGTCTAATCCTCTCTTGTGCTTAGCCAGTCTCAAAAATATTTCTAAGCCTAGCCCAGCTTTCATCAGGTAACGTTTGGATTATTTTTATTAGGCGGTGATCACCACTTCCTAAAATGCGATTTCGCACTAAAGGTGCTAGATCCTCAGCCTCTCTAACTTCTTCTTCATCAATATCCATCCCTCGGGCGATAGCTCCATCTCTAAGAGCTTCCTCGAGAGTGATTTTGATATCATGAGAAAAGGATTCTCCGCACTGATGACACTCTTTCGCTGCTCTTGGGTTGAGGGCTTCGCATTGCCCGCATGGTTTGAGCCTCTCTGCGATGGTCGGGAAGGGGGTATCACAAACGGGACAATCAGTGGCGCTAAGGCTGCATTTTTGGCCGCACTCACCGCACCTCTTGAATCTTTCTTGACCACCTTCATGACGTGCCTTGGGGGACATTTCGTCTTCAACCCGTCTCGCATAATTCTCGAAAGTCTCAAAAGAGGGCATTACCACATAGGCCCTTGTATCATCATCCTTACCCATTGTTCTTACTACTCGTCCAATGGCCTGACGAAAAGCCAGCTCTGTCATCGCGTTTGGTAGGTACAAAAGCACTCGCAACCTTTTGATATCTACGCCTTCCGAAACCATGGCAACAGACACGAGCCAACGCTTATTAGTTTCTCTAAACGCATCTATTTTGGAGTTTGGGTTAGGCATTTGGCTGTGGACCAGCATTGGCCTTTCTCCTTCAATTTTTTCAAGGAGAGCAACCATGTATTTTGCCATCTCGATATTTGGAGCTATTATCAGCCCACCTGCGTTTGGCATCCGATGTCTTAAATCGTCTAGTTTTTCACTGCCACTTTCGATCATCGTGGCCTGGAAGCCACTCAGTAATGGAGTTACGTTGTCCTTTTCAAATTGAGGTTGCCTAGCTAAGCGATAAAAATCTAGTGCCTTTTGAAGGCCTGGTATTCTCTTGAGATTACCCGATAGTGCGGCTTTGTGCTTGCCGGTCACCGTGAGATTTTCTCCATCCAAGTCGACTGAAAATCGTCCCTCATGTCTGTGGAATGTGACGGGTCGGCAGTAGCCGAGGTCGACGGCCTCACCGTATGTTAGGGTATAGGTACCCTCATCTGGATGCGTAATCGTGCCAGCATCATCGTGCGCGAGCCATATTGAATTTGCTCCGTCGGATCGGATAGGTGTCCCGGTTAAAACCAAGACAAATTTGGCATCCGTAAATGCACCGTCCGCTCCCTCACCCCAAGCAGCCTCAACCGCTGCATGATGGTGCTCGTCACATATTACGAGCGTCTTCGATGCTCTACAAATCGCTTGAAGCTCAGGCAGCAAGCTTTGTATCGCGGACCAAGTGGCACAAACATCTAGTGATAACTCTGAGATGTCGCCATCTGCACCTGTTACCTTGGCCATATGCCGGCCTGTAACAAACGTGTGATCCTTAGCCCACTGATTTACGATTTCAGATCGTGGGGCAATCACAATCACCCTATCAATCTCGCCAATCTCTAGAAGCGTCTGAGCAATTGCACATGAGGCTATTGTCTTACCTGCACCGGGTGCAGCATTAATTAGGAAGTGCTTGTCTAAGCGTTCAGTAACAAGCCAATTCATTGCCTTGTGCAGAGCTTTCTCTTGCCATTCTCTGAGTCTAATATTCATTTTGATCCCTTTGTGAGATTACATTTGGCGCATAGGGCCTGACCATTCGCGGTTATCGTTTTCCCGCCGCGGATGAATGGGTTAATGTGGTCTGCATGGAATGAATCCGAGAGTTTCTGTCTGCAGTTCATGCAGGCGCCTCCAGATACATAGGCGAGTATCAGTCTCTGTCGTTTGGAAAAAAGCCGCCTCATAATCCGCACCAAACATACTCTGTAAGAGTTATCTCCTTCACCGGTAAATTCTTTGGGGGAATCAGGCTTGCACTCTCATTGAGTCGTCTTAGTGCCCTTACATACGGCACTCTTTTCGAGTCAATTTTGTATCCATCTCGTCTTAGGTCAGAGATTGTGGGTGTAATATCTGCTACGCCAAACAAGCAAACACTTTCTAGTTGAGTAATTGGATTACCCTCTAATATGTGCTCTTTTATCGCCATAACTAGGCTTACTTTTACAGTTGTCATTAGTCGTCTCCTATACTGTGATTAATTGTTGTAATTGAAAATCTTGCGTTACATGATCGAAGTAATCATCCTCTAACGCGTCATCTATTTCTGATCTGGCACAATAGTCTTCGGTCATTAGTTCCCAGGGCCATTGTTCAATAACCTGGTTTACCGGTAGCTCACACAAAGGTGTTCGACCTTCGCTAAGGTATGCCGTGTTTTTTATTGGCTCATCGTACGCTTTGACTATCAGCGCTGCGCACTCTAGAAGCTCATGTTTTGGCATAGTGTGTCCAAGTGTTTCAGCAAGCTCTGCAAATATGTGCCGTACTTTTGTTGATCTATTCATAGGACTCTCCGCTTAAATGTTTGTCTTTATTTTCTTAGTCCTGTGGCCTGCTGTAACGACCACATCTTTTCGATCTACTATTATGTAAGCGCTCTCCCAGCCTTTTCTTTGCTTTAGTCCGAGCTGCTGTATTTCGCTCCGAAGCTCCGCCTTTGACTGTGTTGTCCTAGCCATGACTATTGAGCGGCCTCTCTTTGCATCAAATGTATCGCCTATCTGTAAAATCAATTCGGCGATTGACTCAGGTATCCCACGTTGTCGGCATCTCTTAGCTGCGTGTGCTGTTAAAACCATTTCACTTTCCTCATAAAAATTTAGTTTCTGTTGCAGAGAGGTTGCGATTGCATGTCTATTTCGAGTCAGTAATATGTTCAAAAACTCAACCCCCTCACTTCCTAAACAATCAAAGCGAGAAATTATTCCAATTGAACAAAAAATAAATATTGGCCTATACATTTTTAATCAGTTATGGGAGTATTTTTGACCTAATGGAATAAACCTTTAATTTATTTGTTGTGTAAGGAAAGCGAAGTGATAACGGCAAAAATTTTTGAAGATATCTACCCAAAGTTGCTTAGGTACGCGATGAGTCTGACTAAGCGTTCGGCTGCTGCGGAGGACCTGGTTATGACCGTAATAACTAAGTTACTTAGTTCGGATAATGCGCCCATTGATATCAACATAGAGGCCTATGCAATGCGCTCTGTAAAGAATTTGTTCCTAAATACAATACAAAAAGAAGCCAGGGAGGTTGGTGAGCAGAATGAGGACGGAGAGAGCGTTTATGAGAGTACAGAGCACCCTACGAGTGGTCGTTTTGTCGATGAGGGTGACTTGAGTAGGGTACTTATGGGGATGGAGGTCAAGTGTAGAGAGATTCTTACATTACACGCACTAGGCAATAGCTATAAAGAAATTTCTGAGGTTTTGGCTATAAAGGCTGGAACAGTAATGAGTAGAATGGCCAGATGTAGAGAGCATCTTGACCCTGTTATAGGTGGAAGATAATTATGTCAGATAAGGACTTGAGTGAGGGCTTGCTTGTAGCATATGCAGACGGTGAGCTCAGCCCGGAGGATTTGGCTCTAGTTGAGGCGGCAATGGAAGCCGATTCTTCATTAAAAATCCGGATAGAAAGGTTTAAGCAATCTGGAGAGCTTTTGAAAGAGTCCTTCGATATTGATAACGATGTGACGCCCGATCATATTGTTCACAGGATCAGGGAGATTGAGGCAGCCGCAATAAAAAAGCGCCAAGCCGGTCTAGAGGGAGATATTGACCAGTCGCCAAATCCATGGTGGTCTTTTTCTTCACTGGGTCGGTCATTAGCGGCTTCGTTTTCACTGCGTTCATTTGGATCTTTAGGAGGGTCATTTGCCGCTGGTTTGGCCTGCGCTGTCTTCATAATATCTCCTGGGTTACTGACGCCAGAGAATGATTCCTCTCAATCTAAGCTCAGCGGAGAAGTTGCAGAAATCGTTATGCGTGGCTCAGCTCAGAGTCAGATGCCTTATATTAGACAGCAGAATCAAAACATTTCTAGTGGTGGCCGCTTGATTGAAGAGGAAGAATTTTCAGTAATGTACGTCTCCCCGATACAAGGTAATGTCGAGATATTTGAGATTTCAGGTGAAGACAGATCGGGTCGTGGAGTTGAGACGCAGTTGCTAACCACTACTAAAATTGACGCGGAGCAACTTACAAACTTGGGATCATTTACTATCGATGATCAAGACACGCTCAGGTTAAGAATAGAAGTCTCTAGCGATTCTGCAGTTATCAGACATGACTTGAGATTTGTGATTGGCGAGCTAAGATAGGAATATTCACCCTTATCTGCGAGTTTTAGACAGTTTAGTCTTTCATAGACACCAAGGTATGAGCAAGGTGATTTCATTTTTAGTCGAGTGCGGTAACCAAGTTTCTCAAATTTGACTAAACTCGACGAATGATGCGATGATTATTAGGGACAGTTCATTAGACAGTCCTTTATTGCAATGTTGCCGATATCTATGAGCCTAACTAAACATCCATCTAAATTTATCCTTCAAATACTGGGCC
>Ga0209533_1006236_pt1 | contig 10005 bp, 9 predicted proteins | sample COG_04_FD_184748 | JGI IMG/M metagenome (GOLD analysis project Ga0209533, IMG submission 184748) | Pelagic Microbial community sample from North Sea - COGITO 998_met_04 (SPAdes) (version 2) | ecosystem: Environmental > Aquatic > Marine > Neritic zone/Coastal water | place: Helgoland, sampling... | reverse complement strand
TCGGCTATCGCGGTGCCGGTACTTTTGAGTTTCTCTATGAAGATGGCGGCTTTTACTTTATTGAGATGAACACTCGAGTTCAGGTAGAGCACCCGGTATCAGAGATGATTACCGGTATCGATATCGTTAAAGAGCAGCTGCTGATTGCTAGCGGCAAGCCCCTGAGCTTTACGCAGAAAGATGTGATCTTCCGCGGCCACTCCTTTGAGTGCCGAATTAATGCCGAAGATCCGGTGACCTTTATGCCACAGCCAGGCACCATTACCTCCTACCATGCCCCTGGCGGTAACGGCGTGCGGGTGGATTCCCATATCTACAACGGCTATCGCGTGCCACCCAATTACGACTCCCTGATCGGCAAGATTATTACCTATGGTCGTGACCGGGACTCAGCGCTTTCACGGATGCGTAATGCACTAGACGAAATGATGATTGACGGTATAAAAACCAATATTGAACTGCACCAGGATCTGGTTCGCGACTCTGAATTCAAGAAAGGCGGCGTCAATATTCATTATCTTGAGAAAAAACTCGGGCTGTAATTTACAGCCCGGCGTTTTATCCCGCCTTTTATTCTACGATCTTTTATTCAACGCCACTTTTTCAACTCGCTTTTCAAATAGGCCCCTCCCATGCAATGGCTCCAGCTGATTGTAGGTAGCACCCGTGACGCCAGCAGCGCAATTGAAGATGCACTGCTCGAACTGGGCGCCGTTTCGGTGACCCTCGAAGACGCCGCCGACCAGCCTATTTTGGAACCCGGCGTTGGCGAGACTCCGCTATGGGACAACTGCATCATCAAAGCCCTGTTCGCCGACGACACCGATACAGTGCAGACATCAGCGCAGCTCGAGCAGCTGACGGCTCAAGCGCTGGAGCAAAGCTGGCAGCAACTGGAAGATAAGGACTGGGCTCAGGAGTGGAAAAAATATTTTTCGCCAATGAAATGCGGTGAACGCCTGTGGATCTGCCCCAGCTGGATTGCACCGCCAGATCCAGACGGCATCAACCTCAGTCTTGATCCGGGCCTGGCCTTTGGCACCGGCAGTCATCCCACCACCCACCTCTGCCTGCGCTGGCTCGATAAACAGGATTTGACTGGGCAGACGGTCATCGACTATGGCTGTGGCTCGGGTATATTGGGTATAGCCGCCCTGCTATTGGGCGCTGAAAAGGTGATTGCAGTGGACAATGATCCTCAAGCATTACTGGCCACTCGCGATAATGCCAAGCGCAATAATATTGCCCCCGAGCGCATCAGCACCTATTTACCAGAAGACCTTCCAAGAGACGTTATTGGACAGACCATGCTAGCCAATATTCTCGCCGCCCCCTTAATTAAACTGGCACCTAAACTTGCAGCACTGACAGCAAGCAATGGCTTGATCTGCCTGTCCGGTTTGCTTGAGCATCAGATCGAAGCCGTGTCGGAACCCTATCTCGCCAGTTTTAGTTTTGATGATCCCGCTATCGAAACAGAGTGGGCGCAGCTGGCGGCACGTAAAACAGCCTGAGCGAATAAACAGCCTGAGCAGATAAACAGCCTGAGCGGATAAACAGCCTGAACCCACAAAGAGCTTCAACGACAGACGCCCGATACTGCTAAACTCAGCAAAACACCGGCTGGAAACACCATGTCACAACTAATCACCGACTGCCCACACTGCGCCACCAGATTTCGCCTAACACCCGAACAGTTGGAGATGGCCAACGGGTTAGTGCGCTGCGGAAAATGCGTTAATGTTTTCAATGCCGGTGAGAATAGTCTCGGTGCTGAGAGCTCTGAGATTGAGAGCTCTGAGATTGAGGGCTCGGGAACAGAGGGTTTGGGAACAGAAGACTCAGGAACAAAGAATCCCATTACACCAAAGCAAGAGATCGACAACCAAACCGAAGACACCACTCCACTGCCCGCTATGACCGAACTGCTACACAATGAATTTGCTGTTCAGCAGCCCCCGACAAAAGACCGAACATCTAAACCGTTTTTGGCCAAACTACTGTTAATTCTCGCCGGCACCCTATTGCTCACGGCACAATACAGTTACTTCTTTAGCCGCGAACTAAGCCAGACTGAAGCCTATCGCAAACCCTTGGCCAGTTTTTGTCAGCACCTCGGCTGTACCCTTGAGCTGTTCCGCGATATTGACAGGCTCAGGGTCAGGCAATTTATGGTTCACTCACACCCCAGCCAACCCGGCGCCCTCACTGTCGACCTGACTATTCAGAATCTCGGGCTGTTCGATCAACCGCTTCCCAAGATTGCTCTACGTTTTGCCAACATGCAGAACCAGACTGTGGCCAGGCGCCTCCTTACAGCCAGTGAGTATTTATCACAGGGCTCACACGGCTCACAGAGTCTTGCAGCAAAGTCTAAATTAATCCCAAGCGGCAAGCAGCGGCGGGTCAATTTCAGCCTCCTGGACCCCGGCGTCAGCGCGGTTAATTATTCCGTCGAGCTAAAAGAATAATAAACCGTCGTTTTTCAATTGATCACTTTTTAATCAGCTAATCTCAGGGTATCATTGTCGACCTTAAAGCCCAGACCAATAACTCAGAGACGAATTTGTTCAATATCGGCCCCTATCAGATCAATCGAAAGACGGTGTTGGCACCTATGGCAGGTGTGACAGATCTGCCCTTTCGTCAGCTCTGTCGCGAGATGGGTGCAGGTATGGTGGTATCTGAAATGGTTGCGGCAGATCCCAGCACCTGGTCCAGTAGAAAATCTAGATTGCGCATTCAGTTCGCCGATGAACCGGCACCGCGCTCGGTTCAGATTGCTGGCTATGATCCATTAATGATGGCTGAAGCCGCGCGCTTTAATGTTCAGCAGGGCGCCGAAATTATTGATATCAATATGGGCTGTCCGGCCAAAAAAGTGCTGAAAAAAGCCGCCGGTTCGGCACTGCTGCAACACCCAGATTTGGTGCAGGATATTCTTCGGGCGGTGGTCGACAGTGTCGATGTGCCAGTGACCTTAAAAATCCGCACCGGCTGGGATCGACAAAACCGCAACGCGGTGACCATTGCCAAGATTGCTGAAGATGCAGGCATTTCCGCGCTGGCGATTCACGGCCGCACCCGCGCCTGTCGCTTTGTCAAAGAAGTGGAATACGACACCATCGCCAATGTGGTCGAGGCACTCTCTATTCCCGTTATTGCCAACGGCGATATCACCACCCCGGAAAAAGCCCTTAGTGTTTTAGAACACACCGGCGCCGCGGCAGTGATGATTGGCCGGGGCGCTCAGGGCAACCCCTGGATCTTTGATCAGATAAACCATTTCCTCGAACATGGCGAAGCGGCAGCCAAGCCCTCCACCGAAGAAATTGGCCTAGTGGTCTGTCGCCACCTGTTAGCCCTGCATGAATTTTACGGCGCCTATGGCGGCGTTAAAATTGCCCGCAAGCATATCGGCTGGTACTTCAGTGTGCTGCCAGGCGGGAAGGAATTCGCCCGCCATTTTAACAAAATAGAAGATCATCTTGAGCAGCAACAGCTATTGCAACAGTTCTTTCAGCAACCTCATATTTTTCAGGAATTAGCAGCATGAAGTACGCACAGACCGGCACCGGCTCTCCCCCCGAGGACCCGACCAGCAAACAACAGTCTCTGCAACAGAGTGTTACTGAAGCCATGCAACGCTATTTCTCAGACCTCGACGGCCAGGCGACTCACGATCTCTATGGCATAGTGATGGCCGAGGTGGAACCCCCGCTGCTCAAAGCAGTAATGGCTTACACCAGACAAAATCAAAGCAGGGCCGCAGAAACTCTCGGCCTTAATCGCGGCACTCTGCGTAAAAAATTAAAACAATACGACCTTCTGTAATCTTCCTTGAGGACTCTATGAGCGACCTGAAAAAAGTTTCACGCGCCTTAATCAGCGTTTCTGACAAAACCGGTATTGTCGACTTTGCCCGTGCACTCACCGCACAGGGTGTTGAAATACTCTCCACCGGCGGCACCTTTCGCCTACTTAGAGAGAACGATATAGCGGCAACTGAAGTATCGGATTACACCGGCTTTCCCGAAATGATGGACGGTCGTGTCAAGACACTGCACCCGAAAGTACACGGCGGTATTCTCGGACGTCGCGGAACCGACGACGAAGTGATGGCAGAGCACGGCATCAAGCCCATCGATATGGTTGTAGTTAATCTCTATCCCTTTGCCGCCACTGTTGCGGACCCCAACTGCACATTGCCCACCGCGATTGAGAATATTGATATCGGCGGCCCGACCATGGTTCGTTCGGCAGCCAAAAATCACAAAGACGTAGCCATAGTGGTTAACGCCGGTGACTATCAAGCAGTGATCGATGAGATGTCTGCCAATGACGGCCAGCTGGATTACAGCTCGCGCTATCAGCTGATGGTTAGAGCCTTTGAACATACAGCAGCTTACGACGGCATGATCGCCAACTACTTTGGTGCTCGTGATATCGACAACCAGGCACGCAATTTCTCTGACACTTTTAACCTGCAGTACTACAAGACTCAAGAGATGCGCTACGGTGAAAATCCTCACCAGAAAGCGGCGTTTTATGTTGAAGCCAATCCCACTGAAGCCAGTGTCGCCACCGCCAAGCAGTTGCAGGGTAAAGAATTATCCTTTAACAATATTGCCGATACCGACGCCGCTCTGGAATGTGTAAAGCAATTTGATCAACCGGCCTGCGTTATCGTCAAACATGCCAATCCCTGCGGTGTCGCCGTGGCTACGGATATTAATCTGGCCTATCAGCTGGCCTTTGCCACGGACCCTGAATCCTCTTTCGGCGGCATTATTGCTTTTAACCGTGAATTGGATGCAGCCACTGCTGCGGATATCTGCGAGAAGCAATTTGTTGAAGTGATTATTGCGCCCTCGGTATCTGCCGAAGCGGTTGCTGTGATCACCGCGAAGAAAAATGTTCGACTACTGGAATGCGGAACCTGGGGTACTGAGCGACCACAGGACTTTGACTACAAGCGTGTTAATGGCGGCCTGTTAATTCAGGATCGCGATAACGGCATGGTTGCAGAGAAAGATCTGAAAGTGGTCAGTGATCGCGTGCCGAGCAATGACGAAATGGCGGATATGATGTTTGCCTGGAAAGTTGCCAAGATGGTCAAATCTAACGCGATCATTTATGCCAAAGACAACCGTACCGTAGGTGTTGGCGCTGGCCAGATGAGCCGTATTAATTCCGCGCGTATTGCTGGCATTAAGGCTGAGCATGCAGGGCTTGAAGTGGCCGGTGCGGTGATGGCCTCAGATGCCTTCTTCCCCTTCCGCGACGGAATTGATAATGCAGCAGCTGCAGGTATTAGCTGTGTGATTCAGCCCGGTGGCTCGATGCGTGATGATGAGGTTGTTGCCGCAGCCAATGAACATGGCATGGCGATGGTCTTTACCGGCATGCGTCACTTTCGGCACTAGCAGGCTGGTTATTTTGTCTTCTGATGGCGTTAAAAATGTACTCAGTCGGTCGCTTATAAATATAAGCTTCCTCCCTGCGTGCATTTTTGCCTTGTTAGAAAACAAAATCCCTGCCCCTGCGAGCGCCTAAGAAATAGCGTTTTTTTAATCTTTAGAGCATATCGTTCTTGGTCATTTTAAAGGCCGCCAGAGCTCGCTCTCGAGACTCTTTGATATCGATAATCGGCGCTGGATAGTCAGTGCCAATTTCCACTCCCGCTGTAGCAAGAATCTCCGCCGGTGCCAACCAGGGGGCATGGATATACTTGGCAGGCATGTCTTTTAGCTCGGGTACATGGCGACGAATATAGTCTCCCTGCTTATCAAACTTTTCACTCTGAGTGATGGGATTAAAAATCCGGAAAAACGGTGCAGCATCAGCACCGCAACCGGCGATCCACTGCCAGCTTGCGCTATTGGCCGCCAGATCCGCATCCACCAAACAGTCCCAAAACCAACGCTCGCCACTGTGCCAGTGAATCAGTAAATTCTTCACCATAAATGACCCCACCACCATGCGCACCCGGTTGTGCATATAGCCGGTGTCATAGAGCTCACGCATACCGGCATCCACTAAAGGATAGCCGGTTTTACCTTTTTGCCAGGCCTTCAGTTCAGCGTCGGTATTGGCAGCCCAAGGGAAAACATTAAACCGTTGCTGCAAATTGTCGGTGGGTAATTTGGGGAAATGGTAGAGCAGATAATAGGAGAACTCACGCCATCCCAACTCGCTTAAAAATGTATCCAGATTGCTTTCGTTATCGATTAAGGCTGCCGCATCATTGGCAGCATACCAGGCGGTATTCACCGACATCTGACCGAAGTGAAAATAGGGCGATAGGCGTGAGACGTTTTTCTTGTTGGGGAAGTTGCGGCCTTCGCGGTAATCCTGGATGCCATTAAAGACAAAGTCATCCAAGCGATCTCTGGCGCCATCTTCACTGATATCCCAATCACCGTGGAGCTTTTTATCCCAGCCGATAGTCGGCAATAGGGACAGGTCTTCGACAGCCAAACTGTTATCGGCCTTAACCAGATTCATAGTCGTGGGCGCAGGCAGCGGTTTTCTCGGCGCGACCTTTTGCAGACAGCCTCTGCGGTAATAGGGGGTGAACACCTTATAAGGGGTGCCATCTTTTTTCAGCACCTGCCAGGGCTCCCACAGCAGTGAGCCATTAAAACTCTGCACATCCAGTCCCGCCTCTTTCAGGCTGGCCTTAATGTTGGCATCGCGTTCGATGCTCCGCGGTTCGTAACAGCGATTCCAATAAACCGCTTTCGCCGACATTGCAGTACTGAGATCCGAGAGAATCGTCAGGGCATCGCCGGTGTAAATATTCAGCTTGCCGCCGAGACTTTTGTCCAGCGACTGCAACGCGTGGTGCAACCACCAGCGACTGGCACCACCCAGCGTCCAATCCTGCTCGCTGCTCTCGTCAAAGATAAACACAGGAATAACCGCGCCGGATTCACAGGCTGCGGCGAGTGCCGGATTGTCGGCAAGGCGAAGGTCCTGGCGAAACCAGTAGATGAGGGGCTGCATGATAGGAATGTCCTTTTATTTTTATTATCTAGGTACGGTTACTAACCGCAGAGTAGATCCTCTAATCGGGAATTAACTCAGGCCCCTATTACAGCATATTTAGCGGTTTACTCTGCTACAATCTGCGCCATTATTTTTTCACTTTGGATTTAGACAAATGAATGTACTGGTTATTGGCTCAGGTGGTCGCGAACAGGCTCTGGCATGGAAAGCCGCTCAGAGTAGCGATGTGGAAACTGTCTATGTGGCACCGGGCAATGCCGGCAGCGCCAGAGAAGCCAAGGTGGAAAATATCGCCCTGGGTATAGATGATTTTGCAGCACTGGCTGATTTCGCGGCCAGCAACAATGTCGATCTGACGATTGTTGGTCCAGAGCAGCCACTGGTGGACGGTATTGTCGATTTCTTTAACCAGCGTCAGCTGCCAATATTCGGCCCATCAAAAGGTGCTGCGCAACTTGAGGGTTCCAAAGCCTTCACCAAAGATTTTTTGTTACGGCAAAATATTCCCACCGGCTATTATCAGAACTTTACCGATATAGACGAAGCCATGGCTTACTTGCAAAAAGTTGGCGCGCCAATTGTCATTAAGGCGGATGGCTTGGCCGCGGGTAAAGGTGTGATTGTCGCCATGACATTGGCCGAAGCGGAAGCAGCGGTAAAAGATATGCTGGCGGGCAATGCCTTTGGCGAAGCTGGCCATAGAGTGGTTATTGAAGAGTTTCTCGACGGTGAAGAGGCGAGCTTTATTGTTATGGTGGACGGTAAAAATGTTTTGCCCATGGCCACCAGCCAAGATCACAAACGCGCCAGCGATGGTGATCTTGGCCCCAATACCGGTGGCATGGGGGCTTACTCGCCAGCGCCAGTGGTTGACGATGTGATTTATCAGCGCATTATGGATGAAGTAATTTATCCAACAGTTCAAGGCATGGCCAACGAAGGCAATGATTACACCGGCTTCCTTTATGCCGGGCTGATGATCATGGCCGATGGCACGCCCAAGGTAATTGAATATAACTGTCGCTTTGGCGATCCCGAGACGCAGCCAATCTTGATGCGCTTAAAATCTGACCTGGTTAGCCACTGCCTTGCAGCGTTGGATGGCACCTTGGATTCAGAGCAGGCTAGCTGGGATCCACGTCCTGCGGTGGGTATTGTTTTGGCAGCTGGAGGCTATCCCGGCAGCTATACCAAAGGCGATGCCATCACCGGACTCGACAGTGAGAGTAGTGAGAGCGCCAAAGTATTTCACGCTGGCACTGCGATTAAGGACGGTCAGGTTGTCACTAATGGCGGCCGAGTGCTCTGCGCCACGGCACTGGGCAATACTGTTGCCGAAGCGCAGCAGGCAGCCTATCAGCTGGCGGCCACTGTAGATTTTAAGGGCGTTTACAAGCGTTCGGATATTGCTTGGCGCGCCATAGAGCGCGAGCAGCAGGGTTAACAGCACAATGACTCTGTGGCAGCAGTTTCTCAGCGTCGAGATTGAGTTCCATTTATTTGGTGGGCAACATTTCGGCGCGCTGACAGTCTTTGCACTCTGTATGCTGGCAACGGTCTGGTGCATCCGCAATTTTGACGAGCGGCAGAATCTGCTGTTTAGCCGACGTCTGTCGATCTTTTTGGTTATCACTGTGGTGATTTTTAGTGCCATCAAGATTTACTTCAATCGCTTTAATCTGCTGATCGACCTGCCCATATCTCTGTGTAATCTATTCGCCATATTGGCACCGCTGCTATTTTGGCGTCCCAACCAACGGCGCCTAGAAGTGATCTACTTTTTGGTCATGGCTGGCACCATGCAGGCCATGCTAACTCCGGATCTCTATGTGGGTTTTCCCAGCAATGAGTTCTTTAAGTACTGGATTGTCCATGGCGGTCTAATAGTGCTGGTGATACATAATATCTTTGCCTTCCAGATGTATCCGCGGCTCAAGGGAATTCTGATTACCTTTGGCTGGGTGAATATCTATTCCCTGGCACTTTATGGGCTTAATCTGCTGATGGATGCGAACTACTTTTACTTGGTACACAAGCCGGGCAATGCATCGATTCTGGATCTGTTTGGACCCTGGCCGCTGTATATTCTGGTGGCTGAAATGGTCGCCATGGTTTTCTTTGGGCTGTTTTACCTGCCGTTTATCTTTATCAAGAAGACTGATCAGCCAGCCAAGGCGTAAAAATAGACAAGCGCGATCAAAGTCACTACAGTTCTTGAGTGGTGTGGATCTAGCGTCAGCGAAACTATTATTATCTTGAGACCGATTATGTCCCAGTCAAAACCCAGACTCTCTGCATTTGATCAATTTATCGTTCAGGCGGATCAAGCCCTGCGCACCATTGCAGGCAGTGCTCCAACGCCACAGCGGGGTTCGCCAGCCAAAGATGCCACAGAGGGTGACCTGTCTGAGCAGCAACGCAAACATGCCGCGGGCTTGATGCGGGTTAATCATGCCGGTGAAGTCTGCGCTCAAGCGCTCTATCAAGGTCAGGCACTGACCGCCAAATTACCCGAAGTGGGTCAGCAAATGGAAGAGGCCGCGGCTGAAGAGATTGATCACTTGGCTTGGTGTGAAGAGCGAATTAATCAGCTCGACGGCAGAACTAGCCTGCTAAACCCAGTTTGGTATGCCGCGTCTTTTGGTCTTGGCGCAGCAGCCGGGTTGATCAGCGACAAGCTCAGTCTTGGATTTGTCGCTGCCACTGAAGAGCAGGTATGCAACCACCTGCAAGAGCATTTAGATCAGTTGCCTGAAGAGGATCACAAGAGCCGCGCGGTGATTGAGCAGATGCTGGTGGATGAAAAGCACCATGCCGAAAGCGCATTAGATGCCGGTGGCTATCCCTTTCCAAAACCGGTTAAAAAACTGATGACATTGGTTTCCGGCGCTATGACCGCGAGTAGCTATAGGCTCTAGTCAAACAGCCCTTAATCAAAAAGCATTGACTGGGGTTCGTGAGGATTCTCCATATCCCGTGCCAACTCGACAATCT
>Ga0209533_1006234_pt1 | contig 10006 bp, 16 predicted proteins | sample COG_04_FD_184748 | JGI IMG/M metagenome (GOLD analysis project Ga0209533, IMG submission 184748) | Pelagic Microbial community sample from North Sea - COGITO 998_met_04 (SPAdes) (version 2) | ecosystem: Environmental > Aquatic > Marine > Neritic zone/Coastal water | place: Helgoland, sampling... | reverse complement strand
AGAGGAAGGAGATATTGAATTAATTCCGGCATATGAACGTATATATAAAAAATTATTATTTAGTAATCCAGTTCATAATCCAGTTCAAAATGAAGTTTGTGATGATTTAGAAGATAACGATACTATTGATGCAGATCAATATAATGATTATTAATGATTATTAAATATTATACATTTGTTTATTTTTTATTTAAAAAAAAAATTTTCTGCGTTATTTTTCTTTTTATAGACAAAAATAATTTTCTATATATAAATTATAAAAGACCTATGTGGAATAAAATTATTGATCCAAAAACTGGTAAAGAAATATCCTTGACAAGTGCCAAGGGTAAACAAATTTTGTATAAATATATTCATACAATGGCCATAAACCAACAAGGAGGTAAATCTAATTTAAAAAAGAAAATTAACAAACTAAAAGGAAATTTAAAAACACAAAAAAATAAAGCTCGTGACAATATGAATGTTATGTTAAACTTACCTTTAGATAAATTACTTACTGTAATTGGAGTGGCAAGTCGAAAAATTCAACCAGGAGTCACTATGATAGAAAAAGGAGTCAAGAAGGGTGCTCGAAAAAGTGCTCAGTTAGTTGTAAAAACAAAAAAAAATATTTCAAAATATACCAAAGCTGGTTTAAAAAATAGTTTACGAATAAGTGCCAAAGCTGCTAAAAAAGTTTCTAAAATGTTAAAAACAGGTACTCACAAATTAAAGTGTGTGGTGGTTCCAAAAAAATGTAAGAAATCACCAAAGAAATCACCAAAGAAATCACCAAAGAAATCACTAAAGAAATCACTAAAGAAATAAATATGTTTTTCCAAACACATATAACACACATATAACCATGACAAATTATAAAATAAAAATTTGAAAAAAATTTTATGTTTTTTTATATTTTTTATTTTTCATAATTGATCATTGATCCACAAAATTAAACTATGTCATCCAATTTTAGATTGTTAGTTCGAAAAGTGGTTCATTTCCAATGTAGTGAATATCTAACTGAATTGACCCAACATGCCAAAAAATTTAATGGATTTATAAGCTCTGTTAATTTCACAGAAAGTTACCTACCAGTTGATGGAGATAAAACAAAACAAGAAAAAAATATGCCAAATCATGACGAACCAGATTTCGTCACATCTGATTTCGTTACGGTAAATACCATTTCAGAATGGAAATCTCGTGATAATGCATTTGACTGGGTTCACTCAAATGAACGCACCAACATTAAAACAAAATATGAAGAAGTCGTTATTAATGAAACATATGGTATTTTGCGTGAAATGAATGTGGGATGTTACAATGTGCCTTTGTTGTGATATATGCCTTTAATGTGTTGTCGTGGTCTTTGTAAATTTTAAAATTTTTTTTTAAGAAGATGTTTCTTCGAGCCATTTTTTCACATTTTCGCGAAAAGAAAACCTACAAGATTTTCTTTTTACAAGAATTTGCGCGATTGCTTGATCAAATTCAAATTGGTGAAATTTACATAAATATGCCAAGACAAATGATGGTGATCGATTTATACCAGCACGACAATGAACCAACACTTTTTTATTTTTTTGTAATAATTCATTTATTAAATTAGTTATTTCCAGAACCACGACATATATGGGTAAAATGAACATTGCCCTTGAATTTATATGGATTTTAATTGCATAAGTCGTTAAATTCTTTTAAAATATTCATGTGAACTTTCCTTTAGGACAATGCGCATACAAGATTGGGCTCCTGGTTATTTCATTTAATTCTTTTGTAATAGTCAAGGTATTATCATCACGTAAACCAATATGTGTATTTGATATTCCACTGGTCGATTTACTTTTTGAACCAATGGAAATAATATGATCAATACCAAGTTGGTCTGCCACCAATGTAGATTCACGATTACCTAAATATAATCCTGGGATTATTTCATTATACATTTTAATATTTAATTTTTTAGTTCTCATGCTAGTTGGTTTTTCTAATATAAAATCTCAAAATAATTTAATAAAAAATGTCAAATTTATCTAAAGACATTGAATTACTAGATTTTATAAACGAAAAAAAAATAGATGAATCAACCATAAATTTAAGAAATATATATTTTAAATTTGCTAAAATTATGAAAAATGCTATTAATAATTGTTATGAGAAATTTAAAAACCCAATTTACACATATTCATGTGTTGAACTGGTATTTAATATTTTTTGGATAATTTATAGCCACACGTATAATCCAAAATTAACCATGTTTTTAGCAGAACGAGCCATTGTATTATTTGTGGAATATATAACATTATCCAGTGATATAGAATCAAATGGGCATATAAATTTAGTGGATGTCAAATTATTTATTTATAAAAAAACACTGGGTCCCATCCAATTAAATAACAAACGACTTGTCTTGTGTAATATTTCAAAAATATATCATTATTCCATCATGGTAAAAAACATTTTATTAAAAGTTTTTGAACTTAGTACCACGAATAAATATTTGTTGACGACACATGAAAAACAAGATAAAAAAGAAGTATTAAATTTACGAGAATTAATCAATGATCATTTGGATTATGTTGTGGAATTATTAGTTGAGCCTGTATTTAAGATTGTTGAATTAAAAAGCACAAAAACAAATTCAGTTATTTTGGATGATGTGTTAAATTTTGAACATGTAAATGACAAAAAACAAATTATTGAAGCAATTGTTACTGCCCAGTTAAAATTAGAAATTTATTATCATATTTTTTCAAACTATCCAAATAATTATCATCAGAATTGTGTTTTATTTAATTCTATGAAATTTGAAGTTCCAATCGAATGTTACAAACAAGATATTGATATATTTGAGACAAGCTATTACAATAAACTTATTCAAAATCTTGATTTGAAAATTTTTCAAAAAAAACAATGACGCGTTGTATTTATCGTTTTATTCTGTAGCGCTATAGTATCATTTTATGAATCAACAATCAACTTCTAATTTTACCCTTTTACAATTTTCTGCATCATGGTGTAATCCTTGTATACAAATCACACCAAAAATAAAAGGATACATGGGAACTATGACTCATCGTATTGGATATAAATATGTAGACATAGATTCCCCTGAAAACCAAGGACTTGTCTCTCAATTTAATATTTCAAGTGTACCAACATTTATTATTCAAAACAAATTAAATAATTCTTACAGTGAGCCACAATCATCCAGTGACTTTGTGGGAATTGTTCATTTTATCCAAAATTATTTAGAAAAAGCTGAAAATTCCAATAGTAATTCTCAAATTCCTCAACTTGCTCCAGTTATACCAACACTAACTCTAATGCAATTTTCCGCTTCATGGTGTGGTCCATGTGTTCGGGTGACACCTCTTATTCGGCAATATATGAATCAAATGAAATCACAAGTAAATTATGTTTATTACGACATTGATAAACCAGAAAATCAGGAACTTAGTCGAAAATTTGGAATTCAATCTATACCAACATTTATTATGTATGATGATAAAATTCAAACATACACTGAACCATTGGTATCAAGTGACGAAGGAATGATTGTGGAATATGTTGAACGTCATTTAAAATAAAAAAACGTCATTTAAAATAATTAAGTTATGTTTCTTGTGTTTTTTTTGAAAAGCGAGTATATTGTTTATTTGTAAGAACAATATTTTTATAGATCCATTTGGACAAATTTTTAACATTGGCAAATGTATCTTGAATTTCTTCAATTGTTAAAACAAATAATTCTAAATTTTTATTAAATATATCTTCCTGATTATCCGGATTATCAATACACCGATTTAAATTTGTCTGAATTAATACAAGTTTATTGGTCATCAAAAAATACGCTTCATTAACATCTAAAATTTGCTTACTTTCTTGTAGATATTCCCAAAAATCTTTCATAATATATTTTCGCACCTCACCAACTAGAATTTGAATTAATGTTTTATATAAATTTGAATATCCAATCACATAACTCAAATCCAATTCAACATCGGGTTTCGTAATTATGTTTAATTCATCCGCAAAATTACGACCTCCTCCACCACAATGTTCGCAATCTAATAAATATTTTTTTTTTAAAACATCCAAGTCATCATTTGACAATGTTTCAACAACATTTTTAATAAAATCCATTTAAAATTATTTCATGATTCATAATTTTAAAATTATTTCAAATTTATTTATAAAAAAAAATGATTTTAATTTTGAAAAAATTTAAAATTATTTTAATTAACTATACTATTGGATGAATTTTAACACAATAATTATACGACCACTTTTAGGTATGTATGGGATAAATATATTTGGACATATTGGCTATACAAGTTATTATTGCCATTCACAAATGCATTCACTGATCAAAACAACCAAAACAATCAACTATCCATTAATATGGCTATTTAGTGGTTCTTCCGTGATAGTTGGTGGACTAATGGGTGTATCTTTAGGAGTTGTATCACCATTAACTTATAGTTATGCACATATAACAAATCGTCCTTATATTTTGGACAATTTTTCCATTGAAAAATATTAAATTTGATTATTAATTTAAAAGACATTTAAAAATATTAAATTTGTAAATGTTTTTTCATCTGTTTTTAGAATTGTAAATAAAAATATTTTTACAAAGACAATTTCTGGAATTTATGGAGTAAATGTAGTGGGACATGGGCTTTATATGGCCAATGATTTTGATAATGTCCTTTTAAAAGAATTGAGAAACGATTTAATAAAAGAATCAACACCCATGATGATGCCATTTACACTTTCATTTTGTATGGTATATTCCATTTTAATTCCAGGTCTAGGTTTTATCACAGGTTGTGGTTTCAGTGTGTTTTCGCCATTTACTTATACATATGCTCGCATCACTGATCAAAAATATGGTTTAATAGATTAAAAAATTTGATTTTTTTTTGTCATGATCATATTGTTGACCAGTAATATCTGTTTGTTAATTATAATCTCGTTGATCTCATTGTTTCATAATGGTTTATATTAATATCCTTGGGGTGGAATTATCTGAAGATGAAAATTATTTTGATTTGGATGAAGAAGATATTGAATTCAGACAGCAACAAGTAACAATTCATATTTCAGATGGTATATTTTTTATAGGTGTTCCTTATGAAAAAGTTAAAACTATGTTGGAAAAAAAACAAATTATTGAAGGAATGAATGTCATAGTAAAAAATGGATTAGAATGTTTGGGAAATGGATATATGGGATCAACTGACCCATGGTTGAACTTTCATGTTGAAAATTTTACCGTCACCACACAAAAACCAGAGGAAAAAGAAGATGAAGAAGAGGATGAAGAAGAGGATGAAGAGGAGGACGAAGATGAGGAAGAAGAGGAAAAAATCATTAATTGGAATGAGTCATTGGAAGTATTGTATAATTATGATACTCATTATGGATGTTATTGTAAAACTGGCCCTATTTGTGGTTGTGGTTGTGATCCATTACATGATGGGTGGTAATATTTCAACAGCTAGTGCAGATTGCTTAAGATGTGTACAGAAATTTGTACATCATAGTAAAATGTGTATGTGTAGTAAGGATTAAATATTTTAATTAAAAATTTGATTTTTTACTTTTTTTATTTTATTTTAGAAAATTCTGTTTTTGTTTTACTTTATTAAAATAATGTTATTAATCATTCTATTTTTTCTCTTTTCTCTCACAATACAAATTAGTAAAGTTGATTCCCAATCCCAAATAATTAAAAAACAACATTTTTATTATTCCATTAACCGAAATTTATTTACAAAAAATCGTGAAGAAGCCACTCAAAGTTTTATTTATTGGTTAAATTTAGATGTTGAAAAATTATTTTTACCAGAACACGTTTCCATTTCAGGGTTTTCTTATTTTCAAAAAAAGGTGTATCAAGTGTTACACATAAATAATAAAATACTAAAAATCCCAGTTGATCCAAATGATGATTTTATTAGTATTGAAACCAATCCAATTGGAGAAACAAATAACTCGACTATTCAAATTGAAAATTATATTTGTAAAGATTTCAATGGCACTTTTTATCAAAAAACAATGAATCAGTCGTTATTATCATTACCACAAGAACACCACGAATTTTTATATGAAATTATATATACCATTCCAATTCAATATGAATTGATCAATGGTCAAATAATTATTCAATTAATTTATAATGATGAAAATAACTATTTAACAGACTCGTTGGATGATGGATATATTATTATTGAAACACCATCAGAAAACTCGTTTGAATTTTTAAATGCATTAATTTCACATGAAATATTTTCGTGGACATCACAGTGTCCGGATAAGATTTCAAATAAAGAAATTATCACTATAACAATTTTAGCTGGATTACTTTTCACATTGATTTTTCTTGTTGCTTTTACAAAATAACTGGTCAAACAGGTCATTGGCCAAACATAGATTTTCCTCGCATTAAATTCACTATTGACTTAAACAATTTTCTTTTTGATTCTGGCGAGACATATCGAAATCGTTCTGGATCTTGACACCCAAAATACAAAATTGTTCCTAAACTTAAAAAATATCCCGCATAACATGCTCCCATAATTAATCTATATTTTCGTTTTGATTTATTGATTCGTTCTAATTTATTGTTTCGTTTTTCAGATTTTGAATTTGAAGTTGGAATGGCTGTTGATGCCGTCATTGTTAATTTAAACATTCAAGTTAAATTTTAAATCCTTTTTATTTCATTTATTCTATTTTATTTCATGTCACTTTGTATCATTGTTTTTTGTCATTGTTTTTTTGTCATTGTTTTTTTGTCATTGTTTTTTTGTCATTGTTTTTGTCATTTTTTTTTTGTCATTTTTTTTGTAAATTTTATATTTATACAATCCTATAAAAAACTTGTCATCCTCATCTAATTTGTTATAAAAATTAGGTTTGTCCTTTTGAAACTCCGCCAATAAACTATTGTGATTATTTGTTTCAACACAAGTCATTCCGAAATTTAGAAACATATTATCCATTACATTATCATCCACCAATGTTTCATTATACATAGTAGATGAACATGGTAGTAAAATACGTATTTTTGTATCATCGACTGGTTCAATTAAATATTTCGGTTCGTTGGAATTCGGATGATTTATTTGCCATTTTCCATTTTTTAATAATTTATGGACCTTTTTCCCATCCAAAATTGTCATCACAAACGTTCCACCATTATCATCCAAGTAGTGATCTATGAGTGAACATATATTATGGAGGTTTTTGAATGTCTCAATAAAGTAGTGGAAAGCAAAATTACAAAACATGGATTGAGCGGAATTTTGATGAAATTGATTATGTGTTTTTTCAGAAATTATTGTTATATTTTCATGAAATGTGTGATTTAAATCGAGTTGAATTGTTTTTAAATAAGTGTTGTTGGATTGATAAGTGGATAAATTTATTTGATTATTTTTGGTGTTTAAACAGACTAAGTTTGTATATTCATATTTTCGTTTAGTGATTTCGTCAATTGCGTCTACGTCGTATTCCAACATTAATAAATTTCGGACATTTGCTTGATAATAATTCAAGAGATCCTGTCCTTTTCCAGAACCTAAATCAATTAACTTATCATTATTTTTTGCAACTTTATTAATCAAGGTTCGTTTTACATATGAATTCATTTTCCGCACAAACAAATAAGAAGAGTCGTCTTTTTTAAAATAAAATTTTCGAAGAAGTTTTTGTTTTTGCTGGTTTGAAGCAGTCATGATATCAATCGTAAGTGGATTTAATAAAGAAGCAAAATTTAATTCAGCAATTTTTAAATAATTTCCATAATAAGTACCACCTTTCAATGCCTCTTTGCGATCCAAACGAATTCGATGAAATACCCATTGATGTTTTTCCAAATCATATGATAATTCTACAATTTTTCCATGAAGATTTTCCAATTCAAAATGGAAATCGTGGAGATGAGTTTGGTGGTTTGATGGTGTTAAATTTGAATCAAATAAACATGGGAAAAAAGAGCTATCTAATTTGTCATTGCTATTGTCATTATTTATTTTCAATGGAATTATATCTTGAACAGATTTCATCAAATCTACATAATTGTCTGGAAAAGAAAATCCTAATTGCTGAAAATGTTTATTCGTTATTCCATTGAATAATAAATAATCCTGTGGAGTTTTTACTGGATTTCGAACACAAAAAAAATCAATGGTTAATTTTTCCACTGGTTTCCATTTATAATTTTTTGTTTTGTAATAGTTGCTATCCAAACTGGTAAAAATTAACCCATCAGTTTCATATGGTGTTTTTGATAATCCATTATACACTGATTGAATAATAGATTGGTAATTGCCAGAGCAAAGTTGGGAAAAAAATTTAATTTGAATGGGTGTATTTGTATATAAATTGAATTTTGATTGAATTTGTCGTAAATATAAAAGTCTCTTTTTAAAAGGTTCCCATGATATATTTCTATTTTCATAAACCAATACATCAAAAACATAAAAATTCATATATCCCTCATCATCTTGTGCATACTCACAATCCAATATATAGGTTCCATTTACTTGATATTTTTTTAAACCAAGTTTATATAGGCTTATGTATTGGTATGTTTCGCCATTAATATATACACAATCTCTATGGCGATTTAAAATTAAAAATGTACGGAGTCCATCTGTTTTATTTGTTAAAACATAATTATCTAAATCATTTAAAATGGTTGATATAAATGAAAATTTCGTTAGTGATATGGCATTGTTACCTAATTGTTTAAATGTATTAATTACTCGTTTATTTCGTATTTGGCGAGCAATGAATCGTAGCAAATTGTTGTAACTATTGCTAGTAGTGGAATTGTTTTTTTTATTCATAAAAAAAATATTGATCTTAATATCAATATTATCTTAATTTTAAATATATTTTTTGTTTCTTTTTTGAGTCCTCCTTGGTTCTTTTTACTAAAAGCATTTAAGGAATTATAACAAACATTATTTTTTTCCTTCCAATCTAACATTGATCTGTGATGGCACTGTTGGTGCGGGTGTGGGTCTACCGTAGGCGCGGACTGCAGCGTACGAGGACACTTTTGTAGATGACGATGGTCTCATTTGATACATATTTTGTGCTTTTACGACTAATCCAGCAAAACCAAGACCACCAATGGCAATGCTAACTCCCTGGATAAATTCCATCCCAGTGGATTTTGTTTTTGATTTTGATTTTGGTATTATGGAAAGACGAGCTATTTGACGTGTAAATTGATTAAAGTATGACATTTTTTTTTTATAATTAATAATGAATAATAGAAATTTATGGTTACTGTTAAAAATCAAATTTAAATTTATTTTTTAGCAATCAATCTGTCATGGTGTAATTAAAACTTTTAACATTAGTACCAATGCCCAAAACATAGTCATCTGGTGGTGGTTTAATGTTATTGGTTAAACCACCTTGTTTGCTTTTTCCAGCACTTAAATCAATTACATTAATCAATTTCGGAACATAATTAATCTCTAAAGAAAATTTTGTAATTCCTGTTGTTTCCGTTGTTTCCGTTGTTTCCGTTGTACCTGCTTTACCAATTCGAATAATATTGTGAAAATTAAATTTATTTAGTATCATAGCCATATTGGGTGGAATAGGATAAGGTGAATATCAAATGAAACAATATCTTTGCGACCAGCATCTCGTCCTTGTAAGGCAGATGAACTCTGTTGTTTTTTCATGATGGCTCCATGTAATTCATTTGGATAAGCTCGTCGTTCTTTCCAAAAATCTGCTTCTATTTTAATTTCACATTTACCTTTTATGGATTCTTGAATGGCTTTTGTAATATCGTTAACTCGTTTAATGGTATTTTCCAAGGGTTCTTTTCGTATTTTGATTAATGTATTCCAAATAGTTATAATATTTTGTGAATCTAATTTATGTTTAGTCCAGATACCATAAAATATAGGTAAAACTATGTTAAACCACATATCTCACAAATGCCCTGAAATCACTTTCGGGGCAAATTCTAACGGACTCG
>Ga0209533_1006224_pt1 | contig 10020 bp, 10 predicted proteins | sample COG_04_FD_184748 | JGI IMG/M metagenome (GOLD analysis project Ga0209533, IMG submission 184748) | Pelagic Microbial community sample from North Sea - COGITO 998_met_04 (SPAdes) (version 2) | ecosystem: Environmental > Aquatic > Marine > Neritic zone/Coastal water | place: Helgoland, sampling... | reverse complement strand
CTTTTTAATGTTTTTCTCAACCTTTTTTTTTAGCACTTCTTCCTTCACTTTCTCTTTGATATAATTTACACCACTAAAGTTATGGTCATCTAAAAATAAATATATTATCGAAAATAATGCCATTGAAAGGAAGAGCATAATTATTTTATTATGTTTGAATTTTTTAAACATTATACATTAAGTAAACAAATAAACAGTAGTATAAAATTTATATAATCTTATACTATATATATTAAGATATGGAGTTCCAAAACTTATGCAATCATATTATGAACTATGTTCAATATATCCATGATTTTATGAATGATACAAAATTTCTATTACCATTAGATGAAATCATGATCAACAATAACTAGACGCATTAAAATTGTTTCAATTTAAAATCGGATTTATTATCTGAAAATATGTGTTTAAACACACCGTCATTTTTTGGTTTTTTTTTGTTCCCTATATGTGAAGTTTGATTATTGCGTGTTTGAAAAGACTCGACCTTCGGGGAAGGGTTTACAGGTATTCCATAATTAGGTGGCAATTCTGTGTCTGATGAAGGTGACTGCGAATTGGAAGAAGGTGACGAAGAATTGGAAGAAGGTGAAACGCCGGGTGCTGATGCTGGTGTAAGAACTTCATCTTCTTCTGTCTCGTCATTCATAGAATTAGGGATAGATTGATTTATTTGAGACACTAAATCGAATCCTTCTTTCATATTAGGAATATCTACAAAATGACTAAATACTAAAGTTATTACTAATACGATAAATAAACAATATATTGCCATCATCTTTTTAGACATGTGTTTTCTATAGATACTACTAACATATAATTATAATGGAAACAATATAAAAAACTCATATCATATATGAGTATAATCAGAAGCAGTTATGTCTAGCGAAGATGAACAGAGACTCACCGGTATGGTAAAATGGTTTAACAACAAGTCTGGATTCGGTTTTATTACCGTTTCTGGAACAGGCGAATATGCTAGTAAGGATATTTTTGCGCATTACTCATCTATTAGAGTAACCAACTCTCAATATAAGTACCTTGTACAGGGCGAGTACGTTGACTTCAACCTCGTAAAGTCAGAGAGTACTACACACGAGTATCAGGCAAGTGATATTACCGGTGTCATGAATGGACCCATTCTTTGTGAGACCCGTCGCCAGGTTCAGGCAGCTCAGAGTGACACTCAGCGTGATCGCAAGCAATCCCGTCGTCCTCGTGAAGAGCAGGAGGCATCTTCTGAGTCTCATATTGACTCTCGTATGGAGGCAAGTGATGATGCTTAAATCCAACGTATTTCATAAAGAATATTTAATATAAGAATATCATAAAGAATTTTGTATAATGATTGTTATACAAAATTTACTCCATATTAATTTGTTTACTAATATTTTCTTTTAATTTACCCATAAAAATAATAACAAAATTAGAATCTGTAGGTTTAAATGTAATATCATCATTTCCTCCTTTGTCTTGTGCATCCTTCTTCTGTTGTTGAAATGATGTTGCGATTGATTCCATTACGTATTTACCCGAATTAAATAACGATTGTACTAAAATAACGGGGAAAATATCCCTTAATAAAGGGGTAGTTGTTATAGTACGTGCTAAAGTATTAATCGCGCTATCGACCAATTGATCGCCATTTTTAATAGCATGTATATAACTCGCGTTCAACATACGTTGTAGTATTTGAGGGGATATACTTGGAATATCAGTTGTAATTTTTTCAATTAAACTAGACCCAAACTTTTCAACCAATTCATCCGCATTCTGTTCTATTTCGGGACCGGTCATTTCTTTTTCCTTTTCTTTTGCGCCTGATATAAAAGAGGGTATTATAGAAGTGTTTTCGGATGCTGGTGCGGATGCTGGTGCGGATGCTGGTTCAGAAGTTTGTCCGGATCCCATTTGAGATGCTGTATTAGACGCATCTTGTGCCATTTTTGCGATGTCATCTTTATGTTCTTCGGCTAATTTTTTTGCCTGTTTTTCTATTTTACCTTTGTTTTTTTTCACAAAATTTTTTCCCATATTTGCCAATGCACCTTTTATACCTCCACGTTGTTTGCGAATACTTTTTGTTTTATGTTTTCCTTTATTATACTTTGTAGAACGTTTTGTTTTACGTTTTGTTCCACCTCCTCTCATTTGCGATTGTTGTGAAATTTGAGAAAACCATGATTCATATGGCGGTTTGCTTAATTGGTCGTAGAGACGTGTATTAAAAAGTTTAATTGTATCATTTTTATTATATACCTTTGAAAAAATCATAGTAATATAATTTTGAATATAATTATAAGATTGTTCATTATTCACTAAAGCAAACAGTAATAATGGTCCTTGTAGAGGCATTTTTAATGCTGAATCCACTGATTGAAAAATTGTTTGCGTAATTTTGCTTTTATTTTCTGGTTCATTAAGTACACCCGTCATAGTGTTTCCTAAAGTTTCACGTAGATTACTAGTTAATGGTTTACCTTCAATTAATGCGTCACATATTTTATCTACTAATTTCTCTGCGATTGCCTCACGTATTTTTGTTTTATCTCGATCTGATAATTTATCCATTTCACTATAATATAGAAAGAAAAGTTTAATATAAAATTGAATAAATATAAACATAATTACGCATTCTCAAAGTAATGTCTATAAAAATATATGAAAATAAGGGTAAAACCCTACGAAAAAAAAAATGTTTATCCAACAATGATAAAGCAAAAATGTGGGATTTGTTTGATCAGGATAAACACGATGTGGAATGTGTATACGAGTCACCTAAACCTTCGACGCCAAGTGAAAATGGATGTAGAATATGTGATTCGCAATTAATGATTATGGAAGATGGGTTTCCAACGTGTACAAATAAAAAATGTGGATTGATTTATCGAGATACATTAGATTATTCGCCAGAATGGAGATTTTATGGTGCGGAAGATAAGAATTCCAAAGATCCGACCCGATGCGGAAACCCAATCAATCCCCTTTTACACGAATCTTCTTTTGGATGTAAAATTTTGTGTAGTCAAAATGCGTCTTATGAGATGAAACGTATTCGTAAATGGACAGAATGGCAGGCAATGCCTCATCGTGAAAAAGCATTGTACGATGAATTTCAATTTATTACAGTAATGGCAAAGAATGCCGGTATTCCGCGTATCTTTATTGATGACGCAATGGCGATCCATAAAGATATTTCCGAGCAAAAAATGTTTCGTGGAATGAATCGTGATGGTATTAAAGCAGCATCTATTTATATTTCGTGTCGTTTGAACGATTGTCCAAGAACTTCCCATGAAATTGCTGAAATCTTCAAATTGGACAAAACTGCCGCAACAGGTGGGTGTTCAATGGCAGTAAACATCCTATCCAACCTGGAACGAAATGGAAAATCATTAAACGCAAGCACTAACGATTTGTGTTCAACCACGCCCAGTTCGTTTATTGAACGCTATTGTAGTCGTTTGAACATTAATACCGAATTAACAAAACTGGCTAAATTTATCGCAAAAAAGATCGAAACTACCGGTTGTATTAATGACAATACACCTCACTCTATTGCTGCGGGTATTGTATATTTCATCGGTCAAGAGTGTAATTTACCGATTACAAAAACCAATGTAAAACAAATTTGTGGTGTAAGTGAAGTGACAATAAACAAATGTTTTAAAAAATTGGATGTTCTTAAAGATAAATTGATCCCGTCCATTATTTATCAGAAATATCAATCCTAATATAATGCGAAAAAATACCCGTATATTTATGTGTTTTAGAATATAATGAACAACTCATTGTTTCAGTCATTGAATGATTCCTTTTATATTTCAGATTCACCTTTAGAAACATATAATACTTCACAAACCCAAGAAGAAATCCATGATGAAGAACTGAAAGAATGTCCAAAAATCGTACTTATTGTTCCATATAGAGACCGTGAACAGCAACTTCTTTTTTTTCAACGTCACATGAAGTATATTTTAGAAGACTACGAGGAAAATGATGTTGAAATTATAATATGTCACCAATGTGATCATCGCTCATTCAATTGCGGTGCTATGAAAAATATTGGATTTCATATTGTAAAACAAAAATATCCAAAACAATACCAAAATATAACACTTGTATTTAATGATGTGGATACATTGCCTTTTAATAAGAATTTTATTAATTACGAAACATCACATGGAACAGTCAAACACTTTTATGGATTTAAACACACTTTAGGAGGAATTGTTTCTATAAACGCCGGAGATTTTGAACGTATTAACGGATTTCCAAATTTTTGGGCATGGGGATATGAAGATAATATGTTATGTGATCGTGTTAAACAACATCGTATTAATATTGATCGTAACCAATTTTATCCATTTGCTGATAAGAATATACTTCATTTTTACGATGGATATTTAAAACAAGTCAATAAAAAGGAATTTGAGCGATACGCAAAAAACACAAAAGAGGGATTGTATTCAATATATAATCTCAATTATACATTCAATAAAGAAAACCAAACATATGATATAACATCATTTGACACAGGAACTCATGAAAATGCGCAATATAAAAAAGTTCATGATTTACACAATGGAACTACACCTTTTCGACATTTCCGTAGTCATCGAGGTGGGATGTCAGTCGGATTATAATTCTAAAATTTTGTAAGTAATACCGATTTTATCGCGTGTTTCCCAAATACCTGATATTTTTATCACATATTTGTTAGACGTTTTTTTATCATGGTTGCGATACACCCGTATTTGGTTTGTAACTAATTGGTTTGATAAAATATATTCGCACTTCTTTTTCATATTATTGTAATCCATATAATTTTTCAATAATTGCTCTTCGATATTTTGTAGATCATGCTTCAACTGAATATTTTGTGTATTGTTTGTTTGTAAATAACGTATATGGTTACTTTCATTTACGTCATATACCTTAAATGGAATATAAAAATATAGACCATTCATAGTAACATTTGTCTTAGAAAATAAAATCTTTGTAAAATCTCCATTCATTATTGTGTTTTTTTTTGGATATAAATATCGAATAGAGTCTTGTAATTCAATATGGTTTTGATGTTTCAATTGGTGAATATGTAAATAGACGTTCATTTACATATTCTCAAACCATATACTTATATCATTTTTTTTTATTGAATATATTTATTGACAATCGAGAGAACCTTTTCTTGTTCATTTAAAATTTCGATATTTACTCCTTGACTCGTTTGTTCTTCGCGTATTCTCGTTTCTTCTTCTAATATCATCTTTTGTATTTTGTCTTTCAACGTTTTTGAATCAATGTTCTGATTGGTATTTTTCGCGTCATCCATGATATTTTGTATTTGTTGATCTTTATTAGAAATGTCTTGCGTTACTTTTTCTTCACCTTCACTAGTTTTAGTAGAAATCAATTTACGTATATTCTCGGCAATATCACTGCTGAATTTTGTCATAATTTCCTGTAACCGTGAAACCTTCTGTTGATCTTCATTAGAGTCATTGTTTTGACTTTCTTCGCCAGGACTATCCTCCATAGGTTCAATTAACACATAATACCATATGGACCAAATCAAAACAAATAATAAAATAGATGTTAAAAACAAATAATTATTTTTCATTATATATTATATATATAAATGTTTCAATCATCTTTACTAAATACCAATTTAACACCATTTCTTTCATGGAAAGGAAAGACTTTTGGGCAAATTACGTCGTCTATCCAAAAAAATGAAAATACTGCCACCATGGAAGGAAAATTATTGTTTCAACCTCCTCCTTTGAAAATACATCGTCGCGAAGCATTTACTAAAGAATTAAAAACACAATCTAGTAAAATCTCCACATCAATTGATGTTTTAAATCAACCCGGTGGCGCTTTAGTCGTTTCCGGCAACTCAACTGACTGGAATGTTTGTCAGAATGATTGTAGTGGAACAAAACTTACACTTGATACAAATCTAATCAATAATCGAGGTGAAACATATGATTGTTGTATCAAACTGGGTCCTAACTCTTCTGTAAGACAATCTTTAGACCCAGCAGCTGTAGCTAAACGTCGTGTGCGAAGTTCGGGCATTATTCGCAAACAACCTCCGTCAACTGTAACCACCGCACCTTATTGTACAACATCGAAAGAATATTTGGCAACACGCGGTAAAACTTTCGGTCAAAAGCAATTCCATTATTTACAAAGTGGAAATCCACTTGTAAAACCAGGAGCACCTGGAAGTGAAGACAATAAATATGCCGTAAATAATGATGGCAATGTATATTGTCCCAATAACCCTAACTTCTATGTTCAAAGTGATTTCAAACCATCAAATTACAAATTCTCACAAGATGGTGGTGTATCTTCCAGTGCTAGAACCACGCGTCTTAATTATAATACAATTACCACAAATGGCGGTTTATATACAAAGGCATATGGATCTGAAGTTGGAAATGCTTTATCTTATGGAAAATCGTCTGACGCATATACGATTAAAGATAAAATCGGCGTTCAATCACCTTGTAACGTGAAAAGCGTGACTACATGTTTGAAAAATTAAATCCTAAATAAAATATGTTATAATCATTGGTTTTATATAACAATTCAATAATTAAAATATGACATTTTAATTATTCAGGGGGTGTATATTTTTACAACTCTAATCCTTCTTGATCTTCTATAAAACTATTACTTTGGAATGTAATATTATTGTATAAAACGTTGTAGCGAATACACCATTCCGTCGATTTTTTGACATTCGATTTCATTAATGATGCTAGTTTTTCTTGTTGGTTTTTACTATCCATCAATGACAACGTATAATGAATATTTTCTATTTGCTGTTGTCCAAAAATAGCATTATATTCTTCTATTTTCGTTGTAAACAATAAGGGTAATGGAATAGTTAATAGACGAAACATATTACTATCATAACTCAACGTATTCTCAAAACTTTTTCGCAAATACGGATATACTGTATTTATTTCAATTCCCAAAAAGTTTTTACATACAATATACTTTTCTGAATTAGCATATCGACTTGTTTGAGGTTTTGTAATATATACCTTTTCATAAAACGAAGACAACAATGCCAAGATGTCCAATGTATGTGCCATAAAACTATCAAATATTTTCAATATAAATGATCCTCCCTTTTTCTGCATCACAATAGCATAAGTAACTTGAGCATATAATAATTTCCCAATTGAATGCTCTTGATTATTAAAATCTACCGAAAAATCAAACCCTCCATCCCCTGTAATAATTTCCATTTGCCCATGGTAAGTATTTTTACAATAGTCTAAATTATCTACATTTAATATATCGCCCGTTTCTGTAATTCCATTTTCGATGAATACATTACTATTATCTTGTAAAAACTGTTTGCTCTTCTTCCATCCCGGGATTGCCGTATCATTCGTTTCATCCAATATAGACATACCAATATAGTTGTCATTTACGTTATTACGCATTTGAACCAGTGCCTCTATAAAACCTCCTGGACCTTCTGCCAAGTGAAAGGTCTTCATTGGCACAAGTTTATCAACTTTTTCCAACAGTTTAAAATATTGCGTTAATTCAATCATCTTGAAATAAGAACGGGATAATGGTTTTTTTTTGGCAATACTTTTTCTCTTTCCTGGAACGGAACTATGAATATATTCACACGGATTCGTATAACGCTTTATAATATCCCATTCTTGATCACGATTATTAATTCTTTTTTTTATGTCCCCTAAATAAAAAGATAAAGAGTTTGAAATAACTGGTCCTGGTACTGTATCAATACGTTGAACGTCTAGATATTTATATAAGTTTGGATTATTTCGTGGTATTTGGAAATGAATCATCATTGAATAGAATGCTATATTATATTCAATGTTATTATTTAAATGACTTTAAGTACTAAGTCTTTTTTTTACGAATAACAATAGTGGGTTTCTTTGGTTCTACCTTCTTCATTTCAAGTGACGATTCGTCAATATTCTTTTCGTCACCAATGGTGATTTTCATTTTTTTACCAGACAACTTTCGAATAATCACCGCAGATTTTACATTTGCGTTTTGTGCTTCATCTAATTGTTCGTCTTGCTTTTCAACACTCTTTATCACAGAACTTGGATCGTCTTCAAACATATCCACCTTGTCACGATTGACCAATAACTTATATACCTTTTCCGCATTCACATTATGTGTTTTTCGGAATACAAAATAACGGTTCATGAACGAAATGCGTTTTTCTTCAATGGTCATTTTGTGCGCACTATCATATTCCTTCTTGTTACGATAATTCTCCTCGATTTCAGTATTCATTAATTGGAATAGTTCATCAAATAATCCTGTTCCATTTGGCAATCCCATTGCCTTGGCTTCTTCTGTTCCTGCCAAACTAAACCCGTAATCTTCCATTACGCGTTGGAAATAATCGAAATTCACTAAATATTCTCGAAATACTTTGTTGATACTTTCTTGATATACGTCAATGGGATAATTCAATGAATATTCGTCTTCGGGAAATCCACTGTGACTATATTGCTTGATAATTTCATAGATCTTTTCTTTGTCTTGATAAATTACCATAGAATCACCCTTATTTTTATCTTTTAATACATTAAATACTGTTTGTCCATCATAACATGTTCCCACGAAATATCCATTAATTTTGGTACATTCGGACAAATTCCGTAAGAAGTTATGAAGTGTTTTGTCACTTTCGAAGAAATAATGGAGCGCAAACTGGCAAGAACTGACATTAAATCCATCTTTTCCTATACCAAAATGCCTATACACCCCGTCGCCAAGTTCCTCCTTGTCTTTGGAACCATTACCAAACACAGCATTACTAATCTGCTTGTCGCGCTCACTTACCAGCGCTTTTCCATTTCGTATGTTCATACTCGTGTTTCCATGAGCAAACAAAGCACTCGGCATTTTCTTAAACTTATATTTGTAATTCAAATAGCGAGCACAAGCGCCATCTTTACGATTTTCAATATTATCTTTTGAAACATCGATTCCAAATACGAAATTTAATTTTGAGGCAATCCATTTCGGAAAATCACCCGCCTTTCCAACAGCATAGTCAATAAGTGTATCGTTTTGATTACTTACACCCAAAATCAACTTGCGTTTTACATATAAATTATGGAAATTACGCAATGCCTTAGTATTTGTATCTTTAGTAGAACGATTATAATATACATCATCATCGCCCAACAATTCCGGTATATTTTCTCCACTGCTTATCATGTCATCGGTAATTGGGTTATGAATGCTATGCCAATTACTATTAGCAACATGGAATGCGTTTCCGTAATTTCTGCCACCACTACGAAGATCATTTGTTTTATCATAACGAACGCGTAATGGCACCCATCTCCAATGTCCAGTTTTAGACAAATCATAACTAAACTCAACAATCATATCTTCTTCAAAATATTCATTCTCTTCCGTCAACATGACTTTATTTGTTCCGTTGTCTTTTAATTCAATATTACAATAATACGCATCCGGATCATATGGATTTGTAGGTTGAAACGGTACGGGTTCATATTTCTGATAATTATCCCGATCATCCATATTTGGCAATTGATCGTTGATGACATCCAACATTGGATTCACGTAACCGTGATCATTTTTACTAAATCCACATCTCAATATAAGTGTCTTGTATTGTGTAATGTTTTTACCACTATTTAACGAAGTTCCTTCTTGGAAAACATTGTTGATTTCGTCTTTTCCGTTTTTGTCTTTTTTCACCGAAACTAAGAAATCGATGGTATTATATTGCGGTGGTTTCCATTTGAATGAATGTTCCCATGTTGTTTTTGTTAATGGACCCGCCTTTCCTGACTGATTTCCTCCTACCCCTGTAGAAGCCGGAGTGAAGATTAAACCGTCGGTGTTATATTCATACGACCCATCTTTAATTTTAGACAAAATAGTAGAACATCCTTGGAAAATACTTTGTTCAAACGATGAATAGAAGGTTTTACATTTGATGGTCATCCAACATGAATG
>Ga0209533_1006219_pt1 | contig 10023 bp, 4 predicted proteins | sample COG_04_FD_184748 | JGI IMG/M metagenome (GOLD analysis project Ga0209533, IMG submission 184748) | Pelagic Microbial community sample from North Sea - COGITO 998_met_04 (SPAdes) (version 2) | ecosystem: Environmental > Aquatic > Marine > Neritic zone/Coastal water | place: Helgoland, sampling... | reverse complement strand
AATACGTTGATTGAGAAATCAACTGCTGGCTCCTCATTACAAGACCTCGCTGATTACATTGCTACTACTGACGCATTTGTCGCGGAATACCCTTCAACTCAGACTGCGAAAGAATTCGCAACTGAAATGTTCGGCAAGCTCATTACTGGCGGCACGATTACAGCAGAGATTAACACAGCGGTTATCGATCTGCTGGAAGGCCTGCTCACAACTGGAACAACAAAAGCTGAAGGCTTCGTAGCTGTTATCAACTACTTGAAAGACTCTACAAACAACACTAATGCGGATCTCGGCGACATCGCGAAGTCATTCCAGAACCGCGCTGACGCAGCAGAATACTTCTCGATCACCAAGGAACTTGGTGGGTCAACTGACGCAGAGCTCGCAGCAGCAATAGCTTCTGTAACTAGCGACGCAGCGACACTTACAGCTGCAAATACAGCCGCTGATACTACAGCCACAGCAGTGGAAGTTGTAGCCGGCCAAACCTTTACGCTCACTACAGGAGTGGACACGGGTGTTGCTTTTACCGGCGGTGCCGGATCTGATACATACAACGCCACAGCTGTCGCAGCGGGTAAAGAAACACTTACTAGTGGCGATTCGATCTCAGGCGGTGACGGCACAGATACGCTTAACCTTACAGCCTCTATTGCGGGTACTTACGGTGCCGGCGTAATTGGAACTAGCATCGAGGCTCTTAGTGTTACCGCAACAGCCGCAACTGTCGTTGACGCATCTTTGATGACTTCTGTTGCTGACGTTTATAACGTTGGTTCTACGACTGCAGGAACAGTTAGCGTTACAGGCGCTGCAGGAATTCCAAACGTTCATCTCAACGGTTCTAATAGCAACACAACAGTTGGATTCGCTAACGCCAATGTCAACGGCGGGGCAGCTGATTCTACTACTGTAGCTCTCGCAAGCTCAGGCACACAAGCAAACACCTCAGTCACGCTGAACGGTGTTGAAACGATTAATGTCGCAACTTCTGGCGCTATGTCAGGTAAGGCGGACTCAGTTGTTGCTGGCGCTGTAGTTAACGGTACCAGCGTTACAATTGCCTCTGACACGCTCACAACTCTCGCTGTCACCGGTGATACGGGTGCGCGCTTAATCGCAGATTTGGCAGGTGCTACAACTACTGTTACAGGCACTATCACCTCAGGTGCTGCTGCTGATGATATTTCGTTTAACGCCGGTGGAACTGACTCAATATCAGTAGACATGGGCGCAGGAAACGATACTGTTCGCCTCCAGACTGCCCCTGGCCTACTCACAGGATCGACGACTGCAGGAGCGCAGACAATCGTTGGTGGTGAAGGAACAGATACTTTGGTTACAGGTGTTGCCCTTAGCAAGACTACAAATACTGGAGTCTCGGGATTTGAGACGCTCAGAGTAACTGGCAGCGCAACTGTCGTACTTGACTCAACGAAAAATGATATCTCAAAGCTAATTGTTGATGGCGCCTCAGGCGGCACAATTACTGGCGTTGAGGCAGGAGCTACGCTCGACTTGACGACTGCAGGTGGCGTAACTCTTGATAAGACCACTACTGGTGCTATCACGGTTAATGTCGGTAACAATTCGCTCTCTGGTGCTCAAACGTCAAGCGTAACAGCGGCGGGAGTGACTAGCGCTACAATTAGCAACTTAGCGATCGCGACAGACACAACAAGCGCTCGTAGCGTAGGAGTAGCAGGTGCTGCATTAACAGAGGTAACTGTAACAGGCACCCAGCCTACTACAATCACTGGCGGTGGCGCTGCTTTAGCAAAAATTGATGCCTCGGGTATTTCAAAAGGAGTCACGTTCAGCGCAACGCTTAAGGCGACTGGCGCTGAGTTAATAGGTGGCGGAGGCAACGACACCATCACAGGCAGCACTGGTGCTGACACACTAACAGGCGGCGACGGAATTGATGCGCTAACTGGTGGCGCAGGGATAGACGTTCTCAGCGGTGGAGCTGGAGTCGACACGATCACTGGTGGAACTGGCAAAGACACGATGACTGGTGGTACAGGCGCCGATACCTTTGTATTCTCAGCGAATGCATCTACTGCTACTCCTGCAGTAAACGTGTCAACGCTATCTGCTACAGATACGATTACGGACTTTGTTTCTGGTACAGACAAGCTATCAGGAACTCAAGCGGTCGCGTTTTTGGGCAACTTCACGAATATTCAAGCAGCATTGGCAGCTAATAACGTTGCCGGCGTCCTCGCACTGAGCGCAGCCTTTGTTACTGGTGAAAACAATCTCTACGTATTCGAAGCCGCGGGTAGCACACTAAGTGCAGATGACTTAGTTATTAATCTGACAGGTGTCACCGCCCTCGCAGAAGGAGATTTCTTGCTAGGTTCGCAGGGAACTGGTAACACAAGTGCTCTGTCAGCGACAGCAGCTGTAGTGAACTCAACCACCAATACAAACGCGTCAAAAGTCTCTACTGTGAAAGACGATACCGTTTCAGGTACAGTCGCTTTTGTTGAAGATTCAACTATTGACGGTGGTTCCGGTTCTGACACTCTAGTCTTGTCAATCGCGGCAACTACTGGTACTGACGACGGCACGCTCAACGCTGATGACCTTGATACGGTTACAAATGTCGAGACCATCACGCTCGCGAATCGCACAGCCTCTGTTACTAATGGTAACACTGACTACGACCTCACACTTGCGCATGAAATGGTTGATGTAGGCGATACGCTGACAATCGTTTCATCTGAAGACGGTCTAAACTCAGACGGTTCTTTCGCAACCGCTGGTGTAACCCTGTCGGCAGCTGAGTTTACCAGTGCCAATGTTGGTGGCGCAGCTTCCCTTCATTACACGGGAGCTGGAGCAAAAGACGTTATTACTGGTGGTGACTATAACGATACAATTATCGGCGGCGACGGTGATGACTCGTTAACACCAGGAACTGGTAACGATAGCGTTGACGGTGGTGCCGGCAACGATACTATCACCCTCGGAGCTACTGCTAATACTGTCACTAGCGTACTTAAAGGCGGTGCAGGTGCGGCAGACAAACTCTTGTTGAGTGGTGCCGCAGTCACTTTCGATATTACCGGTACTACTACCTCTGGATTCGAAACTATCGAATTGTTCGACGGTGGTGTTAGCCGAGTTCAAAAACTTGGCTTAGATGTTGGCAACATGACAGGTGTCACGACGATACAGTTCGATGCCACTGGTGGAGCGGATACCTTACAGTTAGACGATGGAACCTATGACTTCTCTGCAGTTGCCATGGATTTCGGTACAGCAGCGAGCGTTATCGATCTGAACACAGACGGCAATCTTGCTAAGACTATTACTGTCGACGCATCTGATATTGCAGATGTGGGAACCATTACGGGTGAGGCTACAGCAACCATTATTACTACAGTTAACCTCAATGGTACTGATGATTTATCTGCATTAACCATGACAAACGTTGACGTTCTCACTATAGGTGGTACGACTCAAGGGCTCACGGTAGACGACGCGGACTTTACGACGTCCAACTACACCACTGTTACTGGTTCAGGTACCTCTACAATGGTCCTAAAAGATGCAGCAGGTGGTGATAACGCGGTTACCCTTGTTAATACTACTATTAGTGGATTCACAACGATCACTACTGACCATGGTAATAGTGCGCTGAGTCTAGATGCAGCATCGATTTCAGGAGCTACAACACTGATTGGTGACGCTACGTCAGATATAACGATTACCGAAGCGGGCGACTATAGCAACATAACACTTACCGCTGGTGATTATGATGACGTCTTAGTGAATTCAGCAACTGCAACCTTTGATGAAGGCTTCTTTGCAACTGGAATTAATCTACTTGATGATGGGGCAGCGGGCGCCGATCCGGTTGTAACCGTTGCAATGTCTGCTGCAGGCACCTTGAATATGTCTGCAGTTTTAGTCGGTACTACGAACGGTCTGGATGTAGTCGTAACGGGTACTACTGGCAACGACACAATCTATGCTCCTGATGCTTTGAAGGCAGGTTCATCATTTAGCGTCACTACGGGAGCCGGCAGCGACATTATTAGGATAGAAAATACCTCTGGTAATGGTTATACCGCTGGAGCGAATGCGTTTACCGCCGTTATCGCAGACGCCGTCGCTGTCGTGGATTTTGATGCAGCGACTGACGTTATTGAGGTAGATATTAGTGACGCAACAAGTGCGGCAGCCGCTGCCGGTTCCGTTGCTAAGGGCTCATGGAACACGGGGTCACTCGGATTCGCGTTTATCACAGGGACGACCCTGAATGATTTCACAAATGAAGCCGGGCTTTACTCTGCGATAGGCAATTTCACAACTACCGATGCACATGTTGCGTTCTTTGCTATAGCAAATACGGCTGGAGACAAAGTCGGTATTTATTTGGTTGAAGCGGACGGCAACCACGCCGGTACGGCACTCGACACCAACGATGATATATCTTTGGTAGCAGTATTAGATGTGACTGGCACATTCGGAGTGGCTAATCTTGGGGTTTACTAAGATAACTGATTGAGAAAAGCCAGCCTTCGGGCTGGCTTTTTTTTAGCCTCTAAAAACATATTAAAAGCAAATATAAATAATGAACGAAACAGGATACTACTCTGCACTTCCATATTCCGTTGGATACTACGATGGAATGAACCGTTCTCTTATCGGACTTACTTTAGGACTTGTTACTAATAATTCACTTACAATCGAAACCGCCTGCGAACTAGGATTCGGCCAGGGCTTATCGATTGCTATACACTCTGCGGCAAGTTCCAGTAGATGGTACGGCAACGATCTTATCCGTGGCCATGTCGATTTCGCTAATGAACTATGTGGAGCATCAGGTGCAAGCCCCGTTCTATCGGCGGACTCGTTTGTAAAATATTGCACAGATAAAAGCTTACCCCAATTCGATTTTATTGCGATGCACGGGGTCTGGAGCTGGATCGGTGATTCGGACCGGCAGGTCATCCTTAATTTTCTAAATACAAAACTCAACCCAAACGGCATTCTATACGTGTCTTACAACTCCATGCCTGGACAATCGGCTCTGCTCCCTTTTCGTCACCTATTTAACTATCAACACAAGAAAAAAGCTGAGGTGGAAAATCCAAGAGAAAGAATTCAATCAGCTTTTTCTGATATAAACAACTTATTGAAAGCAGGGTCAAAAAATTTTTCAGAAAATACAAAAACACTTGAGAATATTGAAGCACTAAAGAGCAGGGATGAAAACTACCTAGCGCATGAGTACCTAAACGATTCATGGGAGCCTATGTATTTTGACAGGGTCCACGAGGATTTCACCTCTGTTGGATTACAATTTGTCGCATCATCGAATTTTCTAGACCAAATTCTGCCTTTCTCATTTAATGAATCCCAATTAGCCTATCTATCAGAGACACAGTCGATCATTGATAAGCAGCTAGCAATCGACTACCTCACTAATCGACCGTTTAGAAGAGAGTACTGGGTTAAATCGCAAACTGCGTTTCCGAGCACCCTTAAACTGGTAAATATTCCTCAAACCACAGAATTCGTTCAAATAGTGTCTAATTCTGCGATCAAGCTATCTATAAAAACGAACGCAGGGCACTTTACGCTGTCACCAGACATATATGAACCATTTTGCGAGCTCTTTTCGAACCATTCAATTATGTCGTTCGCTGACGTTGTCAAAATAATGGCGGTCAAGGGTATCGGTGCGGAGAAAGTCGGAGAAGCTATAGGTATTTTTTTGGGTTGCGGATACATAAGCACAGCGTCCAGCGAGTCCAATGCGAAAATATCCGAGCAATGTTTTGCTCTAAACGACCACTTGCTAAAAAGGGCTCTCGTAAGCAGTGATATAAATTTCTTCGCATCTCCGGTGACTCAAGGCGGTGTGTATGTGCCCCGCATACATCAGCTTTTTCTATTTGGCAAAAAAACCTGTGGCCAAACAGAAAAAATTGTAAAGTCTACGCATGCTGCTCTATTAGCTAACAAAGAATCCTTAACGAGGGAAGACGGCTCTATTGTTTCAGACGCCGAATTAATGCATGAGCTGAATGCTCACTACGATATCTATCAGACTAGTTACTTGACTCGGTATCAGGCACTAGGGATAGTTCCATGACGGTAGGCATATATTACGTACCAGAGGCTTACTCAACCGACGCGCCAAAACTAATGGGGAGAAATGCGGCTGGCGAATCGTTTCTAAAAGGGTTTTTAAAATACTCCCGAAAAAATGATGATTTATGGATTCAAGTTGAGAGAGAGGAACATGCAAGAGACTTTGAAAAAAAAGTCGCATCGAATGGCCGAAAAGAGAATGTCCGCGCCTTTACTAACGCATCGCTAGGAAACGCAAAAACTCCCGGAGTTGTATATTTCCCTGGTCCAGGTATCGGCCAGCACGCAACTATGCGTCGTTTTTACGGAGACTCCGCATGGAGCCTTTGCGGCATAACCCACACAACTTCCTCAGCAACAGCAATGGATGCAATTAGTGATCTATTGACCGCACCAGTTCAACCTTGGGATGCGGTTATATGCACGTCAAATGCCGTGAAAAAAAATGTAGAGCAATTGCTCGAATCTAAGGCAGATTATTTGCTAGAAAGGTTAGGCGCAACAAAGATAGTAATGCCAAACCTGCCAGTAGTACCGCTTGGAATACACGCAGAAGAATTTAGTTTCCCACCCGCAAAGCGGCAGACAGCCCGCATCGAGTTAGGTGCGACCGACGATTCCCTAGTGGTGCTCTACACCGGCCGACTCTCTTTTCATGCAAAGGCTCATCCGCTCGCAATGTATCAGGCTCTTGAATTAGCGAGCAAGCAAACTAACAAAAGCATTATACTGCTAGAATGCGGCTGGCATGCTAATGACTACATTAAAAATGCATTTGCTGAAGCAGCAAGTATCACCTGTCCCTCTGTTCGAGTAATAAATCTTGATGGAAGAGTTGCGACGGAAAGGGCGAATGCTTGGGCGAGCGCTGATGTTTTTTGCTCACTATCAGACAACATTCAAGAAACATTCGGAATTGTGCCCCTCGAAGCAATGGCAGCGGGGTTGCCAGTCATTGTGAGCGACTGGGATGGATATAAAGATACGGTGCGCGACGGAGTTGATGGCTACCGAATCCCAACCATAGGCCCCAAGCCTGGCTTAGGCGGCGACTTGGCGCAAAATCACGCGCTTGGGATAGATACCTATGACATGTATTGTGGTTATAGTTCAAGCTTAATAGCAATGCACTCACAAAAACTAACACAAGCATTTATAAATTTATTTACGTCCGCTGAACTGAGACAGGCAATGGGCGCAGCTGGGAAGGAGCGGGCAAGACTCAATTACGACTGGAGAGTAATAATTCCAAGGTATGAAGACCTTTGGCAATCCCTTAGCGAGCTGCGTATTAGGGCAAAAAGTGAAGGACTTAAGGAGTCTCGTGTTTGGCCAGCACGACTTGATCCAACAATTAGTTTTTCGCATTATCCAACGACAGTTTTGGGCCTTGATACTTTGCTTACAATGACACACCCGACTGTAAGTGAAGCTATAGGGAAAATTAATCAGTATAAAAATCTGTCAATGATAGCGTTTGCGAGTCTAATATTTCCTACACAGGAAGAAATTCAAAATATGCTCGAAGTAGCAGCACTCAGTGGCGGAGATCCAGTTAAAGCGGAATCCCTTATCGCTGTCATAACTGAGCCACGTAGAGCGTTCGCACTCCGAGGGCTAGCCTGGCTTACGAAACTTGGGATATTCCATTTTTCATGAAATTTCTTTTCGTTCATCAAAATTTCCCAAGTCAGTTTAAGCATCTAGCTCCCGCCCTTGCTGCAAACGGGCATCAAGTTTCTGCCTTCGCGTTGCGGAGACCGTCTGAGCCAGTATCTGGCAATATCAAGCTAATCGAATATAAATTAGACCGAGGAAACTCAAAAGAAGCTCACCCGTGGACCGTAGATTTTGAAAGCAAAGTTATTAGGGGCGAGGCATGTCTGCGAGCCGCTCTGGCTTTAAAGAAGCAAGGCTATACTCCAGAGGTTATCGTTGCTCATCCAGGCTGGGGCGAAAGCCTGTTCCTGAAAGAAGTCTGGCCTGAGGCAAAGTTGAAACTCTACTGTGAGTTTTTCTACCATGCCCGAGGCGCTGATGTGGGTTTTGATCCTGAATACTCATCAAGTGACCCGGCCGATGCGGGCAGAGTGATACTTAAAAACGCCAACATGCTGCTTCAGTTCCAGAAAGCCGACGCAGGAATAAGCCCAACCCATTGGCAGGCTAGTACGTTTCCGCCACACATTCAGCAAAAAATCACTGTCATTCACGACGGGATAGACACCGGAGTCTTGAGCCCTAATCCAAGCGCTACTCTCTTGCTAGATAACGGGCAGTCACTTACCCGTACCGACGAGGTTATTACCTTTGTGAATCGCGCACTTGAGCCCTACAGAGGCTTTCATACTTTCATGCGTTCGTTACCAAGACTTTTGACGGCACGCCCTAATGCAAAGGTGCTCATAGTAGGAAAAGAAGGTGTCAGCTATGGTGGCCGGCCCCCTAATGGGAAGAGCTGGAAGACGATTTTCAGCGAGGAAGTTTTACCTCAGCTAAATCCCCAGCAGCGCGAACGTGTTCATTTTCTGGGTACCATCGACTACCCACGCTTTATTAACTTACTTCAGGTCTCTCGAGTACACGTTTATCTCACGTATCCGTTCGTGTTGAGCTGGAGCCTACTCGAAGCTATGAGTGTGGGTTGCTCTATAGTAGCAAGCGACACGCAGCCTCTTCATGAGGCAATTAGACATGATGAGACAGGTCTGCTCGTTGATTTCTTTGACCACGATGCGTTAGCTGATTCAGTTACCCAGTTGCTTGACGATGAAGACACCCGCGTCCGTTTAGGAGAAGCTGCGAGGGCATTCGCTATCGAAAACTATGACCTGAAAAGCGCCTGCCTTCCCAAGCAAATACAGTGGCTACTACACTAACCCCATAGAATGAGGGAAGAGAAATTATGAAGTTACTACATGTCGGCTGCGGTCCAAAAACAAAAATGTCAACCACTCGTGCATTTAACTCAGATGAGTGGGAGGAAATACGCTTCGACATCGATGAGAAGGTGAAACCCGACATTATTGGCACAATGACAGACATGAGTAGTGTAGAGAGTGGAAGCGTAGATGCGATTTATTCTTCACATAACATTGAACACCTATATCCGCATGAGGTGGGTATTGCGTTGCAGGAGTTTCATAGAGTTTTAAAAGACGACGGATTCGTTATGTTGACATGCCCCGATCTGCAGTCTGTCTGCAAACTAGTCGCTGAGGATAAGCTTACAGAGCCCGCGTATACTTCGCCTGCGGGACCCATAGCTCCAATTGATATGTTGTATGGGTTTCGTTCCTCTATGGCGGCGGGGAATTTATATATGTCACACAGGTCTGGGTTTACACAGAAAACATTGATTGGTACGTTTAAGCACTTCGGATTCGAGTCTACCGTGGGCGCTCGCAGGGAGAAATACTTCGACCTCTTCTGCTTGGCATCAAAGAAAAAACTCCTCGAAGACGAATTGGTTGGTCTTGCAAAACAGCACTTCCCATAGTGTCGACCCTTCGCTCGTACTCTATTCAATCACAAATCCTAATTCCCTATGGCGATAACTTAGAGAGCCTCATGAGCTTAGCAAAGAACATTACCAAACAGCTACTCGCGGGCCTTTCGCAAGAGACCAATGACCCAAATGCGACGCTAAATAATTCACTGCGTCTGCTATCCAAATGGCGCAGCGTGCTGATTCAAAATACGTTACTAGAGGAAGAAGGTACCAAGGTGCTCCAAGGGCCACTACAAGGATTAGATTTTATTGAGCAGTCTGCCGAGGGGTGTCATATAGCAAAATTGTTAGGATGCTATGAGCAGCCCCTTCAGCCTTACATCGCTGCTGCTATCGAGAAAGACTACTCGACCATACTTAACATCGGCTGCGCCGAAGGGTACTACGCAGTAGGGCTT
>Ga0209533_1006218_pt1 | contig 10026 bp, 7 predicted proteins | sample COG_04_FD_184748 | JGI IMG/M metagenome (GOLD analysis project Ga0209533, IMG submission 184748) | Pelagic Microbial community sample from North Sea - COGITO 998_met_04 (SPAdes) (version 2) | ecosystem: Environmental > Aquatic > Marine > Neritic zone/Coastal water | place: Helgoland, sampling... | reverse complement strand
AGTTAACTTTTTCAACTTGACATCCTTACTCTTCTTAACCACTGGTGGTACTGCTACCTTCTTAACACGTTTCTTAACTGCGGCTTTCGGTTCCTTCTCAATCACCAGATTAGGTCTAGTGCTATGCTTCATCAATGCATCAATCAGCTGTTCCTTTTTCATTGTTGAATATCGAGTAATAGCATTATCCAGGTTATGCTTTCTAACCAAGGCTTTCAAGTCGGATACTTTCATCGCGATCAGATCACTACGCGTCTTGTTATGTTTAGGCATCGTATGATATGAGTCATGAAATTATTATAGGCATTATTTATATACTACTCGCATATGCCCAGATTACAATTCCCATGGCTTCTACCAGAACCGGTCACGTGTTATTGTGGAAGAGTATTTGAAAACAGTGAACTGCGTGGGCGGCATATGCGGGGGTGTAAGACGTGGAAGTCAATGTCTCCAGAACAGAAAAAGGAACACAAGGAAAGGACAAAGCTCCTTTCTATTTTAAGAGCCCACAACCCCAACAGGGGGAGATACAAATTCTGTATGCAAGAACTCATATCTTTAGCAAAAATTGAAGTAGACTTCTCTCCAGTATGATATCTATCAAGAATGCCATACAAAGATCTTCAGTCGCCTGCTGCGAAGAAGAGTAAGCGTATCAGCAGATGGAAGGCACGGGGTATCATCTGTGACGACTGGGATGCATTGTATGAGAGGTATCTGTCTACAACACATTGTGAAAAATGTGATGTAGAATTGACTGGGAGCAATCCTAGGACTAGAACAAGTAAATGTGTCGATCACGACCATAGTATCAAAGATAGAGAGAATGTTCGGGGGATCCTATGTAATGCATGTAATTTAAATGATAGGTGTAACAACACTAGCGGTGTACCGAATGTGAGCTATGATAAGCGGGATGATTACTGGCGATACCAGAAGACTGTGAATGATGACAAACACGTAAAGACTTTCAAAACCAAAGAAGAGGCTATTCGCTACAAGTACATTTTTGAGAGCTAGACCTTGAATAGCTTTTTAAAAGCTGATATCGATGCACCAAGTTTGGGTTTGCCCCACAAGATGAACCATGAGAGTGCTGCAGGTGTCATTGGATCAGTGATCTTATCTTTCTTATGTCGAGCTTGGTAGGCATCTTTCACTTTCTCACGCTCTTCCTTATCCTTAATAAAAAATGAGCTCTTTCTATCGGAGATACGCGTATAATCGCGTGCACCTTTCTCTCCAAAGTGAACCTTTCTCTCCACCCCATCAGGCAACCGAAAGATAGCAACATACTTTTTGTTCTTCCGACCAGAGGCTATGATCTTCATCAGGCGGAGTTTACCCTCTTTGACCACTCGGCTCTTTGAAGTGTGCTTTTTGCCAGTGTGGAGTGTGCCATCCGGCATGCGATGTGTCTCCATTCTAGAATGTGGAGAGAAAAAGATTAATCAACAATGCTGATGTCTTGCCCATTAATTTGGATGATAATCGCGGAGGTATTCTTGATTTGACTTGGATCCAGTTCCTCGCCTTTGGAGTTAAGTATCCGTATTCCGAGTTGTCTTATGGTCATCGGTTCTCCTCGGTGCACGTATTCAATGGCACCTTGAGAATCCCCAATTGTATAAGAACCGGCTACGTAGTACCTGCCCACAACGCTACTAATCAGGGCATTTTCTCTCTGCATTCCATAAATACTATTGGAGTTCATTCCTTTGAGTTCAATCATAAAGAACGGATCTGCGATTTCTGTCTGAATAATTGTCGAGCCAAGGATTGTCACAGGAACATTAGTCTCGCTCTCGAGATTAAAAGGAATCACTGGGCTAGCATAGTTCCCTCCGATCAAAAGGAGGTCGGGATCAGTAGCCGAAGGTGTACCACCTATTATATTCACTCTCTTATCGATTAACCCAGTATTTGATTTGAAATTCCCTGTAATGTTTAAACCGCGTTTAAGGTCTATCGCTAGTGCGTTCACTGACTCAAAGCCTGTTTCCGTCGCAAACGAATGGGTATTCATGGCGGTATTAATGAAGTTACCACCATTATGGACTTTTGTATTCGGACTCATGTTCATTAGACCCTCCCACAGGGTCTTGGGTTGCCAGTCTGTGATGTAAACACCAGATGACTGATCTGCGATGGTTAAATTCTGTATCCCTCCCGGATACGCTAAACCCTTTGTTCCGCTCCTGAATTGCTTTGTGATCACAGCTCCACTGCTTGCTGAATAGAGGTTGGAGTGCATTTGAACAATCTCAAAAGCTGACGACTCGTCATTGAAAATGATTGATAAAGACTCAGCTCCGACCCATTTCGCACCATTTTGACCAAAGACACTATCTGCCTGTAGGGTTACCCCTAGCGGATCCACTGTTGCATAGTCCACAGGATTGCCGGTCAGTGCCGTGCCAGGGGTAAACGCCAAAGGTTGCCCGTCTTTATATGCAAATGCACTTTTGCCATCCTCTGAAATCCAGTATGGTTGCTCAGAAGGGAGATACCCAGCTGGTTTCCCACTTGTTGCTTTAAACGGATAGGTAGCTACCGGTCCGAGTCCATCGGCTCTACCCCAACCAACACCAAAACGATTCGATGGGGAGTCCTTACCCTGGTACCCGAGCTGAACAGTATCCGTTAATATACGTGATGCAGTATAGGTTGCATTATTTAGTGGAAACGTACCTGGTACAAAATTTGGTGGATCTGGATTAACAGGTAGGCTCGGTTGATTTGATAGCTTGCCAATAGGGGTTTGAATCTTGTTCAGTGTGTCTGTGAGCAATCGTGCCCATGCCGCGTATGTATAAGTCACCCCAACCGAGTCTGGGTCTAGAACTGGCAGATTGTTTCCTGGAATGTCTTTCAGTTTAGTCGTAAACACCCTAGGTGTCATATGTAGCGTACCAGTTGGAATATATGGACGTGAGAGAACACATGCGTTCGTCATTCGGAACTCTGGAGCTTTTGTCATAGTTGTCCCTTTCAAGTCCTTCCAGATCGGAGGAATACCAGCCTCTTGAAATTTAGTGCCATCCCATTCGATCGCCCCCCGGTTATCTTGCTGAATGAACCCACATTGTTGCCAACTATTCATTCCCTTTCGTTTAGGAGAACCCCCCCAAAATGATCCGGAGGCACTAAGTCTAAACGGTTGGAAGTTAATTGCATCAGAATCGGTTGTACCTAACTCCAAGGCTGGGTTGTTATTATAAATAAATGGTTCAAACGTCCTTTTCCTTCTTTGCCCATTTATTGGGGGGGTCGAGCTGGTATCTTCCATAGCACTAAACCACACAGGCATGAATGTACCCCCTTGTCTCCCCCCCGTTGAAGGATATCGAGAGTCCTTTGTGTTCGTTGGGTCAGGTGGAGTTGGGAATTGGGATTCTGGTGATAGAAAGCCATCAGAATCAGGGGTATTGTTGCCTACTCCAGCTTTATTACTATCAACGTATTCCGGAAATTGTGGTTGATAGAAGTCTTTGTCCATTCGGGGATCCTTATCTGGCACTGCAGGGTTCCATTCATGCGATGTCATTACTTTATGTGTTCGGTTTGCTCCCGTTCCACCCCCTGCACTATTTCCAGGTGCATAATACTCGAGTGTTAAATTATACCAGTTTGTAATCAGGGGAGTTCCGGGCCCGGTATCAAATTGTGCAGGGTAAGTCGGGTCAAGCTCACTACTTGTAGGGTCGGGACTATTGCACCAGATCCAAGCCCAGAATCCAGTACATATCCTGTACAGACCCGGTTGGTCGGCTGTATTGAATGAGACATTATCTACTTGTCCCAACGGCCCGTTGACTTGAGGCGTGAAAACCCAACCTTGAGCTGGGTCTGTAGTACCTGGAGTCGGGTTTTGATTGCTCTGGGTTGGTGCATTAGTCTTATCCCAGTCATCGTTTTTGACCACCTTCCACTCAGCATTGTTTTCAGCATTAATCTCTGAGATGATTGTTGCTATGTGTCCATTGACAGGTGGTGGCTGTGTTAATATCACATCATCACCAGAATACGAATGAGGATAGAGTTTCAGTTTATTCGGGTCATCTGGATCACTCGCGAGTCTTAAGCCAACCAGATCTGTAGTCTTGAATAAGGGGTATACTCCTTGGGCGTTTGGCTGTGGCAGAGCCCATGCTGGTTGAGGCACCCCGGTCGGGAGAACTACAGCAAACCGATAATCGTAATACTCATGAGTATCAGTGCCAGGGTTATATCCTGGGTTTGGTACCAGTTCCAGTGTTAATGGAATATTGACCTGCGTTAATGTGAAACGACCATTATTAGCGGCGGGCGGGATACCTATCTCGAGAACATCTGCAATAGGCATTGGTGGATTTTGGATGCCGTTTGGTCTCGGTGCTCGATAACCTAACCCTCCATCGGTTATGATAACATCACTCACACCAAAGCTGCCGCCGGCAACTGGCTCCACTAAATATGTACAGCGTGCCTGGGTAATAGCAGGGGGTTGTACTGTGCGAATGAGTTCTATATCAGTATTCGCATTTGGATCGTAGTTCGTTCCTGCTGTAGTGACAGTACCCTTGAAAGCCGAATAGTCTTGCAGACCGGCTCCATCCTGGTTGACGGTATCCGTGTTCAAATAGAATCTAGTATTGGTGAAATCGGGAAAGGTATTTTGGAGAATGTAATTTTTGCCATTAGGTGTTTCGGCGGGATCTTCCGATAGTCTCACCTGGCTTAAGAGCGGTTCCGGCCCGCCGTCCACATAACCAATCCCCTCTGTTATATCTCCTGTTGCTGTTCTCTTGTACCTTTCAACGGGTATACCACTACCTGAATCCTGCCAATAGCATCCCGTTGTTATTGCCAGTTGGTCAATAATTTCTGGGGTAATGGTTATCAGTCCAGCAGCGTCCGTTCGGGTATCGATAAAAGACTCTTTCACCAGCACACTATCACCATCTTTGAGAGTTATATCCTCATTCAGATTCTTCTTCCAAACACCAGGACGACCACCCTCTGATATTACTCCAGGATCATTCTCCTTTAGAATGATCGTTTTAACATTTGGATAGGCTTTCTCAGTGGGTTGTGTTGTGCGTTTTGCAGATGACATCTCTTTTACTATGAAGAGATAACATTCTATGGACTAATTCTCAATTACTTAATTAGATAGTTGAGGTGATATACGAGTAGATTTGGAGTTGCCCACCGCCACCGCCAGCATTAAAGTTCCCTTCCAGTTCGACAAGCAGTTGCGTTGGTGAGTCCTTCATTGGTACTGGGGTTCCGATGAAATAAGCAAGTTTCTGTGGGTTAGTATCGAGATCAGCAAACCCAGCTTGAACAGTGCCTTGGGTGCCTACAGTTCCCACTGGAATCAGTTGGTCATAGACACACTCCTTCATTGATTGGTATCGTGCATTTTCACCCATATTCAAGAAGGTCTTTGCGAGAAGGTCATAGTGAATAGATGATCCAGCAACACCCTTAAAGACAGCATCTCCCTGCTCTCGGAATGGAACAAATCGGTTTGTGACCTGTTCGCCATCAATGGTGAAACGATACTGGTTCACGATAGCCGATCCCAGGAAGTTACTACGATTCTCATCCGTGGCGGTTATAGCAATCAGCACTGCACTGCAGTTGGCTGGCAGTTGGTACGTTCGTTGCATTTCCGAAGTATTCGAGAACACATCTGCTTGGTTGACAAATCGGCTGTATTGGTGTTCCTTAACAGTTCCCATTGGTACATCATTTCGCATGGTAGCAGTGAGTTCTACCGATTCATAGGTAATACTTCCAGCTCCGCCCACCGTTGATGCAGCTGCATCGGCTTCAGTACCTGCGGTATCCGCACCTTTCACATTGATCTTTAATCCAGTTGATGATTGTGCCCCCACTTGAACTCCGGCTTTCACGACATCAGCTCCAAATCCAAGCTTCACACGTCCTGTGCTTTGATCATATGTAATATCAGTGATAACAGCTCGCTTTGGTGCAGTGGTAGCACCCGCAGCTAACGGTCCAATCCCCCCCGCCGTAGGGTGTGCTACTGGAAACAAGAGTACGACAGCGTTTGTCGTGTCAGTATTAGTGACAGTAATCTCCACATCCTGTCCTACCCACCATGGCGAATCAGCAAGAGAGTCATACGGTGTATTCATCAAGATACTGTTGGTTGGAAATGGAGGATCTTGGGGTGTACCTCCTGTTACCGGAACAGTGTAATCGGTTGCAGGAGGTCCGGAAGTGTAGCCGAACGCCTCAGCCGCAGCAGTTCGTTCACCAGCATCAGCACCGGTTCGTCCTTGATAATTGGAATTGGCTGCCCAGGTAGGGTCAGCTGTACCGCAGCACTGGGTGGCAATGACATTACTCAGATTGAGTTCAAGGTGGATTCGTGTGTCTCCGTATACCGATGTATCATACTCAGTGAACCGACCTGCGTCAAAGAGGTCTTTCAATGGAAGTCTGATCTCATGCGTTGCTTCTCGCGACTTCAGGCTGCCTTCCCCGAACATCTCAACGTAGTTACCGTGAACAAACGGGGTGTCTTTGCATGCACCAGCCCAGGTAGTGAGTGCTTCTGCTTGTCGGCTATCCAGGTCTTTCTGATAGACTGACAATGTGCCACGGAGGATGTCTGCTCGTCGGATATCTTCAACTGTACCCCGACTAGCACTAATCATCGATGCACTAGATACCAAGCACTCAATGGGAGTTGCCGTCTTGTCGTAGATTCGCTTGTTTGCTACATCCTTGCTACCGTTGTTGTGTAGGAAATGGAGTCGGGTATCGTAGACACCGACTTCTCCTGCATGCCCATCCATAAGGTCAACTGCGGTACCAGCTTCATTAGTGACTCGTGTGAGAATAGAAACAAATGACTGCGAGAGATCCACTACACCCATAGATCCTGGGATTATGATATCGACAAGGTTGTTGTTAGCGTTAAAGAGACTTTGCTGAGCCGGAAGTTTGATGACATTTTCCATTATGCTATTGTAGGATATTCTTTCCTAGTCTTTTTTTTTCTGATTATTATGTACAATGGCAAGTTCAGCATGGGCAAATTATAGCAACCAAGCATCAGCTTTGCGAGGATCTATCTACGGGCCGGAAGAAAATGAAGGGCAAGAGCGTGAAGACGATAAAAAGGCGTTCGTTCAAGAGCTGCTTAATAATGGAACGACTTTTGCCAAAGAAAAGGCAATGGAATCTGCAGGGAAATTGTTCACCTCGAGTAGGTTCGGCTCCGGAATAATCAAAGCCGTTAGCGGCAAGGATACCACTCCCCTAAGGACTGCTAGATTGAAAGCTGAGAAAGCACTTGCTGATTTTAAGAACGAGGATAATGGTGCTGAAGGGTTAGCTCAAGCGACTGCTAGAAATGAGCTTACAGCACAGAACGATGCTGCAGTTGCCGACAAAGCAAACCTCGACAGTCAACTCAGTCAAACAACCTCAGACCTTAATGATGCAAAAAGCACAGCCACTGATACTTCAAGTGCTCTAGAGGCGAGCCAAGCAGCTGAACGACAAGCCCAAATCCTTTCAGATGGCAAAACAGCCGAGGCAGAATCGTTTAGGACGGCGAACACTGGTGGCGGTACCGATGCAATCCAACAAGCCGCTGACGAAGAAGCATCAGCAGCACAGGAAGGACTAAGGGCGGCTAGTGCCAGGACTGCTAATGCTGCGGCTGAAGATAGTGCAGCTACCTCGCGGGTTAACCAGCTGCAACAACAATTTGACGAACACTCGGAAATGGTCGATGATGCTGCCAAAACTCTGGCATCAAAAGGTGCGGCGGCGGCTGAAGAAGGTGAACAGATTGCTACTAAGGGTGAAAAGATTGCATCGGATCTGAGAAAGGCAACGAAAGCAGAGGAGATTGGGGATGAAGATGGTGATCCATTACAGCTTGTTCTGACGGCAATCACTGCAGTAGTATCTGGTATGATTGGTTCGCGGATGAAAGTGCACTCAGTAGTGGCTCCAGCAGCCCCGAATATCGCTGAGCGATCGAGCTATGGATCTACCGCGGGTGCCTGACGGGTGCTTAGATAGCATTGAACTCTGAGTCTCGATAGAACGGTTCGCTAGTGTAATCTATTGCCAGGAAGCTATTTCTCTCTTTCGTGGCATTGCGGAACATTTCCCGGAAGGCTTTCTTTGTGGGCATGAAACAGTGGTCTTCAGTCATCAAATCCACTTCCTTAGCACTGTTTCCGAAGAGGATAGCCGCAGTCGCGTTTGTACGCATTGTTGTACTCATCTGAGTATACTTCTGTCCAGTAACAATGACTGAAAGATTAATATGCCTGCCATTTGAAAAGATCTGGCTCATGACTCCATCGGTTGTCTCTTTCAAATTGCCACCATATCCGCAGTCATCGATGACTAACAGGCTGTTGACAGGCTTCTCTCCAAATCCGACAGCTTCGGCTGCAAGTTCCTCGATATGATCATAGATACCCTGGAGACCACCTTCTGAATAACGCATTACGTTTGAACTAGGGACGTCCATTTGCTCCTTGAGAATTCTCAACTTGTTATCGAGCTTGTTATTTGATATGACATAGATATCCTCTGGCGACCACATGTCCTTATAGAACTCATCACGTAACAGGATATTGAGAATTAAATTACTTTTACCCGACAGTTGGCTCTTGCCTACAACGATCATCCGGAAAGGTAAATCGGGTATCCCTTCCATTGGAGTGTAATAGCTATCGCTTTTGTCGATAACTTTCAGTATCTTTCTATTTGCTGCCATGTTTGATCTAGTACGAGAAAATCAAACATGTCTTATTTCTTGATATAGCACAATTGTTGGTCTGTTGAGTGCATCATGGCTTCTGCGAGAGCCTTCTGTTTAACGCGTGTGTCCAAATCAATGCTCTCGCTAGTCATGATGTGTCGCAAGGTATTAACAGTCATATGCTTTCCCAATGGAGCAAATGCTTGAATCATAGCATAACTCAACGATGCTTTTGTCATCTTCTTACCGAACAAAAAGCCAGTCGTTCTATCACCCAAAAATGACTCTAGTTCTGCCTTCAATACACTACCAATGGGCACTATCACCGAACCATACTTCTTACTGGTTTTGTACGACTGAAACAGAAAATGGGTCGGCACACCATCACTGAGGACAAGATAGTTGGTCTCCGGCTCTACAGCAACATCATCTGAAATGATCTGCATTGCTGAATAGTCGTTTCTCGCTGGAGGATGCATCACGTAAAGAAAACCAATGAGACGGCGAACCTTCTCTTTTGGGCTGTCAGTTGGCATCGCCTTAACAAAGGTTTTGAGCTCATCGAGTGGCATCCAGTTCTTTTCCATCGTAACACTCTTTTCATGAGCCAGTTGCTCCTTGCAAATGATATCACCAAGTCGGTCGCTCTCAGCCAGGTAACCGCCATATGCATCACTTTTCTCTCCAAAGATATGTTTTGACAATACCAAAATAGGGGTGAGAGTGGTCTTCGTCACAGCAACAGTGTAGGGCTCTAGCCTAGCCAGGACATCTTTGACATTACTCAGCCATTCCATCGGCACCTTGTTTTCAGACATACCAGTCCCTAATTTTTTCACCAGTTTCTCTGGCATCGCACGACGAATGCCGTAGTAATAGCTCTTCAGTGTAGTTGCCCTAATCTCCGGTCGGGCATTCTTGATAAGATCGAGAAGGTTGTGTTTTTCCATTATATACTATACCCCTATAGTTTTTCTAAGCTATTTTTAACGCGGGTTTTCTTATATTTGCCTAGAGTAATGTACGATCAACGAATGAGAGATATCTGTTCAGCGAAGGACAAAAAACCCCGTAAGTTAAAACCCGAGCAGATCTTTGTCACCAAAAAAGGTAAGACAAAGTCCAAGTGTGGTAAGAAAGGGAAGGCGTGCAAATGTAAATAATAAACTCTCTCTATGAACTATATGCTGACATCTATTCCTATCAACGACGAAGTGGGATTCATCATTCTCTACTTCCAGGCTAGGGGGTCTGAAAGATGGGGGTTCTGTGGT
>Ga0209533_1006217_pt1 | contig 10027 bp, 7 predicted proteins | sample COG_04_FD_184748 | JGI IMG/M metagenome (GOLD analysis project Ga0209533, IMG submission 184748) | Pelagic Microbial community sample from North Sea - COGITO 998_met_04 (SPAdes) (version 2) | ecosystem: Environmental > Aquatic > Marine > Neritic zone/Coastal water | place: Helgoland, sampling... | reverse complement strand
GTACAAACATTAACGAGCATCTCTAAATCATCTAATTTTGATATGGCTATATTTAAGTCTATGGATAAAGTATGCCAGATAATGTATAGTAAACATAAAGAAAGTAAATGATGGAGGCTTAACTATAGCTTTCTAGCTTCATCAAACCCTCCCCATAATAGTTCGATTATACTCCTTTTGGATTTTTTTATAACATAGTACGTACCAGAATCACCCCATTCATACCTCGTATTCCATAAATTGCAGCTTCAGGACCTTTTAGAACAGTAATGGTTTTAATGGTGCTTGGTACAATAGCTCCAAAACTGGTTTTCCCAACCGGAGAACCGTTTAAGATGTACAAGGGTTCTCTATTTTGATCTCCTCTTATAGAAACTACGTTGTCTGTGGTAATTCTAACTCCCGACACTTTTCCTCTTAAATAATCATAGATATTTCTATATTGTATGGCCCCTGCAGTAAACTCTCTTTGGTTGCTTGCAACAATATCTGCTCCTATCTTATTAGGAGATATTTTGATGCGCATTTTTTTTTGACCTTCATACTTAACTTTTTTGATTCCATGAAGTGCAGAAAATAGGGAAATTTCTTTGGGGAACGATTTCAATTTTATTTTAAAAATCCCGTTGCTATTTGTAGTTCTTGGGTATTTTTTATTATCAAATAGCACAGAAGCACCCGGAATGGGTTGGTTGTTTGCATCGATTACAACAAGTGTTAGTCTCGTGGCTTTCTTGCTTTCTTGCGCAGCAGTCGGAACTGTAAATGCGAGTAGTAATAAAATTATAAATCCTTTAAAAACAGTAGATTGTTTCATGTTTTTCTTTTAAAGGTAGACTTTTTCTTCTTGATGCTAAAAATTAAGAATTATTAGTTTACACTTATTAAATTGATATCGAACACCAAGACAGCACCTCCAGGAATCGATCCACTTCCACTATTTCCATAGCCTAAATTGGAGGGGATTAACAAAATGCCCTCTCCACCTTCTTTAAAATAGGTAATTCCTTCTCTCCATCCTAAAATTACTTGGTTCAAACCAAATGAAATTCCATTCGTACTCTGATCAAAAACTGTACCGTCTAATAAAGTACCTCTATAGGCTACTGTTACATTAGAATTGCTTGTTGGTCGAACTCCTGTTCCTAGTTCGTTAATTACATAATAGAGTCCCGAACTGCTTCTTTGGGCGTTCAAATTGTTTGCTTCTATATATTCAATGATATCCGCCTCTGTTTGTGGTTCAAAATTTGAATCGCTTCCCGAACAAGAAAATAAAAGAAATGCAATGCAAAATAGTGGTAAAAAAAGTTTCATACTTAGGGGTTGTTTTTTAATAATGTGTAAATATAATTTGAAAAAACTTAATAAACTCTTTCCCCGTTTAGAAAAGTGCTAATTACTTTTGTGGCTGGAATTTTACGCCCATCTATTTCCATGATATTTTGATTTAGTATCACAAAATCAGCAAATTTACCCACCTCAATACTTCCTTTTTCACTTTCTTCAAAATTTGCGTATGCAGCCCAAATGGTCATGCCTTTCAGAGTTTCCTCTCGCGATAATACATTTTCCATTTGAAACCCATCTTCGGGGTAGTTATGAATATCTTTTCGAATGGTTGCTGCATAAAAAGTTAAAAATGGATTTACATGTTCTACTGGAAAGTCTGTTCCCAAAGCAATTTTCCCATATCGATTGAGTAGTTCTTTAAATGCGTATGCGCCTTTCATTCGTTTCGCTCCAATTCGATCCGCTGCCCAGTACATGTCTGAAGTTGCATGTGTTGGTTGTACAGAGGGTAAAATATTGTCAAAGTTTTTGAAATCTTCTGGGGCTACTATCTGTGCATGTTCAATTCTCCATCTTCGATTCTTTGTGTTGGCTAAAACTTCTTTGTAGGTTTTCAGCATCCAAGTATTTGCAGAATCTCCAATGGCATGTGTATTCATTTGATAGTCGGATGCTGCAATCTGTTTTGCGATTTCTTGATATCTTTTTGCAGGATAGATCAATGCACCAAAATGATTTTCTCGATCGGCATAGGGTGTTCGCATTGCTGCACCTCTAGAGCCTAAAGCACCATCGCCGTATATTTTAAAGGAACGAACATGCAAACGATCTGTCTTCACAATTCCTTTCTGAATATAATAGTCTAAATTTTCTTGAGTATCTCCAGAAACCATCGCATATATCCTCATTTTTAATGCATTTTTTTTCTGAAGACTGTCAATCAATTCGATCGTTTGTCTCCCGAGTCCAGCATCATCAACAGTTGTTAAACCATAAGAAAAAGAAATCTTTTGGGCATCCAATAATCCTTGAATCGCCTCTTGTTTTGTAGTGGATGGAAATTTAACAAAGTCCATGGCCGCATCAATTAAAACCCCTGTCATTATACCATTTTTAAGAATGATTTCGCCACCCGTAACTTTGGTGTCTTTGGTAATTCCAGAAAGATTTATCGTTGCCTGATTTACTAATAAGGCATGCCCATCAACTCTTCCAACAGCAACAGGAGTGTTTGGAAACAAGGCGTCTAATTTGTCTTTTGTAGGAAATGCTTTCACTTCCCAGTCGTTTTGGTCCCAACCTCGACCGGTAATAAAAGCAACCTTTTTTTCTTTTTGAAAAGCGACAATTTTTGCTAAAACTTCATCATAACTTTTGGTGCCTTCTAGGCTTACTTTTTGTTGCTGAAGTCCCATTCTGTAGAAGTGACAATGCGCATCAATCAAACCTGGTAGAATTGTTTTATTTTTGGCATCAACAGTTTTCAAAGCTTTGTACCTTTTTAGCATTTCTTGATCGGTTCCTATCCCAATAAATTTTCCGTCTTTTATAGCAAATGCAGTTACTTTTTCAAAAGTGCTATTGACCGTGTAGGTGTTTGAATTGATGATCACTAAATCTGCAGGTTCTTGTTTGCAAGAAGTGAAAACCAATAGTAGGCTAAAAATGAAGTATGTTTTTTTCATGAGTGTGTATGGATTAAATAGGAAAGATATAGCAGTAAAAATTGTAGTGGAATTCGAATTATTGCTAGTTTTTTTGAGCCTATGGCAGGTCTTTCTTTTGTTAGATCCCAAATATGAATTGGTAAAAAAAGAAGCATCAAAATAAAAATACCTGCAGCAGCCTTATTCACTGTTTGCGAAAAAAAGAAAGCAATTCCTAAGATAATTTCAATAGCTCCGAAGAGGTAATTCACCGCTAATTTGGGTAAAAAATCAGGGATAAAATGCTTGAAAAATTGTGGTTTTATAAAATGCATGATGCCTACATAGAGGAAAAATATTCCGAATACAATTTTTAAAACAACCAGAAATGTATTCATTGTTTAGGGTTTTACAGGGGTGTTCTTGTAAAGGTATTTGTCCATTAAATAAAGAATACTTGCCATAGAAGCACTACCAAGCGCTAGTTCTCTTTTGTTCACTTTATCAAAAGTATCGATGCTGGTATGGTGGTAGTCAAAGTATCGCTGACTGTCTGGTCTGTAGCCTACTAGAGTAACAGCATCCCCTTTTAAAGGAGAAATATCTGCACCACTACCTCCTTTTTCAATATCGTGTAATCCATAGGGAGCCAGTAATTTTTTCCAGCTTTGTAAAAGCGCTGTGTTCGCAAGGTTTGCATCGATAGAAAAACCTCTTGGGGTATGTCCGCCAGCGTCAGATTCCAAGCCACCAATATGATTTTCTTTATTTAGGATTGCCAATTCCGCATATTTTTTCGCACCTCGGGTTCCATTTTCTTCATTCATAAAAAAGACAACTCTAAGGGTGTTTTTTGGTCTGATATTGTTCTTTTTAAACAAGGCCGCTACTTCAAGGGATTGTACAATTCCAGTACCATCATCATGCGCGCCATCTGCCAAGTCCCAGGAGTCTAGATGCCCTCCTACGACCAGAATATTTTCAGGAGTTTCACTTCCTGTAATCTGTCCAACAACATTGAATGAGGGTGCATCTGGAAGGGTTTCACAACTTTGTTTAAAATAGAATTGTAAGTTTGGATTTTCTTTTAAATCAGCACTTAAAATAGTAGCAGCTCTGGAACTAATGGCTGCAGTTGGAATGTGCATTTCTTTTGGTAAGTTGCCATAACTCATGGTTCCTGTGTGTGGATAATCGTCAATACCATTGGTCATAGAACGCACAATCACTCCTTTTGCACCATAGCGTCCACAAACAGCAGCGCCTTGGACTCGCTGATCTACACAACCTCCATAGGCCGCAAATGTATTGATGAGGGTATTGTCGAAAGGACGGTTGAAAAATACAATTTTACCTCGCATTTTTTCGCCCAAATCTTTTGCTTCTTCCAAACTTTTTACTTCTAATACTGCTGCAGAAACTCCTTCTTGGGGTGTTGCAACTGAAAAGCCGAGTGCACAAATTGGGACTTTCTTTTTTTCGCCATTCACCAAGTAATTTGCAATTTCTTTTTCTCCACGAACCCAATGCGGAACCATAACGGGCTGTAACCAAACAGAGTCTAAACCAACTGTATTCATTAGTTTTTCTCCCCAAATGACTGCTTTTTCCGCTTCTGGAGATCCAGACAATCGGCCACCAATATTTTGTGTCAAATCGCGCAACCATTCGTAGGATTGACCTTCTGTTAAAACGGAATTGAAAAGGGTTTTAATATTTGTAGAATCTATTTTTTCTTCTTTAGATAAATTGGATGCATCGCTTATTTGTTCTCTTTTTTGTAGGCATGAAAAAAGAAATAGTGAAATGGATAATACAAGCAGTATTTTTTTCATTGTATGTAATTTTATCAAAGCATAAAGCTACAAAAATGAAATTGATAAATTAGGTCACATTTCGTTTATTAAAAATCAAATTTATAAGTGACGCCTCCCAGGGCTTGAAACCCTTGCACATTGAAGTTTGAAAATCGCTGGTAATTGGTATTTAAAACATTATTCAATTTTAAGAAAACAGAAAGCGCATCATTAAAATGATAGCCACCGTTTAGGTTAACATCTACAAAAGAACCTAAGCGATCTGTACCAATGGCACTTGAAGGAAATGGCGAAGTATAGGTTACAGTTTTACGTTCATCCACATAGAAAATATTTGTGGTTGCATACCATTTTTCACTTTTATATTTTCCAAATACAGCAACCTGTACGGCTGGTAAATTCCAGGCTTCCTCTAGATTTTTAACTTGGTAATCATCATATTGTATGCTTCCTCCTGCTGCTATTTTATTGGTAACGTCATATTCGAATTCGCCTAAAAAAGAGGTGGTTGTTACATCATCATAAGAAATGCTAAAAGAGTTTCCAAAGTCATAGTTCTCCAGGGGAATATTATTAGCAATTAAGTTCGTTCCGTTCGATTTCGAATTGTTTCTGATAAAAAAAGGACTGTCTTCTTCTTCTTTATAACTGGCTTTAAAATTAAAGCTAAAGACCTTATTGATATTCCCACTAGCACCCAAAAAAATGTTCATTTTTTCGCTGGTTTGGGTGATGAAAAGTGTTGGAGAAACATATGGGTTTTCTTGGGAAAAGTCTTGGTAAGTATTTGTTTTTAAATCTCCTGACACCCCTGTGTAGAAAATTAATGCATCTTTGTTGATGGATTTAGAAATTTGTACATCTGGATATGCTAAGATGTTTGTAGCACTATTTTCAGTATCTACTGATGCAAATAATTTCATTCCTGCTTTGATTGAAAAATCAAAGAGCATAAAATTGTATGTTGGGTGAATTTTACTTGTAATTATTGCATAGTTTATTTCTGAATTGTCAAAAGAATTGTTTTTGAAAGCACCATTTAATACCTCAATTTTTGTATCGACTGAAAGGGCATTTAAGTCATAACTTATAAAATCTAATGAGAAGTTAAAGGTGGTTTCTAAGTGCATAAGAAGTTCCTTACTTTGATATGCATCTGAGAAAGAAGAAATGCTAATCTTCGTGTTTTCTATGATAGCTTTTTCAAAATCTAGTGCTCCAATTAGTTGAAAGTAATTGTTTTCTTGTTCGCTGTTTATCGTTTCAATTGCAGGACTTGCTTTTAGGTTTTCTGGTATGCCATACCAATTGTATTTGTTTTGAGCAGAATTTAAAGAGACTTTCCAATCAAAATAACGCTCTTGTTGTTTGTAAAAAAGGGAAGTTTTAAAATTCGAAAATGTGCTTGTTAAAGCGGTGTTCTCAATATCTTCATTTGAAGAAATATACTTCGTATAGATGCCCATTTCGTTCTTAAAACGCGTGTCATAATGCAAATCAGCTTCTATAAAAGGAGTGGAGTAATTTCCAAATCCACCAGCAATATAGTTTCTGTATATACGTTCTTTTACACCCACATCGATTCCTTTTACAACGCCTGTTTTAGGCATAAATGTAGAGGCTACAGGTATGGAGAAAATAGTATATTTAAGTTGCTTTTTTTTACTTTTCTCTGAGAGTTTAATTTCTGGAGTTCTTTGTATTTTATTTGCGTCTGCAATTTTGGGATTGTAGGTTGTAATGACATTTACAACCTCTGTTTTTACAGTATCTTTTGCCGTCTCTTTTTTCTTTTCTTGTGCTTTTAGCCCGAGAAAAGAGAAAAATAATAGTAATAATACGCCTCCTTTGTTCATTAATTTTTTGTTTTTTCTTCAGTTGGAATCTCCTCTTCTTGTTTCACAGAACGATTTATTTTCGCCTCGTTTTCTTTTATTTTATCTAGTGTTGTTTGTGCTTCAAGGATTACATCATCAAACTCTTTAAAGTTTTTAATAATATTTTCCAATACATAAGTGGCCTGATATGCATCTTTTAATCCATCATAATTTTTAGCCATGATCACATAGCTTTTTACGCCCCAATATTTATAGGCTGAATAATCCGCAATAAGTTTTTGGACGATCTTATTTGAACTTTCGTAGGCTTTTTCTTTGTTCTTAAAAAAAGCATTGTAATACAGAGATTCTGCTTTTAATGCTCCAGTTGCATTTTTGGCTACTGCTGCATAATAGGCTTCAGCGGTAGAGAAATCTTCATTCTTATAAGCAGATCTGGCAATAATTATTTGGGCATCATTTTTTAATAGTTTGTCTAGCTTTTCTCTTTCCAGTATTTTTTTTGCGTACTCAATTGCCAATCCATAGGCTTGGTTTTTATAATAGCCTTGCATAAGGTTGCTCTCTGCATACAGAATGTTTGTAGGAGAATTGGCTTCAAGTTCAAGTCGCTTTAGCAAAGGGATGGCATTGTCCAAGTCTTCTTTGAAAAGATAGATTTGGGACAGCTTGTTGAGAGATGCTTCGCTAAAGTCACTTTGTGCTTCACTTAAGACCCTCGTATAGCTTGGTATTGCTTGGTCAAACAATTCTTTTTTATACAGTGTCTCTGCTAAATAAAAATTGGCTTTAAGGGCGTGAATTCCTTCTGGAAAACTACTTGTATATCCTTGTAAGCTAGTAATAATTTTTTCTTGATTTGTAGTGTTCAAATACTTCTTTTCAGCGGCTGCAAAAGTAGTGTTGTCTAATTCTGAATTGGTAATATTAATGAATTTTAATCCTTTTACCCAGGTGGCATAAGCGGCTACATTGTCATTATCTATGTAAATATTACGGGCATTTGCAACTGCTTCAAATGCTTCTGGTGAGTTTGGAAACAAGCGAACAATTTGCTTGAATTTTTCAAGGGCTTTGTTATTTTCTCCATCATTGTAATACAGCAAGCCTTGTCGGATCAATGTCTTTGCAATAAAGATGCTGTTACCGTGCTTTTCGATAAGACTACTATACGCAATGTGTGCCTCGGCATTTTTGTTTATTTTAGAGTAGGTGTTTCCTAATTGATATAATGCGTCGTCTTTTAATGAGGACGTTTTGTAGTTCGTAATCACCTTATTTAAAGCGGCTATTTTGGCTTCATTTTCGTCCCTAAAACCCTCGCCCATACCGATTTGATATTGCGCATAATCAGCAGCAACCCCGTTATTGACGATTACTTTTTGATAAGAAATTGTTGCTTTCTCGTAGGCACTTGTAGCAAAGTAACTATCTCCAAGACGAATGAATGCATCTTCTAGTACTTCGCGCTCTAGTGAATTTTGCTTTGTAGTTGCTTCAAAAAATGGAATTGCTTCTGCGTATTTTTTTAGTTTGAAATAATTGTATCCAATGGTATAATTTAACTCCAAAAACTCAGGATCTTTATTGTTTTTTAAAGCCATTTTGAAGCGGATGAAATTAGCAAGAGATTCTTGATGATTTCCCAACTGATATTGCGCTTCCGCTTCCCAGTAACTTGCTCTTAAAGAAACACTGCGATTGCTCGTTTTTTTTGCACTCGTAAAAAAGGGTAAAGCTTCTTTAATTTTTTTTGATTGATATAATTGAATTCCTCTGTAAAGTGAAACCTCCAAATGGAGTTTGTTGTTATTTTTCGTTTTGTTTTTTGCTAAATACTCCAAAGCACCCAGATAATCTTGCTGGTTCAGAAAGGAACTGACAATTAAGTTGTTTATTTCATCATAAGCTTTGGATTTTGGATAGGATTTTAAGTACTCTTGTAAAACCACCGCAACATTTTTAAAGGGGTTGCCCTCCTCATAGCTTAGTTTTGCATAGTTCAGGGCAGAGTCTTCCTTTATTTTGAGATCAAAATCCATTTCACTCGCCGCTTTAAAGGCACTTAAAGCCTCTGTTTTTTTCTCGCTATTTAAATAACATTCTGCTAAGTGATAGTACGCATTTTGTGAAACACTGTTCTTTTCGTCGAGTATTTTATTAAAGTTATTGATGGCATTTTTAAAATCGTTTTGCTTGTAATAGGCATATCCTAACTGATAAAAATCGGTGTTGTTCCATTTTCCTCTTTTCCCGCGATAAACTTTTAGATAGGGAATGGCTTCTTGATACATCTGTAAATTAAAGTAACTTTCACCAATAATTTTAGAAATATTGGAAGCTTCCTTTCTATTTGCAGTGGCTAACAATTTCAATCCTACGGCAACGCATCGATTGAATCGGCCCGCTTTAAAGCTAATATCCAGAAGATAGTATGAAATTTCTGCTTTGTAGGAGTCATTGTCAGCAATTTCTCTTAAGGTAGTCTCTGCAACTGCATAATCCTCTAGCTTATAGGCTAAATATCCGTAATAATAGCGTGCATCATTCCCATACTTTCCGTCATTTATAAGCGGTAAGAAACGTTCCTTCGCTAATTTGTAATGATTGGTTTTTAAAAGCGCATAGCCCATTTTAAAATCCAATTCCTTTTTGTTTTCTTTTGAGAGTTGTTCAGGAGCTACTTTTTGAAACCATTTTAAAGCATAGGCAGCTTTTTTATTGGCAAAGTAGTAGTTTCCAACATTAAAATAAGCCTTGTTTTTTTTAACACTTGTTGGATTTTCTGCTACAAATTTTAAAACTTTTTCATCCGCATCGGTTTTATTTAGTTTTACGGCACACATGGCTTCGTAGTAGGAAGCATCGCTTTTTACATTGGTGTTGTTTGTTGCAGTTCTTGCCACGGTGCCAAATATTTTTAGCGCAGGAGCGTAAGCCTTACTGTAGTATAATTTTAGTGCAGCATTGAAATCAGTAAAAACCGCTGTATCTACAAAAGATTGTTGCGCAAATGTTGGCGTATATGTCAGAAAAAAAAGGGAGCAAGTTAAAAAGAACTTACTAAAAAAAAGCTTCATAGATTTGTTTGTATTTCTTTATTGGGTAACGTACTTTTTTTAAATTTGTTTGATTTAAATCTTAAAAATTATTCTAATACTAACCAAAAGTAAGAATAGTTTGCAATTTTTAGTTAAAAATAGAAAGAAACTTCTAAGTTTGTAAAAACTACACTGTTGTATGGAAAATGCTGTTTTACATCTTGAAAATGCAGATATTTATCAAAGAGATAACTTGGTCTTGTCTAAAGTGAATTTAACGATAGAGAAAGGGGGCTTTTATTACCTAATTGGAAAAACCGGGAGTGGTAAGAGTAGTTTAATGAAAACACTATACGGTGATTTGAAATTACAAAGCGGTATCGGAACCATTG
>Ga0209533_1006212_pt1 | contig 10032 bp, 10 predicted proteins | sample COG_04_FD_184748 | JGI IMG/M metagenome (GOLD analysis project Ga0209533, IMG submission 184748) | Pelagic Microbial community sample from North Sea - COGITO 998_met_04 (SPAdes) (version 2) | ecosystem: Environmental > Aquatic > Marine > Neritic zone/Coastal water | place: Helgoland, sampling... | reverse complement strand
TCCTCCTCGACTTCTTCCATCATCGCTTGATACGAATAACGCACCTCGTGTGCTTGATTGAAAATCGTTCCAGCGCGCTTACGTGTATCGTCTTGATCCGTCATAATAGTAGATAAATTTTACTCCCAGATCTCTTTGATTAGTTCCCCTAGAATATTTACGACCTCATCCTTAGGGGTATCTTTTCGGATGTAATGAGACGCGCCCAGTTCTACACTGCGTTCCACCGCTTGACGAGAAGCCACCGAGGTCGTCATCACAACGATCGCCTCAGAATCTATTTGCATGATCTCTTCGAGCGCCTCCATGCCTTCTTTCACTGGCATATTTACATCCATCATTGTAATATCTGGCGTCCAACGTTCATACATTTCAATGGCTTCTTGGCCATTCTTCGCTTCGTAAAATTCAGTAAACCCAAGCTGTTTCAAAATAAGCTTAATATACATTCGGAGATGCGGCTCATCATCAACAATTAAGGCAGTTTTAGGGCGACTCATATGCGTCTATACTTTTGCTCCGCAAGATACATGTCGAGCAGAAAGGGCTCGGCTTGACGTCTGCTTACCTTCACCACAATTTGCTGCTCGTGTTGGATAACCTTACTTTGATCGACGGTCTCATCGTGCTGCTTTACTTTGCAGCGGTTCTAGGTATCGGCTTTTATCAATCCCGCAAAGGCGACGATTCCGAGGATTTCATTACAGGCAGCCGTCAAATGCCTTGGCTTGCGGTGCTCGGTTCACTGGTAGCCACTGAGGTTAGTGCCGCGACTTTTTTGGGAACCCCAGGCGCAGGATTTTCCGAGAACATGAGCTACTTACAAATGGGTGTCGGCTCATTCTTTGCGCGGATTTTCATCGCATTCCTGTTTCTCGGAGCCTTCTACGCCGCAGAGAGTCTGACGATCTATGACTTCTTAGCCAAACGCTTCGGCAATAAAACCCGCTATGCCGCCTCAGCTTTTTTTATCATTACACGCCTACTGGCGTCAGCAGTGCGGTTGATGATCGCTTCGACCGGGCTAAGCTTGATACTTGGACTCCCCTTTATTTGGTGCCTTGCCGCATTTACAATTATAGCCATTGCCTATACTGGTAGCGGGGGTATCCGAGGAATTATCTGGACCGATGTGCTTCAGGCCTTCGTCTTCATCAGCTCGGGCTTAGTTCTCATTGGCTTTATTGCGCACAGCATCGGCTGGCAAACGATCCTTGACATCGGAAGTGAGAACCATCGCTTCGATATCTTTCGGTTCACACCTCAAGGGGAAGGCTTCGCTGCGTGGCTCAATGATTCGAAACTCTTCTACATCGCAGTGCTTTTTGGCTTCATCAGCACCACTGCAGCGTTTGGAACCGACCAAGACCTGACGCAACGCATGCTCACCTGTAAGAACGTGAAATCTGCGCGACGCAGTGTGATTCTCAGCGGAATGGTTTCCATACCAGTCGCAGCCCTTTTCCTGTTCGTCGGGATTGCCCTTTTCGCTTATTATCAAGTCCACGCCGATCCCTCACTGCCCCATGCTGTGATTGATGGTGTCCGCACCATCAAAGCCGATAAAGTATTCCCCTGGTTCATAGCCAACGAACTGCCCGCAGGTTTACGCGGTTTACTTTTGGTTGGCGTGCTCGCAGCGGCGATGTCGAGCCTCGACTCAGCAATGGGTGCGCTCAGCTCTTCCGCACTTGTTGACCTCTATCGCCCACTTGTCTCCAAGGACTCTCAAAAACTACCCGACATCTGGATTTCACGTGGCTTCGTGGTGTTTTTTGGACTGATCTTATCGACGGTCGCTTGGGCGCTTAAAGACGCCGACGGATTCCTTTGGCTGAGCTTTCAAATCGTGAGCGTCACCTACGGTGCATTACTCGGAGTCTTCCTGCTTGGACTACTCACAAAGCGCGGGTCCGACGCATGCAACTGGCTCGCAATGGTCAGCGGCGCACTCATTTGCGCGATTCTACTCACACTGATCAAATTGGGCATACTCCCCCTTGGATGGACGTGGTTGATCGTGATCGGCACCACATGGACCTTTTTAGTCGGTTACTGCGGCAAGCAAAGTGACCAGCAAGATGCAGCTTAGGCACTCTTGCCTAACCCACACCCGGTAAAGACTCAGACAATAGTGTCCGACTTACACCACAGCGCAGATGTCGTTTCCTCATCGGGACACAAAGGAGCAAGGACATTTCTGTCCTTGTCTCGACAAGTTAAACCCAAAACCGACGGGCAAGAATGTCCGTCCTCCTTTAATCATGAGGCATCTAAGACCGATTTTTTTTGAAACGGGTATTCTACCAAATTCAGTAAAGTTGGATCCTTATACTTTCGTATTCGGTAGCGCGGTGTGCGCTACACCGTATTCATCCGACGAGCCTGCAGCTTGCAATCGTGCTGACTGGGCCAGTCAGCACTACCCGATCAAACATTTTTCCATTCGGTATTACACCTATGCACAAAACAAAAAAGCTCCGCGGTCGAAACCACGGAGCTTTGGAAAATGATGATGTGAGTGCGACCTACTTTTTCGCGCAGCAAGACATGAGTGGCTTTGCCGCCGCTTTTGCAGCTGCTGCAGGCTCTTTTGAGCACTCCGCTTTGTCTTTTGAACATTCGGCTTTATCTTTAGAGCACTCAGATTTCGTGCAGCACTCTGCCTTATCGCTGCAGCACTCTGCCTTGTCTTTTGCGCACTCAGCTTTGTCAGCTTTGTCACATTTCTTTTCACAGCAGGCTTTTTCACAAGCTTCAGCACAGGCTTTCTTTTCAGCATGCGCCTCGCCAGTGCCGCAAGAGCCACAGTGGGCATTAGCGGTTAAAGCAGCCGCAAACATAAGAACTGGAATGAGTAATTGTTTCATAATATGATTTGGATTAGAGAGAACTTTTCGTTACTTCGCATCTGAATAAATTTGGACAGATCGTGAGTAAGAACGTTCCATCATCGACTTTATTCCAAAAAATACAAGCTTCTCTAATTTATTATGCTTCCTTGGTTCGAAAATGGGAAATTCCCACTCTATTTGGCTCCGATGGCTCGGTTTACCGACATCGTCTTTCGTCAAATGTGCAAAGAACAAGGTGCTGATGTCATGGTCACCGAGTTTGTGCAGGCCGATGCACTCAACCGCGATGACCCCAAACTATGGGAAACAGTCGATTTCACCGAAGAACAACGCCCCATGGGTGTGCAGATTTTTGGCTCTAACCCCGAATCGATGGGGCGAGCTGCGCGTTTACTAACGGATCGCCTACGCCCTGACTTTATCGATATCAACTTCGGCTGTCCTGCCGACCGTGTGATCTGCATGGATGCGGGCTCCTCCATGCTACGCAACCCTAAGAAACTTGGGCAAGTCACCTCCGCAGTGGTCAACGCCGTGCCGGAAACTCCAGTCACCGTCAAAATACGCACTGGCTGGGACGACGACACCATTGTTGCCAAAGAAGTGGGCCACATCGTAGAAGGCGAAGGCGCACAGGCACTCGCCATCCACGGCCGCACCAAGCTCCAAGGCTACAGTGGCGAAGCCAACTGGCCGATTATCGCAGAAGTCGCAGAGGAATTGACCATTCCAGTGATTGGAAATGGCAACATCCGGAGCGCTGAAGATGTCCTGCGGATTCGAGAACAGACACAATGCGCCGGGCTAATGATTGGACGTGCTGCACTCGGCTACCCCTGGATTTTCCGCGAAATCAAACATACACTAGAACACGGCGTTGTTCCGCCCCCTCCGACCATCCCTGAGCGCTGGGAGAACATCATCGACTATACACGCCGCCTGATGGCGCGCCCTTTCCGCGAGCAAAAACACGGCGACTTACGTTGGATGCGCCCGAAATTCATTGCCCTCACGAAATCAATGACCGGCTCACGTAAAATTCGTGGTGCACTGGGAACCGTCCATCAAATCGAAGACCTCGAGCGCATTGCGAAGGAACATATTGAGCAATACCATTGTTCATGAGCGCCCTTCGCGGCACCCATTTTTTTAATTTTCAAGTCCATCTAACAGCGCTTGACCGACTCCAGGGTTTAAAACCCCTCCAACCACGACCAAAACCAACCCTAAAAAGCATTTCATGAAAGGAGATTTTGCGACATCCCAATGTATAAACAAAAAGAATAGACCCACCAACGGGATAAACAAATAACCTAAACCCCATAAAATCGAAGTTTGAAATGCACGTATCAACAGAACGATGCTAAAGATGATCATGAGTAATAGGCCAATTACAGAAGATATTAATCCAGCAAATTCCATACGTTAGATATTTAACGTTAAAAAAATAAGTCAACCCATTTGTAGCTGAGAAAATTGGGCACAATAAACATTCTTGGTTCGACCTCCAATTACTGAGCTACAGTGTTCCTTCGATCATGAAACGCATCCTCTTTCTCTGTATGGGCAACATTTGCCGCTCACCAGCAGGTCACTGCGTGCTGCAACATCTCGTCGATGCTGCCGGCTTGAGCGACCAGTTTGAAATCGAATCGGCGGGCACGATTGGCTTTCATGTCGGCAGCCCTCCCGATGCGCGGATGCAGCAAAACATGCGCGCGCGTGGCATACCGATTATCGGCAAGTCAAAGCAACTGAGCAGCCGCGACCTTGACTACTACGACCTCATACTTGCAATGGATCAGGATAATCTCGCTGGTGCACGACGCCTCGATCCCAACAAGAAGCATTGGGATAAGATCCAACTCTTCTGCGACTACTGCACGGAGCACGACGTAACCGAAGTGCCCGACCCCTACTATGGTGGCGATCAAGGATTCGAGCATGTGATGGACTTGATTGAAGACGGTTGTCGGAATTTGCTAAAGTCTCTGTCCTAGCTAGGCTACTCGAATGAATATTGATTGCCACATGCACACTCCTCTCTGCGGTCACGCTTCCGGTGCCCCAATTGAGTATGCAAAATTTGCACTTAGCAAAGGCTTCGACCTGATCACCTTTACTTGCCATATTCCGATGGAATGGGAGGCCTTTGGGCAAAAAGGAATCCGTATGCAGCGCGATCAGTTGGACGATTATATTGAAATGGTCAACGAGGCTGCTGAAGCGATGAAGCCCGAAGGCCTCGAAGTGCTCTGCGGTATCGAAGCTGAAGTCTTTCCAGATGAAACGCAACTGCTGCCCATGGACGAAATCCTCAACGAATACCCATGGGACTTCGTGCTCGGTTCGCTCCATGCGCATTGCTACAGCTACATCGATTGGCTCAAAAAGAGGAAGGTCAAAGACGACCACCTCATCGCCGACTGCTACTTCCGCCATCTCATCGATGGCGCCCAATCGGGCCGCTATGATAGTATGTCGCATCCAGACGTCATCCGAACTTACGGTGTTGTTCGAGACTTTATCCCAGAAGATCACGAAGAGGTGATTCGCGAATTTTTACAAGCTGTGGCCGACCAAGACATTTGCATCGAGGTCAATACCAGCGGCCTGAACAAGGGTGCCTATCAAGTCCACCCCGATCCGCTCATTCTCGATTGGGCAAGCGAGCTAGGTGTGAAGCTCACAATCGGATCCGATTCCCATCGCCCCGACTCCATAGGGCAACACTTTGATTGGATCCAACCCATGCTCATCAAGAAGGGTTTCAAAGACCTACACTACTTCCGGGGAAGAAAGCGCCAACGCATCGACATGCCCGGCGCCGATTTGAAGTGTTGAGTGACTTCTATTTGTGATAATTGAAAACTATTGTTTGATTTATACGTTATATAGAGGAACTCTCTGTAATAAGCGACTACACCCGCCATGTGTTCACGTCTCCTCATCACCCTAACATTCATCTCAGCTTGCTTTACAAATGCCAGTGAACCCGAAACTACGCCTGTAAGCATCGAGTCACTGTCTCTAAACAAGGCGATCAAAGACGCGCTTGCCAACAACCTCGAACTCATTATCCAGCGCTATGCACCCGCAGATGCGCTCGATGATATCATACGCGAAAAAGCTGTTTTTGACACCACACTCTTCGGAACCGCATCGCTGAGTGAACGTCAGGCCGCCGCCTCGAGCAGCTCATTAGACTCTGCGTCGATTCCGGAAAGCGAAACACGCCGTGCGCGTATAGGCGCTGAAAAACGCATCTCCACTGGTGCCAACATTACTATAGAAAGCGATTTGACTCGCAGTAGTTCCAACAACAATGCCGTGCGTAATCCTGACTATGGATCAGGCATCGGCATTTCGATCCGTCAACCACTGCTTAAAGACGCATGGGCGCGAGTCAACCTGGCACCTATCGCACGAGCCAAAACATCTGCAGAGCAGTCCCTATTCGTCTTACGCTCCAACATTCTAGACGTCATCGCCGACACTGAAATTGCGTATTGGAATCTTGCATACGCCCAAGCTGAGCGAACACTGATCGCATCCAGTATCGAACTGGCCGAAACACTCCTAGAAGAGAATCGCGAACGTAAGCGTTTGGGAATAGTTACACCGCTAGAAGTGCTCCAAGCAGAGACCGAACTGGTCAACCAGCAAGAAGACATTATTCAAGCCGAACGTGCCATCGAAGATGCTAAGGACGCGCTTCGCCGTATCATGGGTAACACATCTTTTCTTAATCCGCTCTTAGAGGATATAACTGTTGCCAAGCTCCCAGAGAGCATTGCACCGCTGCGCGATATACAAACCGTCATTGCCGAAACGATCCGCACAGATGCAGATGCTGCCGCCAGCGAACGTGCCCTTGAAGTGGCTCGTATCAATGCGATGCTCGCCGAAGACGAAACACGACTCGACCTAGACTTGATTGCAGGGCTCGATTATTCAGGACGTGACCAAGACGGAGAAACCGCCTATCGCGGCGCGCTCAATGCCGATGGCTACAATTGGAATCTAGGCATGGAGTTGCGCCTACCTTGGGGTCATCGAGACGCCCACGCACGCACGCGACAAGCACAGCGAGGAATCGAGCGTGCCACCGTTCGACTTTACGACATTAAGCAGCAGAAGGCATTTGCCGCCCGCAACGCATGGCGTGCAGTCAATACTGGCCTAAAGCGAATCGAGGTAACGCGACAAGCCCTCCGATTGAACCAAGAAAGCTTTGAGCAAGAACGCGCACGTTACGGCTCTGGCATTGTCGCCTATCGTCGTGTCCTCGAGGCTCAGCGAGATTTCGACCGAGCAAAAAGCAACTACCTCTCCGCAATCATCGACACCCTGCGAGCGAATGTGCGCCTCAGTCGTGTCGACGGAACGATCTTAGCTCGCAACAACTACGACTGGCAGCTTGCCGATACATTATCCACCGAACCAGAGATCGAGTCACATCCGCTAAGTGCTTCTATTCTAAATCCAGACTCCTGAATCCTCACATCTTTCTCAATGAAACGCTTATTGATCACTTTCATCGTCCTAGCATTACTAGGATTCGGCGGCTACAACGCTTACCAGTTTATATCTGAAAATAATAATCAGAAAGCACCTGAAATACGCACCAACATCGCAAAACTCAGAAGCCTAAAATCTGTCGTCACTGCGACTGGAGAGGTTCGCCCACTACTTAGCAGCATCGTAAAGTCTGAAATTAGCGGACGCATTACCACCGTTCATAAAGAGGAAGGCGAATCCGTTAAAAAAGGAGAGGTGCTACTCGAGCTAGACCGCACCAGCGTTGCCACTCGCGTTCGTGAAGCAGAACGAAACTTGCAAGCCAATCAATTGAAACTCGATAAGGCAGAACGTAATTATAAACGTCTCAATGAACTCTATGATCAAGAGTTCGTCGGCGAGCAAGAGTTCTTAGATGCGAAAACCGAGTTTGAGCTCGCCCAACTGAATCTAGAAATTGCACAAGCCCGCCTCGACGACTCTCAAGAAGACCTCTCCAAAACCACGATTGTCGCTCCCCACGATGGTATTATCACACTACTCGAGATCGTCGATGGCCAAGTAATCTCGGGAGCCACCTCTGTCTCCAACGGCACGAATTTACTCACGATTGCTCAACTCAGAACACTCTACATGGAAGCCAACATCAATGAGGTGGACGTCGAACGCCTCAGCCTTGGCCAACTCGCACAACTCCGTTTTGATGCGATCCCAAACTTTCAAATTGACGGCGAAATCAGCGTGATCGCTCTATCTGCTCGAAAGGATGGCAGCGTGCGCGTCTTCCCAATTGAGGTGCAATTTGAAGCCACCGACACTCGCGTGCGCCCCGGCATCAGCGCGACGATCGACATACCGATTGATTCAGTCGAAGACGCGGTCAGTGTGCTCCTCTCCGCCGTCTTCAACGACGACGAAGGAGGAAGCTACGTCTACATAAACACTGTATCAGGTTGGGAAAAGCGCTCCGTCGAAACAGGCATCAACAACCTACAGCACGTCGAAATTAAATCAGGTCTAGCAGTCGACGACGCAGTCGCACTCAGTCGCCCTAGTGACTTTCGCGAGGATGACTGACTCTGAAAACATCTTTCAGCTTAAAGACCTACGCCGCACTTACATCGTCGGCAGTGAGAAAGTGCATGCGCTCGACGGGATTGACCTCACGATCACCAACCGCGAATTCATCGCGGTTATCGGCACCTCCGGTTCGGGCAAATCAACACTCATGAATATGCTCGGCTTCATGGACAGCCCCACATCAGGACAGATGGAGTTTGAGGACAAAGACGTCACAGGAATCGATGGCTCTGGACGTGCCCGTCTACGCGCGAATCGAATCGGATTCGTATTCCAATCCTTCAATCTATTGCCGCGACTGAACGTCCTAGACAATGTGCTGCTTCCGCTTAGTTATAGCACCAAAAAATTTAATAATCACCACGATCTTGGCCTAGAAGCATTGGAACGTGTGGGAATGACTCACCGTGCCTCACACACGCCGAATCAGCTCTCGGGAGGGGAACGCCAACGGGTCGCGATCGCGCGTTCGCTCATCAACAACCCTCGCCTAATACTTGCTGACGAGCCGACTGGTAACCTCGACTCGAAGAACCGTGGAAGAATCATGGAGCTCTTTGCTTCACTTATGAGCGAAGGCATCACTCTCGCCCTGGTCACACACGACGATGCAGTCGCCGACTACGCACAACGCAAAATACGAATGGAAGACGGTAGAATCATCGAGGACTCTAAATCATGAATCCAGTAGGCGATATCGTTACCGGCATCAATAACGGGATGCGCGAGATCTGGGCCAATAAAGTGCGCTCCGTGCTCTCCATGAGCGGAATCATTCTTGGCGTGGCCGCACTGGTATCCATGGTTGGCATTGTGCAAGGCATGTTGAGCACGATGCGTGAGTCCTTTGAACAGAGCGGCGGAGTCCTAAAACTCGAAGTGCACCCCAAAGATGCGCCCGAGTCTCAACAACACATTGCAGGCATTTCGCCAAGCATGACTTGGCGTGATTACATCGCCATCAAAAAAGCCATACCCCTAGCAAAATACACGACACCGATCGTCGACATGCGCTGGAGTCGATTCGTCGCGCAGGGACGACGCGAAGGTGCAATGATCGATGGTGTCACGCCCGAGCATAATAACATCGAGACACGCGAGATCGAATATGGTCGTTTCATCGCCGATATAGATATTAGGCAGAAGAGTCCGGTAATTGTCATCGGCACTCACCTGCGCGACGAACTCTTTCCAGAATTACAAAGCGCCGTGGGTCAGAAGATGCGAATGCAAGGCCAAGTCTATACCATCGTGGGGCAATTCGTAGAGGAGCAATCCCTGCCCGGACAAAAGAGACGCTGGAACATAGAAAATCGTAAAAACTACATGCCAGCAACCACGGCGATGAGCCGCTTTCAGGGCGACGACAAGGTCAACGAAATTCACATCATTGCTTATCAGCGTGAAGACCTCCCCGACCTCATCAACCAGATTGAAAATACTTTGACCCGCACCCATCGGGGCATCAACGACTTTGAAATTCGCACACAAGAAGACCAGCTCGCAGAACTCAAGAAACTGGAGAACTCGTTCATCTACTCACTCGGAGGTATCGCAGGCATCTCACTCATAGTGG
>Ga0209533_1006201_pt1 | contig 10043 bp, 12 predicted proteins | sample COG_04_FD_184748 | JGI IMG/M metagenome (GOLD analysis project Ga0209533, IMG submission 184748) | Pelagic Microbial community sample from North Sea - COGITO 998_met_04 (SPAdes) (version 2) | ecosystem: Environmental > Aquatic > Marine > Neritic zone/Coastal water | place: Helgoland, sampling... | reverse complement strand
CACAATGAGTAATGGTAAAAGGGCCTCGCCGATGGAAAACCCCAAATGAGCGAGAGATAGGGCTTTGCCGCGGGTGGCGACAAACCACCTTGACATTGCTACGCTGGTGATATGACTTGCCATACCCTGGCCACCCAGACGCAGCGCGAATATCACCAGTGGCAACATCCATACCGCTGAGACAAGCGACATAAGCAAGCATGATAGGGTTAGAAACACCAGGGTTGCCGCACCAAGGTGTCTGACCCGGAACTGATCAGTGAGTGCACCCGCCCAGATCATCACTACAGCAGAGGCAGTCGTGCCCAGTGTATAAATCAAGCCCCATGCCCCATGGGATAAATCGAAACTTTGGCGGATTTCTCCAGCGAAGATTGAAATAAAATAGGTTTGGCCAAAACTGGATAAGAATGCCAGCAGGGCGCCAGCACCCAACCAGTTCGCGTTTTGTTTGAGGAAGGTAAGCAAACTCATACCTTTCCCTGATCGTCTATGTACTATTCTGCAAGCTAATTATGAAAGAACGTTTCAAATTATCGCTACTTGTTTGCCAGTATTTGTATTTGTTTATTTTTGATTAAGGCCCTTGGATTACTTTCGCTGGTGGTGGGTAATTAGGGTGAAACAAATGGTGGGTAAGAATCTTGCACCTGTAATCATTAAGCGTAAGAAAGTAATTGTGTCTGGGGGGCATCATGGTGGTGCTTGGAAAGTCGCCTATGCGGATTTCGTCACAGCCATGATGGCTTTTTTCATGCTGATGTGGTTGCTGAATGCGACTACAGAAAAGCAAAGAAAAGGATTGGCAGATTACTTCCATCCTACGATTGTGGTGAGCCGCGTCTCCGGTGGGGGCGATGGTATGTTATCTGGTGACAGCCTGTTTTCGGAAGAAGCCTTAGCATATACCGGCACACCGGTTGAAATAGTCCAACTATCTGAAAAAGAGGGTGAGACAGTCAACTCAGGAGCCGATGAAAAACAAGCAGGGGAGAACCCAGAAAAGGAAATTTTTCGAACTTTGGAGAGGCTCATACACGGTCGTGGTGGAGAGAGCCTTGTATTTGAAAACGCGTTAAAACATATAAATACCAAGGTGACTGATAAAGGTCTTATTATTGAGATTTTTGATACAGCCAATAATAGTCTTTTTGATTCAGAGGGACAGTTTACACCGCTTTTAAATACGTTGATTGAAATGATGCGCGACGTTTTTGATCTTGTGGTCAACCCCATTTCTGTAGAGGGACATATTCGTTCGTACCCTATTATTTTAAAAAATAAACCCGTGTGGAGAACCTCAATTGAACGTGCATTGATGGTGCAGAGCTTGTTCACTGACCATGGTTTTGAAAGGGCACGAATCCACCGTGTGGTCGGTCACGCTGACCGAGATTTGGCGACTGGAAGACCAACGGAAATGCGTAACAATCGCCTTGAAATTACGTTGCTCCGAACCGGGTACTCCCGGTAATAAGTCTGTTGCTTTTTAATTGTTAGCTGCCTGTTAATGGCAGCGCGGTAAGTCTGATTGCAAGTTTACAACAGGGCAACAGAAAGGCCGCTTATGACCATATACTCCTCTTTAACTGCGGGTGTCGCAGGTTTGCTTACGAATGCTCACCGACTTGGCTCGATCTCTGACAACATAGCCAATTCATCGACACAGGGTTATAAACGGGCTGATACGGACTTTCATTCCTTGGTTAACAAGGGATTAGGTGGTGAGTATTCTGCGGGTGGCGTTCGTGCGACTACGCAAAGGCTTGTTGGGGAAAGAATCCGCTTATCCTCTTTATCGTTGAACTTCTGACCCATTTCATAGGCGCGCTGAACTTCGATCATGCGGGTAATTTCGGAAATTGGAGACACGTTTGACCCCTCTAGAAAACCATGAAGAACATTCGTCTTTTCAATTTTTTCAACGCCGCTCTCAGCGGCAAACATTACCCCGTCTTTATGGCGTAAATCTAATGGATTAATGGGACGAAACAGCCCAATTTCGGCGATGGGTTTGCCGTTGGAACTGATAGTTCCATCCGCTGAGATGTTCACATCCTGCGCCTGCCGTGGAACAAGGATTTCTGCCTGCCCGGCATCGAGAACGGCAAATCCATCTTGGGTGACTAAGCGCCCATTTCCAGCCGTTACAAAGTTACCCGCCCGGGTCAGACGTTCTCCTTCTGGGGTGTTAATTAGGAAAAATCCAGAGCCTTCAATGGCCAGATCAAATTTACCGTTCGTCTGTGTCAGTTGCCCCTGAAGCAGGGACGTTTTGTGAATATTTGCTGTTGCCATCGACAGGGAGTCACCACCATCCACAGTTTTAACATATTCTCCGAAGACGAGGCCTTCTTGACGGTAACCAACGGTTGATTGATTGGCTATATTGTGAGCGATAACTTGCAGTTCATTTACCAAACCTGACTGTCGTGTCAGTGTCGTATAACTGGCATTATCCATCCTATCCTCCAATAATTAGGGGCATGATGTGGTTGTGAAAAAATGATACAATTTCTTGTGTCATAAACCCCATGGTGATCCAAAAAACGATAACGATTGCGGCAAGTTTAGGAACAAATGTGAGCGTAAGCTCCTGAATTGACGTCAGGGCCTGAAATAGTCCAACGCTTAAACCGGTAATTAAAGCGACTGATAAAATTGGTAATGCTATTATGACAGCTATCCATAAACCTTGTCGTAATGTATCAAAAAAAATTATTTCGCCAATCATTCTACACAGGCATGCGCAGAATTTCTTGATAGGCTTGAACAACCTTGTCCCGCACCACGATGGCCGTTTCAACGGCGAGTTCTGATTGGCTTAAGGCCTGCACCAGGGAGTGTGGATCTAAATCGCTTAACATGGCCCCAGACGCCGCATCTTCACCAGCTTTTAGCGTTGAAGCAAAGTCGGTGACGAGGCTGCTAATTGGTTGGTGTTTGCTCGTTACCTGGTTATTTTTTTGTGGCATTGTTGCAGACCGCAAAGCAGCATAATTTCGTGGGGCAGAGAGGGCACTAACGTCCATATTGAAATTCCTTTATCGTCTTAATAGTTCAAGCAGACTGGCCGACATTTGGCGGGCCTGATCAAACATTTTGAGGTTTGCTTCGTAACTGCGTTGGGCTTCCCGCGCGTCGGTTATTTCAATCAAAAGATTAACGTTTGATCCGTCGAAATATCCGGCATCGTCGGCCATAGGGTGCGTTGGATCATAGACTTTTTCCAAAGTGGTCTGATCAAGTCTGACAGTTCCTGTTTTGACTATGCCCAAGGTCGTATCGTCTGGGGAAAAGGGAACTGTTTTACGCCGGTATCCCGGTGTATCTGCATTGGCGATATTTTCAGAAATATGACGTAGGCGGGTCGCTTGCGCTTTTAGTCCACCGGTCGAATGCGTCAGTGAGGAGAGGAAATCAGACATTTAATCTATCTCCGCCCTAAACTGCTGCGCAGGATACTGAGACCTGATTTATAAATTGCCAGTGCTTTATCATGTTGTTGTTTCACGTCGACCGCGGTGAGGGTTTGCATTTCAAGTGAGACACTATTGCCATTAGGCTCTGATTTGGCATTTGGATCGGTAACTGCCGTAGGCAGTTTCTGTTCTGTCCGAGGTGCAAGATGCAGTCTGCGGGTCGACTTCATATCGAAGGAATTATTTTTTTCCGCCATCCAACCTGAGAAAGATTCCACAGTTTTTGCCTTGAACCCGGGTGTGTCGGCGTTGGCAATATTATTTGCCACAATGGTTTGCCGGGCGCCGGCATGGCGCGCCATCAATCCAGCAACGTTCAAGATGGTCAAGTTTTTATACACCAGGAATTTTTCCTCAATTGGTTTCAATTAAGGCTTAACCTTGATTCGTTTAAAAACTGTTTGCAGATGCCAAAAGGATCAAAAAATGCATAAAAATGACTTGTTGTTCCTGACAGCTGAAATCGCCCAAGCTAAATCCGTTTATCCAGTGGGCCGCATAAGCCAGGTCACAGCGGGCTTGTTGGTGATTTCTGGCTTCGCGAATTTGCCGCGCACAGGGGACCGGGTGAAAGTTATATGCCGGGATGGCGAGAAAGTGGCGGCCGAAATATTATCTATTGGACGCGAGACGGTGAGCGCTCTTGCCGAAACATCGATTGAAGGCGTTTCGGTGAATGACCGAGTATTACTATTGGGTAAAAAGAAACTGGCACCTTCCCCGCGGTGGATAGGCCGTATCATAGATCCATTGGGCAACCCATTGGATAATAGACCACTTTTGCGGTCAGATACGCCTGTAAATCTAAATGCATCACCGCCAAAGCCAACAAACCGGCGCAGTATGGGGGCTAGACTGGATACTGGCATGGCTATTTTTAATACACTATTGCCGCTTGTTCAGGGACAGAGGCTTGGCTTGTTTGCGGGATCTGGTTTAGGTAAATCAAGTCTGATTTCACATTTTGCAAAACATATGCAAGCCGACGTGGTGGTGCTAGCCCTGATTGGTGAGCGGGGCCGCGAACTGGCTGATTTTGTCACCTATGCTCTGGGTCCTGAGGGTATGGCGCGCTCTGTGGTGGTGGCCACGACATCTGATCAATCGGCTTTGATGCGCCGAAGATGTGCATTTTCGGCGATGAGCGTTGCCGAGTATTTTCGTGATAAGGGTGCGCAGGTGCTTTTATTGGCTGATTCGATTACTCGGTTTGCCGAGGCGCATCGTGAAATTGCTATAGCAAGCGGAGAGGTTCCTGCGATGCGGGGATATCCTGCGTCGACCTCTTCGATGATTATGTCGCTATGTGAACGGGCGGGTCCTGGTGAAATTGGTGCCGGTGATATTACCGCTTTGTTTAGCGTTTTGGTAGCAGGATCTGATATGGAAGAGCCGATTGCGGATATTCTACGTGGGGTATTGGACGGGCATGTGGTGCTTGACCGCCAAATTGCTGAGCGGGGACGGTATCCAGCGATAAATTTATTGAAATCTTTGTCGCGCAGTTTGCCCATGGCGGCAACCGTAGCCGAAAATCAGCTGATTCAAACTGCACGCCAGTTGCTTGGCGCCTATGAGGAATCGGCATTAATGATCCGGGCTGGCCTCTATGTTTCGGGCAGCGACCCCCTGTTGGATCGGGCCATCAAAATTTGGCCTGACTTAGATAAGTTTTTAGGTGACACAGAAAGCCTTGGGGTTGAGAACAGTTTTCGGCGTTTAGCAGATATTTTGCAGCAAGATGAAGTGGTCGAAAACCCGGACAGTAACTTTGAATCGTCATAAAAGTTTCTTATGGTCAAAGCTGTGTGTTTGCTCCGGTGTCACCGGTGAGCAGCATAAGAGCTATTGAAGCAGAGCTTGTGGAGGCAGACTGGACCAGTTGTTGGCGAATTAAAAATCTTTCAACCAAACGGTCTAGCATTTCAGGCTGATCAAAATCGTTAAGCTTTATGCCTTGGAAATTTTGTGAAAAAGCGCTTTTGAAGTGGGTGATTTGCGCCTCAAGATCAAGTTTCCCGATACTTTTTGGCAGGCCCAAGCTTGTTTCAAAAACAGTTCGCAAGGGTTTATCCCCAAATACCTGATACCAAAAATAATTTTCAGATTTTTCTTGGCCTTTTTCGTCTGTTTTCTCGGAGAGCAGGGTAGTAAGTGTCCGTTTTGCATTTAAGGCAAGACGTAGGTCGTTATCTTGTTGCCCGATGGCTACCTCAAACTGTGCTTCTCGATATAATTTTATAATTTTTTCAGCAAAACCCGTTTCTGAAGTCTTTCCCTCTGGAAAATTGGAATCACCAAATCCAAACGCCTTGGTGATTTTTTCGTAACGTTTATCACTCAATCGGTTTGCAAGAGATTTTTTATCCTGAGTGTCACTGGACAATATTTTTTTAATAAAGAAAGTCTTACTCATGTCATCATGCAATCCGAATGCTTTCAGCGCAACGCGTAACAGACGGCGGTCTGACATCAGATCTTCGGTGGTTTTTACCTTTGAAATATTATCCTGAAAGTATTTTGTATCGCGACTGTGAGTGACCGAATTCAACAACAGTGTTTGCTGTTTTTCAAGCGTGCGCTCAAGATATCGCAGCCCTTGTAGACCTTGAAATGGTATCGCTGCTATAAAGCTCATGCGGGTGTGCCTCCTAATAAATGATCCTCTTGAGTTAGCAGACCACGCAGGGCTTTCAGACAATAATAATACTGATTTTGTATCAGAGCGTTGGCCGCATTGGTCAGGTGATTTCTGCTGTCTTGATCTAAAAAAACTGTTTTAAGTTGATTGATCTGTGCCAGAATTTCGCTTTGAACCCCCTCGGGGTCGACATCTCCTGTCAATACGAGCTGGGTCATATAGCAGGCCCTGCGCACAGGCGTGTTTACTTTTTCAGGGTTAATTGCATCCCGCAATCGAAGCACGTTTGCTTTGGGTGTCATGATCCGAAACTTGGAACGTCGATCACCGTTTTCGATAACTGCACCGTTGATTAAGACACGCTCTTTCGGGTTGAGTTTCAGGATTAGGCCGCTCATGAGATGGCTCTTTTATGTTCAAGGCCTTTTAGAATGGCCTTATTGATATCTATCAGCGAAGTGGGATCAATTTTTGCGCTCAGTATTTGGCTTGTATGATGTTGAACAAACCGGGCCAGATAAAACACTTGTCCGCGCAAATCTCTAGTTAGGGCATTGGTGTCATCGGCTACGTCTACAGCCCAGCACAACCAAAGCTCTCTGTTTCGGTGCAGCGCGGCGACCAGAGCTGGAAAATCTTTATCTTGTGACTCGATTGCGTTGATCAAATCAGTGGTAATCTGCGCGAGCAGTTCGTATTCAAGACTGCGAGGTGTTTTTATCGAGGCCCCGAGGGCGGCATACCCCAATTTCGCCATAGTTTTGCCGTGCACTGGAAACCCTTTCATAAATTATGTTAGTAATTTTCGACTACGGAAAATTATCCGCAGACTTGAATGGAAACAGCCTTCATTTAAATAATTGGTACAAAAAGTGTGGTGATTTATTAGCGATAGATAATGACTCAGTACTCAGCTGAACTTGTACTTTTAACGCTATCGCAAGCGCGGCGGTTTCTTCCATATCGGCATCCACCAAGCTGCCTATGCCGGATTGGAACGTATCTGTTATATTTGATATAAAAGCGGTCTGTATGGAAATCCGTCTGGAGTAAGTCCCAAAACCCTCCGCCACCTTGATCCAGTGATTGGTCAGGTCCTCAATCATCTCCATCGACTTTGCGGCCTTATCAGTTGTTAGAACATTTATGTCTGCAAGGTCAGGTATATTTAACGCAGGTTTGGTTTGGCCGGATAGTGTGATCGACGCAGTGCTACTTGTATTGGTGATCCGCAAAACCAATCCTGCGCGAACCGTGATATTGGGTATATTTTTTGCTAAGACAGCTGCCGCGAGATTTTTGGCTAAATGCTTACCGATAGCACTAGCATTAATATCTGACTGGGTAATTTTATAGTTCACTTCGATTGCCCCAAATTTCAATTTGATCACGCTACCTACTTCATGGCCAGTATTTGAAAACTTGATTCTGGTGCTTTGACCTGGATCCATTACACGGGGATTAATCGTGTCCGAAGTATAACGACCTGTTTGAAACACTTGTGGTTTTGCCGGCGTATCATTTCTTGTTTTTAGCATTTTGTCGGTTGGGACGGTAATATATGCTGCTTTGACTTGTCCGGTCAAATTGCGATCAATAGACGACAATATTTCAATCCCGGGATCCTGCGATCCGTCCAGCAGGTTCAGCCCGTTGAACTGCGCCATTCTCACAGCGGATCTAATTTGATCTTTTAGCGCTTCCAGCTGGTTTTGTATTTTGTCCCTATCTGTATTTTCGCTTTGTGCCGCAATAATTTCAGCCTTCATTTTCTTCAATAAATTTATTGTGCTCTCTGTCGCTTTAGTGGCGACCTTAAGTGTAGATTGACCCAAAGCGAGGCCCTTGGAAATCGCTAAAAAGCTTTGGTGGTCGGATTCCATTACCTTCGATATCGCCCAAATAGCAGCGTTATCGGATGCCTCTGTGATGATTTTTCCAGTCGAGATTTGTTTTTCGATCTTGTCAAGATCGGCGTTGCTGGTCCTGAGCGAATGCAGTGCGATCATGGCGCTTGTATTTGTTAAGATACTGGACATTTTCGTTCCTTTATTTGGCCATGATTGACGCAAACTGTGGGACCACAGGGCGTCGAGGATTGGTCAGGCTGAGGAATTTGGTATTCCCCAGCTCAAATTGAGTTTTTTACTTGAACAATTGCAGGATCATCTGCGGTGCTTTATTTGCAATTGACAAAGATTGTGTACCAAGTTGCTGTTGAACCTGCAGCGCCTGAAGACGGGCGGATGCCTCTTCCATGTTCGCATCCACCAAAGCCCCAATACCAGATTTCATCGCATCAACGAGCTTGCTGACAAACTTTTGTTGGTCTTCGATATGACCCTTAGATGACCCCAGTGCAGCCGCGCCTTCGATAGCTGTTTTGATTAAAGCTTCAATTTTGGGTAATGATGTGCCTGCCGTTGTTTTATCGGTAACGTCCACGCCAGTCAGATCTAGGCCGGCTTCAAAATCAACCGAATTGACAGTAATCTTCGCAGCTGTCACCGCACTGGATGTTCGATTTAGTGAAGACAAAACTTCTAGGTTGCCGCCAGCAGTGTTTAAAAGATTCATACCGTTAAACTGCGCGGCTCCGATAATTGATGTGATCTGATCCTTTAGAGCTTTTACGTCAGATTTGATTTTGCTGTGATCAACATTGGCGCCCGTTGCTGCGACTACTTTTCCCTTTATCTCTTTCAGGATATCCACAATCTTCTCGGCGCCTGCCGCGGCCACCGCGACGGTTGATTCACCTAATGCAAGAGATTTAGAGATTGCTGAAAAACCGGCGACGTCGGCTTCCATGACTTTGGAAATTGCCCACATCGAGGCATTATCAGACGCACTGGAAATACTTTTGCCGGTGGAAATTTCATTCTGGGTTTTGCTCAAATCCATATTAATGGCTTTGAGGTTCTGCAGCGCAACCATTGCGCTGGTGTTTGTTAAAATACTAGACATTGCCATTCCTTCATCTCGCCATCATTGTCGCAAACTGCGCGATCATCGGGCGATTACTGTAAAAAGCGGTGGAAGTTTGCGTTCTTCCACCAGCTCAGATTGCGTTGATTTTTACTTGAACAATTGCAAAATCATCTGTGGCGCTTTATTTGCAATAGACAAAGATTGTGTGCCAAGTTGCTGTTGAACCTGCAGCGCCTGAAGACGGGCGGACGCCTCTTCCATATTCGCATCCACCAAAGCCCCAATACCAGATTTCATCGCATCAACGAGTTTGCTGACAAACTTTTGTTGGTCTTCGATATGACCCTTAGACGACCCCAGATCAGCCGCGCCCTTAATGGCAGCTGTGATCAGTGTCTCAATCGTGGCCAGCGCTGTATTTGCGTCAGAAACATTGGCGACGCTCAAGGTTCCTGCAGCGGCTAAATCAGTCGTAAATTCCACCGATTTGACAGTGATACTTGTCGCTGTGACTGCGGAACTTGTTCGATCTAGGGAAGAAAGAACCTTCAAGGACGTGCCTGTACCACTGCCCGCGTCGGACAAAAGGTTCATGCCGTTAAACTGAGCGGCTCCGATAATTGATGTGATCTGGTTTGAAAGCGCTGTTACGTCAGTTGACAATTTTGAGTGGTCAACATTAGCGCCTGTTGCGGTAACTATTTTTTCCTTCATCTCTTTCAAGATTTCAACAATCTTGTCGGCGCCTGCCGCAGCCACGGCGACGGTTGATTCACCCAATGCAAGAGATTTAGAGATTGCTGAAAAACCGGCGACGTCGGCTTCCATGACTTTGGAAATTGCCCACATCGAGGCATTATCCGACGCACTGGAAATACTTTTGCCGGTGGAAATTTCATTCTGGGTTTTGCTCAAATCCATATTAATGGCTTTGAGGTTCTGCAGCGCAACCATTGCGCTGGTGTTTGTTAAAATACTAGACATTGCCA
>Ga0209533_1006195_pt1 | contig 10047 bp, 12 predicted proteins | sample COG_04_FD_184748 | JGI IMG/M metagenome (GOLD analysis project Ga0209533, IMG submission 184748) | Pelagic Microbial community sample from North Sea - COGITO 998_met_04 (SPAdes) (version 2) | ecosystem: Environmental > Aquatic > Marine > Neritic zone/Coastal water | place: Helgoland, sampling... | reverse complement strand
CGTATCATAATATTTTCAATATACCCAAATTGACTTAGTTGTGTAGAGGTATTAGTAATAATGATGGTTCCTGTACCAACTATCATCTGTATATCTATGTCTTCAATCACAAAGTATATATATTCATTTTCTAATTTGTCTAATATTTCACGACTTCTCAATATAGTTCGGTCAACATCGTCTAATAAACTCATAATATCGTAATAAGAATTTTGTAAATCACGCTGTTTTAGTCGACGTATGCATAGCGTTTTACCGTGTATTAAAAAAACTGGATTCATTAGTTAGTATATTTTCCTATTTTTACAAATACAATAATAATGAATATATTATTACAAATCTAAATAGTATAAAATCTTATCAATAGTGTATATAAGTATAATGTCTTTTTGTGAAATTTTATTAGCATATTTTGAACGCATATTATTTAACGGATTAGATAATGATGAAGAAGAGCATAGTAAAATAAAAAACAGATATCCTTTTTCTAAAAATGAAATAAATTATGATTGTAGTGAATCTGATAGTAGTGAATCTGATAGTGATATTTATCACTACATTGTTCCGTCGAATGGGTATAAAATAACACGTAGAAACATTGCGTTTTGTTAATAAAAAAGACTATTTACAGTCTTTTTTATTTTTATTTTAGATTTGGGATTATTACAGTTTGGCTTTCAGTGTAGAAATCGCATTTTTCTGACGATAAATAGTTTTATTTAACTTTGTAATTTCAGATTTCACTGCTTTCTTTTCTTTCTTTGCTTTCAGTTGTGCCGCCTTGTGTTGAAGTTTATCTTGTTTCTTGGTATTCGCGATTATTTTTTTTACGGCGACCTTCGATTCAATCGCAATAATCTTCGCCTTCTTCTTGCCTTCTTTTTCTGCGATGTTAATCTCACGAATCAATATGGCTAAAACCTTCTTTTTATCTAAATCGTGTTGCTTACGTTGTTTCAATACCTGTCGTTGAAGCTTGACATTCTCAGCTGCTACCTTACCCAAGGTAACCATGAAGCGGGGAATAGTAAATAATTGTGTTGTCATCTTGCGATTGTTATTATTGTTATTAGTTATCAGCAACAATATAAGTAAAAGTTTTTCAATTTTTCACACATATTACTAAAAATGTAATACTTTATCGTTCTCCTCCGATTATATTACACATTATCGCATACAATATATGAGCTTCTCTGTTGAAGACCTTCAGTATCATCGGGTGGCTTGTCTTGAAGGTCAATTATTTCGGGTTCGGGTTCGGGTTCGGGTTCAGGTTCAGGTTCAGGTTCAGGTTCAGGTTCGGGTTCTGGTTCTGATTCTGATTCAACGCCAAAATATAACAACCGTTCAAATTCAGCAAATAGATACTTAATAAAATCCATAATAATATATTATATGAATCATAAGTGTTTATACCATTTACACATATGAAAATCAAAAATGTAACACAAAATTATCGTCTATGTATTGTTCTAATTGTTGGTAATAACGTTTTGACAATGTATTTACATAATACCCAATACCAACACTTCCAACAAGAATCCCTGACATGTATATTGAGAATAATGAAATAGGTTCCATTACTATACTAAAATATATATATACACGTAAAACGTATAAATACAATAATCCAATAATAGTAAAATACTAAATATGTATCGCTCAAACGCATTGAACACACAAAATACATTATTAATGAGCAATTTGATGGATTTCTACAATAACCATGGTAATTTGGAAAAAATGATGAAAATTATTAATGGTGAATCTGAAATTTCTCTCCGTATCGTTGATTGGTTTGTAACGAATTTCGCCAAGAAGTATTACACTGTATATGAATTATCGCAAACAGTAGGAGAAAATACGAGATTTAAAGTATATAATGACTATAAATTGAAATTAAAAGCCTATTCAAAAAAACGATTTGACCCGTTTTGTCGTTGGGATAGAATATCCATCCCATATAATGAAAATCAAGTGATGGAAACAACGATAGGGCAATTGAACTTTTTCAAATGGGCGATTGAAAGTAAAATAGTAGATTATATTAAAAACAACCGCGAAACAATTGAAAATGATATGAATAAACGTAATGTCACTACAAAGAAGCGTGCCACATTAGATGATATATCTAATGAGAAACCTGAAATCACCAACAATTCAAAAACACGAAAACGCCGAGAAGAATTATCTATTTCTGCGTGTAAAACAATAAAAAAGGAAGATGTGAAGATAATTGTAAAATTTAATAATTAGAGTATATTTTATGTAGAAGATGGTGAAGAATTTGGTGGTGGTGGTAGTTGTCCTACAGTTTCATTTTGAATAATAATATTTTGAATAAACTGTTCTATTTGTGAAATCCACTTAATACCAGGGTCATTTGTGTCATTGTCTATATATGACGCGTCCTCATTTGTTAATAGGTTGAGCACTTTGGTTGAGTCTGTAGTATTGTTATTACAATCCCAACTTTCATATTTTCCAAGCCATTCGTCGTGGTATTTCTTACATTTTTCAAGATAAGATAATTCTATACCTGCTTCTCCATCTCTTGACCGCTTGTGAATTCGTTTAAAGCACACGTCAGCGTCAGCATTGATATAAATATGTCCGGCTACATTGAAATCTTTCGCGTGTTCGTTTGCCATTAAACAATAAATTTTATAATCTAAGTCTGTAATTAATCCATCGTCGTGTAACATTTTAGCGAATATTTCTTTATCTGCGGCAATTGAACGTTCACATATCAGCATATCACAATCTGGATTAGCACGAATAGTATCACGTATCAATGTTAAACGTGTTGTTAATGCCATAACTTGAAATTGAAATGCGTATTTAGAAGGTTCTGCGTAAAATTTTTGTAAAATAGTCTCTCCGTCATTGTCCGTAATAGTTTCCCAAATATCTACAGGCTCTTTTACAAAAATGATGTTGTTTTTATTTTGAAAACGCTTATGTAGCTCTTGAACTATGGTTGTTTTTCCGGCCCCAATGTTTCCCTCAATAGAAATAATGACAGGTTGACACATTTTAGATAACTGATTATAAATAATCTAACTATTATTTTTACCATAGATACGTTACTCTATCAATTTCAATTTTTTATCTACAGATAAAAATATGTCGATATTATATACAGTTATGGAGGCAGTTCCTACAACCGAAAACGAAGAGATTAGCGTATCGATAAAATCTACCGAACAATCTACTAAATCTAAATGGCAATCTTTTGTCAGTGAATTGAAAGAGATTCAAAAAACAATGGGCGACCAAGATTTTAAACAAAAAACTGGTTCCTATGTAGCATTTACATTGGAAATGTATCGTGTGTTTATGGGTACATTACTCTTGTTTTTTGTTCCCCAAAAATGTGGCGATGATTTATGTAGTTTTTCTCAGATGACAACAAAAACAGACACCATGCACGTCGGTAATATATCTGTAAATATTGCTACGTTTTTTGCGTTTTTCGTGATGTATGTAATTGAACTTCGTCGCGAAAATAAAATGATTTCTTATTTAGACGTAAATAAGGAGTTCCCATCAGATAATGACGCAGTAGGCGAGGCATTATTGCTTTTGCCTGAAAAGAAAAGAAAGGTTATATTGAACTTGGATGGGTCTTACCAAATGTCGTGCTACATCGCAGCGTTTTTCTACCTAGCAAATTCTATTTATAGTGGTTTTACTATATATGATAACTATTATGATAGTAAGACAACCACCGTGTTTGTAACTAACTTATTATTTTTAGTCGGCAAGTTATCTGACGTTTATGGATTAGCCAACACTAAAACAAATATCTTTTACTCTGCTTACTTGAAAGACAAGGTCCAGTATAATTATGCTGACCCCGACAAGATAAAACAAGAAGACAGAGTTATAGAATTGACGGATTCAGACGCACAGCCAAAAGAAACCGCATAATCACAAAATAGCATTAGGTTTATAATATAATATATCCAAAAATTTATTGGTTGTTGGGAATTCATCAGCACCATATATATCTTGTAATAATAACCATTCAAACATACCACCCATATATAGATATACATCTTGAAACCCTAACCCTGACAATTGCTTCGACTTTGTTTCTACAGTTTCATCATTGGTGTTTCTACCATATATGATAAACTTAGGTGTAAAGTCATATTGATTTAAATATTCATTTATGGTTTTTTCTTCAGTTTGATAAGAAATTGTATTTTTAATCAAACAATGTTGCTCGTTTGATAGTAATGTATTTATAATGGTATACTCTTTTGGGTTAGCTATAATATGCTGCATGTCTTCAAATGATACTTTCTTATGGGTTTTTTGGAAGAATCCATTAAACATTTTAGTATGTGTGCATTCATATTTCTATATTTTTTACAGAAAATTGATTAAAAAACTATTATATAATCATATCCAACTTATAACAAGACCAATTAAAATATGGATCTAACTCAACGCAAACTAGTAAAATCTGAATGGGAATCAATTGAAATTCCAGTTTCTTCCCAGGAAAAGGAAATTTTACAAATGATAAAAAATGGGTATCACAATGTTGATATACATACTAATTCTCAACAGTCCTTGTTCACCTTCGTGAAAATCGAACAGAACCAAGGAACAGAATTATTATTGTTTCAGAGATATTTTGAATCCCAACTGAAAGAAATTATAAAAAAATACGGGGGAAATAGCGCAGAATTGGCGAATCTTACCTTTCCCGGTGCTGGTGGAAAGTTGAAATCATTGAAAAGTATTGACAAATTACGTATTGAGAATCTAGAATTAAAAATAAATGAAAATAAAAAACAGATATTTGAATACGTATTGCTTGATATGATACACAACTTACTAAGAAATGTATATAAGCGTAAGCAGAAATATTCATTCTATCTGTATACCCTATTACAATTGAGAAAGGCTACTATACCTGGATTAAATACTCACGTGATTGATGTAATGGACCAGATTGTTAATCACGTAAATTCCTTTACTAAGACAAGTGAAATTATTACCAATGCGTATGAATTTATTGAAAAAAATCCCAACCTTTTAAAATATGAAGATAAAACGCTGTTCTTACATCAAAAGCAAATCTATAACATCTGTAGACCCCAACCTACTGAGTTTATTCCCAAGTTGATTTTATATACTGCTCCTACAGGAACAGGTAAAACACTAACTCCGATTGGTCTCTCTGAAAATTACAGAATTATATTTGTATGCGTGGCACGTCATATTGGTCTTGCGTTAGCAAAATCGGCGATTACAATGGAAAAGAAGGTAGCTTTTGCGTTTGGTTGTGATACTGCTTCAGACATAAGATTACATTATTTCTCGGCGGTAGATTACACTCGCAATAAGCGTTCGGGTGGAATTGGCAAAGTAGACAATAGTGTAGGAACAAATGTTGAAATTATGATATGCGACGTCCAATCATATATTACTGCGATGCATTATATGTTAGCATTTAATGAGGCTGAAAATATCATTACTTACTGGGATGAGCCAACGATTACTATGGATTATCAAGAACACGATTTGCATTCTACCATTCATTCTAATTGGGTTAATAACAAAATTCCCACATTAGTTTTGTCGTGTGCTACATTGCCAACCCAGGATGAGTTATTGCCGGTGTTTCACGATTTTAAATCAAACTTTGACAACGCAGAAATACATACAATTACTAGCTATGATTGTCGTAAGTCGATTTCTATCCTAGACAAGGCTGGGTATTGTGCCCTACCTCATTATCTATACGAAGATTATTCGGATATGATTAAATGTGCTCGTTATTGCGAATCGAACAAGACCCTTCTCAGATATTTCGATTTACGTGAAATTATCAAGTTTATTGAATATGTTAATTCGCAAGATTTAGTTGGTACTGAGTATACAATTGATACCTATTTCACAGGGAATGTTACCAATATTACGATGAATAAACTAAAGGAATATTACCTTGATTTATTATTTCAAATTGACGAAGATGATTGGAACAAGTTGTATAAATACCTCCAAAGTGTGCGAACTATGAAATTTGAAACTTCTAAGTCAAGCACTATATTCAAATCTACAAGTATGGAAAGTGCGTCCAGACCAGGTAACAAGTTGTCTAGAACCACGAGTGTGTCTATTCCAACATCGTCATCTAGAGCGCAATCTAAACCGGGTTCTACTGGTGTATCTATTACTACAGCTGACGCATATACATTAACCGATGGACCTACTATTTTCCTAGCAGATGATGTAGATAAGATAGGTAAGTTTTATATTCAACAAACAAATATACAAGCGTCTGTATTTGAGACGATTCTATCTAGAATTACAAAGAATGCCGAGTTGATTAAGAAAATCGAGTTTTTGGAAGGAGAAATACTATCAAAAGAAACTAAAAATAGCAATTACGATGAATCAAAGACGGTCAGAGAAAGTGGGCGACTATGTAAGGAATCGCAAGAGTTTGACAAACAAATTACCAAATTAAGAAAGGAAATTAAGCTCGTTTCATTAGACGCAATGTATGTCCCCAATACTCGACCACATCAGAATATATGGTCTCCCGATGGAGAAATTCACGAAAATGCGTTTGTATCTAATATTGATGACGTTACATCCAAAGAAATTATGATGTTAAATATTAGTAATCATCTTAAAGTATTACTACTATTGGGTATTGGTATGTTTATTGAAGACCCTAACAAACATTATATGGAAATTATGAAACGACTCGCTGAAGAACAGAAGTTATTTATAATCATCGCATCTAGTGATTATATCTATGGAACAAATTATCAGTTCTGTCACGGGTTTATTGGTAAGGACCTTACTAAAATGACACCACAAAAGACACTACAGGCTATGGGACGAATTGGTAGAAATCATATTCAACAAGATTATACAGTTCGTTTCAGAGATGATGACATGATTACACGGTTATTTCAAAAACCTCTCGTAAATACAGAAGCAGATAATATGTGCTCTCTATTTGTGAGTGATTAGACCGGACATCTATTGTAATCAACCTTTACAATGAATTGTTCTGTGTTATTCAATATCTGTTTATCTATTATTTCAAATTTATCTTGTTCGTCAAATCGCTGAGGGATATACGCATCGCATTTATAATCTTTATTAATATAATTAAAATAAATATTTTTTATTGGCGTCTTTGATTGGTTTAAAAACTCGTTAAATACTTTTTCGCCTCCTATAATCCAAACATCGTCATATTTATTTTTCATACAATGTGATACAACTGAATCAATACTAGGGAAAAAATCTACATTTCCATACGGAGAATACATATCTTTGTAATTTTCTGTACTTAATACCAGATTTGACCTTCCACTTAGTGGTTTACAATATGACACCATTAAATTATCGTATGTGTTCAGACCCATCAATATCGCATTATTTCCATCACCGCGAGTTAATCTTGAAAATAGATTTGTATATGTTTGTGTATTCGACCATGGCACATACCCTTTATATCCAATACCTCCATTACGGCAAATAGAAGTAATAATATTAAAATTCATCATAATAAGTGTTTACATATTTTTCTAAATATGTAAACTTAGAGTAAAAATATAAAAAATAAAATACGTTGTTGGGTATAAGTATGATTCATACACCGCAACAGTTTCGCTATTATCCACGCATAATAGGTTATACACGTACACACTTATCGCCATATATTTCTGGTGTAACCCATCAGGTCCAATTACATAATGAGCGTAAGAAGACGAATCATTACCGTTATACGCACTTAGACGTTCATTCGCACATTACCCAAATTTACAAAAATATGAATAAGAAAACATATTAGATTGACTCCTCGTCGTCTTTATCAATCTCTATCTCTATCTTCTCTTCAGTCTCCTCGTCTTTCATTAACATATCTTCAACAATCTGGATTAGTGTATCCTCGTCACCCGTCTCCTCGGCTTTCATTAACGCGCCTTCAACCTCATCAATCTCGTCTCCGGTCTCCTCGTCTCTCATTAACATATCCTCAACAATCTGAATTAGTGTATCCTCATCACCGGTCTCATCGGCTTTCATTAACGCATCCTCAACCTCATCAAGATTTGTTACAGCATCTACTTCATCTTTCTTATCATCAATCACCTCATTCTCATCAATATTTGTTACAGTATTCTCAACTTGTTCTGCGATAGCAGGTTCAGTATCTTTCTTATCATCAATGTTTACAGTATTCTCAACTTGTTCTGTGATAGCGTGTTCGGTGTCTTCTTTTTGGGTTACGTCTTCTCCAATAGGATTTGTATTATTTATTAACTTAACTTCTTCATCTGAGTTATTTTTTATGGGCTCGTCTTTCTTACAAAAAAATGATACAATAAAATCCATTATACCTTGAAGTATATAACTTACACTTTTTAATTCGTTTCATTGTAATATGTAAAATATTAGATTCGTCTTGGACGATAATATAAATCTTGGGTAAATTCAATGTATTTGCATATATATTTTTTAATATCATTTGGTAAAGGGAGTGTAAATATTTTATGTACTTTTTCAATAATATCTTTTGGTGGGGATAATACTTCATAGAATTTATTTACAGAACTAACCATAGTTTTATTTCCATCTATAATAAATTCTGTTTCCAATCTTGATCTGGATAATAATACTTTTAGTCCGGTGTCATATGAATACGTGCGTCCACGAATATAATTTGAAGACGCGAATGTCCCAATCATATAATTGCTATTTGGTATTCTTAGGTCGTTTGTCAAATTCCATTGAATATCAATCATATACCTTTTTCCAGGTATAAGGTCATATGCTTTTATTATTTTAGATAACGGCATTATTATTATATTACTATATTTTTGATTCAAACATTTACATTTCTGCCCTATTTTTATTTTCATCTTTCTCTGTGTTCCTGGAAGTGATCCATATTTTGTATAATTAGGGGGTGTTCTTGCGTTTCCTTCTGGTTCTTTTACCTCCTTTTTTATTTTCCTCTCTATATTTAAGACGTTGTTCTCGGTAAGCCTTTGTTCCTGGAAGTGAACCATATTTTGCATAATTAGGGGGTGTTCTACGTTTATATGGAGATTCAAAATCGAATGTTTGTTTTCGTGTCTTATTCGTTTTTGTATTCACTGGGGATGGAACCGTTTGTTTTCGTGTCTTATTCGTTTTTGTATTCACTGGGGATGGAACGGTTTCTTTGAAGATGCTGAATATACTCCCCCTCCATTTTTCACATTTTTGGTTGAACGCGTCTTTCTAAATTTTTATTGGATTTTGTATTAGTTTGTCGTATTGTCATCGTTATTATACTACGATTATACTATATAATTATACTAAATATTATGAAACAACTCTGGCTACTATCATATTAAATAGTTTTACGCTAAAAAGTATAAAAGTGCACAAAAGAATTGGCTCAAGAATTTAAAATTGGACATAAAATAAATGTCCAAAATGAAAATCCGCGATGGAGAATTTAAAACGCCTTTTTGTAAAAATACGATTTAGACTGATATGCTGTTATTTATGATTTTTTCTAATTTTTTTGTTACCATAAAAAAAATAAGTATATTGTCATATAAATGATTTAGGGGAATTTGTATATAGCATATATAGAGAAAAATGCTACATACTATACCAACTAAAATAATTCGTAAATTCAATTGCGAAAAATGTAACTACATATGTGGTAAGAAAAGTGATTTTGATAAGCATTTAAATAGCAATAAACATAATGCTACTGAATGCTACCCAAATGCTACACTCAATTCGCTATTATGTAACTGTGGAAAACAATATAAGCATTCTTCGAGTTTTTATAGACATAAGAAGAAATGTAAACACGTCGAATATAATGATGTGACTGACGATATACAAGTGGAAGAACCTGTAAATGATGCTAATCCAGATACAGATGTAAAGGTGTTATCCAATACAATATTTGAGTTGGTAAAACAAAATAACGAGTTCAAACAACTATTAATCGAACAGAACCACAAGATGATGGAAATGGCGGGAAATATGGGAAATAAT
>Ga0209533_1006191_pt1 | contig 10050 bp, 12 predicted proteins | sample COG_04_FD_184748 | JGI IMG/M metagenome (GOLD analysis project Ga0209533, IMG submission 184748) | Pelagic Microbial community sample from North Sea - COGITO 998_met_04 (SPAdes) (version 2) | ecosystem: Environmental > Aquatic > Marine > Neritic zone/Coastal water | place: Helgoland, sampling... | reverse complement strand
AATCAGTGCACCGGAGGTGCTCCAGCGCACTGATTTATTCAATGTGCTTTTTGCTGGCAACATCGGTGATGCCCAGGATATGCCTGCCATATTGCGCGCTGCCGAGTCGCTGAAAGATAATAGTAATATCAGATGGCTAGTCGTTGGCGATGGTAGGAAGTACGAATGGATGAAGGCCGAAGTGGAATCAAGGGGGCTTCAGAGGCAAGTGCTACTTCTTGGTCGCTATCATATTGACAGAATGCCATCGTTTTACCTGCATGCTGATGCGCTGTTGGTATCATTGAAGAGAGACCCCGTATTTAGTCTGACAATACCTGGGAAGGTTCAATCATACCTGGCGGCGGGTATTCCTATATTGGGTATGCTTGATGGTGAAGGAGCGGCGGTGATTTCTGCGGCGAACGCCGGGCTAGTTTGTTCCGCGGGTGACTCATCTAAACTCGCAGATAACGTAGAAAAAATAGCAAGTATGAGCGCTGATGCTCGTCGGGAGATGGGTATGAAAGGGAGGAATATCTCACAGCAGGAGTTTAGCCGAAGCGGGTTGTTAGAAAAGCTTGATGAGTTATTAGAAGAAGCAAGAACTATCTATACCGACGCTGAGGTTCGCCGATGATTCTGGTAACAGGTGCAAACGGTTTTTTAGGTAGCGCTCTGGTGCACTATTTAGGCGCTGAGAAACTGGAGCCTGTCGTCGCTGCCGTTAGACGAGGCGGGCGAAGTTGGCCCGCTAAGGTTGAGGAGCGGTTGGTCGCTGATCTAGATGGGCTTACCGATTGGGCTTCGGCGCTGAAGAGTGTAAAGACGATTGTACATTGTGCCGCCAGGGTTCATGTGATGAAAGATGATGCACAGGATCCTTTGGTCGAATTTCGGCGGGTTAATCTTGACGGTACGCTGAACTTAGCCCGCCAAGCTGCAGCGACAGGTGTTAAGAGGTTCATCTTCATTAGTTCCATAAAGGTTAATGGTGAGTGGACTGAAGAGGGTCAGAAATTTAGCTCTCAAGATGATCCAAATCCGCAGGATGACTATGGGTTATCAAAGCATGAAGCGGAACTTGGACTAAAAGAAATTTGCAGCGATACTGGGATGGAATTTGTGATTTTGCGTCCACCGCTGATCTACGGCGTCGGTGTAAAAGGTAACTTCGCAACGATGGTAAATGTAGTAAAAAGAGGAGTCCCTTTACCATTGGGTTCCTGTAATAACTGCCGAAGCCTTGTTTCAGTCGCCAACTTGGTTGATCTGATTCATGTGTGTGTCACGCATAAGTCAGCGGCGAATCAAAGCTTTCTAGTTAGTGATGGTGAAGATGTTTCGACAGCAGACTTGTTGAGTATGATTTCTAGCGCCTTGGATAAGCCAAGGCGCTTATTCCCTTTGCCATTAAAGTTTCTTAAATTGGGCGCTGTTGTGCTGGGTCGACAAGATATAGCGCAACGACTTCTTGGTAATATGCAGGTTGATATTTCGATTACCCGGGAAATGCTGAGTTGGGCGCCGCGTTTTAGCGTCGCCGAAGGCATAAAGAATGCAACGCTAAAAGGCTAGATAAATACTGGCCCAGTGGATAAAGTTATGGATTATTTGTCATTGATTGGTCGCGATTCGCTGCTGTTTGAAACAGACATAGAGCATGCGTCGGAAGTTCTCTCGGAGTTGGTTGCTGGTGCGCGCTTCCTTGTTATCGGGGGCGCCGGCTCCATCGGCCAAGCTGTCACCAAAGAAATATTCAAACGCAACCCCAAAGCCCTCCATGTTGTCGATATCAGCGAAAATAACATGGTGGAACTTGTGCGCGACATCCGCAGCACCCTTGGCTATATAGAAGGCGACTTCCGCACCTTCGCTCTCGACTGTGGGAGTCGTGAGTTCGAAGCGCTAATGGCCACTGAAGGACCCTACGATTACGTGCTCAACCTGTCTGCACTTAAGCATGTCCGCAGTGAGAAGGATCCCTTCACGCTCATGCGCATGGTAGATGTGAATATTTTTAACACCGTAAAAACATTGAGTCTTGCCCGCGCAGCAGGCGCAAAGAAATACTTCTGTGTATCAACCGATAAAGCCGCCAACCCTGTCAATATGATGGGCGCAAGCAAACGTATCATGGAGATGTTCCTGATGCGGGAGAGTGAGACGCAAAAAATATCCATGGCCAGATTTGCCAATGTAGCGTTTTCCGACGGATCATTGCTGCATGGTTTTAACCAGCGTGTCACGAAACGCCAGCCCATTGCGGCCCCCAATGATGTGCGGCGCTATTTTGTGACCCCTCAGGAATCGGGTGAACTTTGCCTCATGTCGTGCCTGTTAGGCGAAAACCGCGATATATTTTTCCCCAAGCTCAGCGAAAAACTCCACCTGATCACGTTCTCAGAAATTGCCGTGCGCTACCTGGCACAACTGGGTTACGAAGCTTACGAATGTGCCAGTGAGGATGAGGCTCGGGATAGGGCAGAAGAGCTGATTGCAAAAAGACAGTGGCCTTGTTTTTTTTTCAAGAGCGATACAACAGGTGAAAAAGACTTCGAGGAGTTTTTCACAGATCAGGAAGACCTGGATATGGGCCGATTCGAAAGCCTGGGTGTAATCCGTAATAAGCCTGATTATGATGAGAATTTGTTAAATGAATTCCAGTCCGAGATCAACATATTACTAGCCAAACCAACCTGGGACAAAGACGATATCGTTAAACTCTTCTACAAATTGCTTCCGGAGTTTGCGCACAAAGAAACCGGAAAATACCTAGACCAGAGAATGTAAACTGATGATTCGCGTATTAGATATTGTTTTCTCCGGCATGGCGTTGCTAGTGCTATCACCGCTGCTTATTCCTGTCTGTATTATCCTGAAGCTAACGGGTGAGCATGAGATTTTCTATTTTCAGGAGCGTGTGGGCGCGAAAGGCTTACGTTTTAATATCTACAAGTTTGCAACCATGCTTAAAGCAAGCCCGAGTCTTGGACCAGGAACGGTTACAGTGCGCGATGACCCTCGTGTGTTGCCATTCGGAAAATTTTTACGCAAGACCAAGTTCAACGAATTGCCGCAGTTGCTGAATATATTTTTTGGTCATATGAGTGTTATTGGGCCACGCCCAGTAACCAGTCGAGAATATGCTACCTATTCGGATGAAGCACGCGCAGCCATAGAAACTGTGATGCCTGGTCTAAGTGGCATAGGTTCAGTGATATTCCGGGATGAGGAGGCGTTGATGTCTCTGGATTCTGATCCTCGGGTTGTCTACGAGAAATATATTGGTCCTTATAAGGGACGTGTTGAACAATGGTTCGCATCACGTATCAGTGTATGGCTCTACTTGGTGCTCATCTACCTAACAGTGCATGTGGTATTGTTTTCCAAATCAAACATAGTGTGGTCTACATTCAAGGATTTACCCGTACCACCCCTCGAGATCCGAGAAGCGCTGAGTTACCCGGCTGGTGTCAATGTTTGAGCAAGACTGCAGCGAGGCGGGATTACCCCCTTTCACTCATTCTCGCAAAATGACACCCTTCCTCCTTTGATCCATTAAATTGTTGTTTGTCATGATTCGAAAGCCCTTGTATTATTCTAGTGTGTTTCGACCACCGGTTGAATCCAAGAAGACCAAAAAGGGCGGATTACCCTCTAGCGTAAACGGCGCGGAATGAACGCTTACGCAGTAGCCTCATTTTTTGATTGCCTCAGGATTCCTGAAGTTTTTGTGCAAATGGTTATGTTTTGTAGTTGTTTTGGCGCGTTTGAGTCCTGTCTGTCTCGGCCATCGAAATAGAGATTCTATGCCAGTGAAAATTTTGCTTCGAACTCTCGATGTTGCTATCGCCTTCATCGGTCTACTTTCGCTGTCACCTCTCATTTTCATATTGGTTCTGCTGGGTCTGCTAGACACAGGTCAGCCCATTTTCCGGCAGACTCGAGTGGGTAAGCACCAGCGACCATTCAAGCTGCTCAAATTCCGATCTATGCGCCTCGATACGGTATCGGTGGCAACCCATCTTGCGGATAAATCTGCCATCACACCGTTAGGAAAATTTCTTCGTCGAACGAAACTAGATGAACTGCCGCAGCTATGGAATGTTTTGAAGGGGGAGATGAGTTTGGTCGGCCCAAGACCCTGTCTGTTAAATCAAGATGCGCTAATTGCCGCCCGGCAAACAATGGGTGTGTTCGAGGCTCTGCCAGGTATCACTGGCCTGGCGCAAGTGAATGGTATCGACATGTCTGATCCCGAACGTCTTGCATTGTGGGATGAGCGAATGCTTCAACGGTTAACGCTTGTCGACTACTTCAAATATCTTACGTTGACATTGCTGGGGCGTGGTTCCGGCGATAGAGTTTTTTCCTAGTCTGGCCTCCTCCTGTTGCGCGCTGCTTCAGATGCGTTCCCCTGTGTGTCAACCTAGTCCCATACAGCACGCTTTTGGGTTAACATAGATTTCATGTTGAATTATGCAGGTTATATAAATGCCAAAATCACGATCAGATTCAAGTTGTACTCAGGTTACGCCAAATCCTGAACTCGAGAAGCGTACCCGTCGCCGATTCCCTGCTGAGTACAAGTTACGTATTATCTCCGAGGCTGATGCCTGCAAGCACGGTGAACTTGGTGGCATACTGCGTCGAGAGAACAATCGGCGCGTAAGTACTAGAGTGAGTAGATTGATCGCTTACGCTGGTGTTGCAGTGACCGGTTAAATCCAAGCGAGTGAAAAATGAACTGATTACCCTTGCATCTCAAAAACCTTCAGGGGTGAACAACTATCGAGATTTAATAATCTTCGTTAAAGATCGTCCTGGCCACGATGCTCGATATGCAATTGACGCTTCAAAAATTGAGTGTGAACTTGGCTGGGTGCCAGAGGAAATATTTGAAACTGGATTACTCAAAACAGTTCAGTGGTATCTGGGCAATACGTCTTGGTGGGAGAGAGTCCTTTCAGGTACTTATCGAATGGAAAGAGTAGGAGCGGCTATATGACATCTAAGTACAAAGGAATTGTATTAGCTGGAGGCTCAGGCAGTCGGCTCCACCCCATAACTATGGGAGTCTCAAAACAGCTACTACCGATATATGACAAGCCGATGATCTACTATCCGCTTTCTGTTTTGATGTTGGCTGGCATTAAAGATATTCTTATCATTACAACGCCTGAAGATATGTCAGGCTACCAGCGCTTGTTAGGTGATGGGTCAGTTTTCGGACTTCGTATTGAATATGCAGTGCAGCCAAATCCCGATGGCCTTGCTCAGGCATTTATCATTGGGGAACACTTTATCGGAAATTCTAATGTTGCCCTTGTGCTTGGAGACAATGTCTTTTATGGGCAACACTTTTCTGACAATTTAAAAGCAGCGTCCGCAAAGACTAGTGGGGCAACAGTCTTTGGTTACCACGTCAAAGACCCTGAACGATTTGGCGTTGTGGAATTTGATGCTGATGGAAGGGTTCTTTCCATAGAAGAAAAGCCTGAGACGCCTAAATCAAGCTATGCTGTCACGGGGTTGTATTTTTATGATAATGACGTTGTTGATATTGCCAAATCAATTAGACCCTCACCTCGAGGCGAGCTTGAGATCACAGATATTAACATTGCTTACCAGGCTAGGGGGGATTTGAAGGTCGAGTTGTTAGGTCGAGGTTTTGCTTGGTTAGATACTGGCACTCATGATTCTCTTCTTGAGGCTGGTCAATTCGTTCAAACGGTTGAGCATCGTCAAGGTTTAAAAGTGGCTTGCTTAGAGGAGATTGCGTTTCACAATGGCTGGATTTCACAAGCCGAGTTAATATTGCAGGCCGAAAAGCTCAAGAAGACGAGCTACGGCGAGTATCTTTTCAAGGTAGCAGGTGGTTACAAATGAAGGTTAGTCATACAAAGCTTGAAGACTGTGTAATCATAGAGCCGCGCGTATTTGGTGATGAGAGGGGGTTTTTTCTAGAAACATTCCAAGCCGTCAGATATGAGCAGGAGGCTGGTATTGACCTAGCATTTGTTCAAGACAATCATTCTAGGTCTGCTAGGGGCGTTCTTAGAGGTTTGCATTTCCAGAAGACTAAGCCACAGGGCAAGTTGGTGCGTGTAGTTCGCGGGGAAGTCTATGACGTCGCCTTGGATATACGTAAAGGGTCGCCAACATTCGGGGAATGGGAAGGCGTCATTTTGTCAGAGGATAATAAAAAGCAGCTTTGGGTGCCACCGGGTTTTGCTCATGGTTTTGTGGTGGTGTCTGATACTGCTGACGTCGAGTACAAATGCACGGATTATTATGATCCTAGCGATGAAGATAGTATTTTATGGAATGATCCAGACTTAGATATTCCTTGGCCAAACGCGAATCCAGTACTGTCAGCTAAAGACGAAAGCGCCCGTCGATTAGTTGATCTTCGTTTATGAAAATATTAGTTCTTGGGAGTAAAGGTCAGCTTGGCTGCTGTCTTGCTGATCAACTTAGTGATACAGGTTACGAGGTTATTTTTACCTCGCGAGCTGAAATTGATATCTCTGATCTGGTAGAAACAAAAGTAAAAATCACAGATTTATGCCCTACCATAGTGATCAATGCGAGTGCATATACGGCAGTTGACAAGGCTGAGGATGATAAGTTCGAAGCGGAGAAAATTAACCATATTGCCGTTGCTAACATAGCAAGCACCTGTAGTGAGATTGGTTGTTGGTTAATTCATATCTCAACTGATTATGTGTTTGATGGTGCGGCCAGGTACCCATACGGTGAAGATGCTGAAAGCAATCCCCAGGGCGTTTACGGTGATTCGAAGCTGAAAGGCGAGCTGGCGATTCAATCATCCGGTTGTAGATATCTGATTATTCGCACGGCATGGGTATACAGCGAATACGGGAACAACTTCTTAAAAACAATGCTGCGATTGGGCGCTGATCGTGACGAGTTGAGCATCGTAGGGGATCAAATTGGTTGTCCTACCTATGCTCAGGATATTGCCAAGTCTATAGTTTCTATTTTGTCTTGCCTCGATTTAAAAGGATCACCGTCAGGGATATATCATTACTGTGGTGATGAACCCTGTTCTTGGTATGACTTCGCGCGGGCTATCTTTTCAGCAGCAGAAATACATGGATTAAAGTCACCTGGCAATATTAAATCGATTACGACGGTTGAGTACCCAACCCCCGCAATTCGGCCTGCCTATTCGGTATTAGATTGCACTAAGATTGAAAATGTTTTTGGCGTAACTCCTTCTAATTGGCGAGATGGCATTAAAATCGTGACCGATAGGTTGCAAGGTCAACGTTAGTCTACTGTATCCAATTTCTTAAATATTTCATGGCAGTCGAATCCGTCTGCCATCCGCCTCTAAGCATTATCTTTTCCAAGGGTTCGCCTTGCTCTAGCAGATCAAGTGCTGCACCTACTCTAAATGAATGACCGCTGAGCGGTTGTTCATCGGCATCCATTTTTATGTCTTTTTGCATTGCTTTTAAGGTGGTGTTGATACTTGCTGGGTGTAGGCTTTCTCCAATATGCCCATGCTGGTTAATTGACCTTAGAATATAGCCTTCATCGCTGATCATAGTCCTCCATTTTTCTAATAAGTCGAACAGTTCCTGGCTTATGGGCAGTATCTTTCCCGTCCCGAATTGATCTGTTTTTGAGTAATTGAGCTTGATAGCCGGTTTGCCGTTCGGTGCTCGGAGGATATCCTCAAACTTAAAGGCGCAGAGTTCGGACCGGCGGCGCATTGTTTCGTAGCCGAGTCTGAGGAGGACTTGATTTCTTAAACCCCTGATGCTGCAATCGCAATTGCTAAGTAGCTGGTTGAGCAGTGGCTTGGTTAGGGGAGTAGCCTGCTGCTGTGCCCGCCCAATTTTGCGGTGCATGCGTTTTATGGCCAGTATGACCGCTGGCTGGTTGGTGGGGTTATAGTTTTTAGAGAGCTTTAGTACCGTGCCCAGGCTATTTATTCTCCGGCGGATGGTCGCACTTTTTCTGATGGTGGCAAGGTAGTCAACGTACTGCGCCATGGCGTCGGCAGTTGCAGGTATAGGATCGATATTATTGTGTGAGCACCAGGCCTGGTATTGGATAAAGTCGGATCTATAGGCTCGTATTGTATTTTGGGCAAAGGCGCCATCAAATTTGGCTAAGATATCATCAATCATGTTATTATTCTCATCTCTTAAAGAACAGAATGATTCTAATAGAATCATAAAGTATAGTCAATGGTATCTTCTAGTCAGATAAAAGCGGCACGCGCCATGCTGGGTTGGAGTGCGATCGAACTCGCTGACCGCAGTGGCGTGGGTAGTGCTTCAATTAAGCGCTATGAGGTTCAGGCTGGGGTGCCTGTTGCTAATACTAGAAATTTAATGGCGATACGAAATGCGCTGGAAGAGGCTGGTATTCAATTTACCGGCGACCCTCTAGTCAATCCGGGCGTTACGCTTCATGTTGTTAAGTGATGGGTTGTTGATATGAAATCGTCAAATAATATTCCCCTCCCAGAGAAGGCTAGTTACAGCGAACGGCCCGAATACATTGAGCATGTTAAAAACATTGTGGCGAGCTATGAGTCGCCGGATGGCATGATGGGCGAGCTGGTGCGCCAGCTCGCGGACGCGATGTGGTGGGTCAAGACGTACCAGAAGGATAAAGACCATCTGATTGTGATGAGGATGGTAGTCAACTTAGTCAATCAAGTTGATTTTCAGCGGGATCCATCGAACTCTACTGCGCGTCTCTTTGCGGTTCTTTTGGCAGCCTTGAATGGTAATTCGGTAGCCGCTAAAGATCAGAGGTATCTTGATCAACGGCTAAAAATTCGGGACCATAGTTTGGCCTCCGTAAGGGCCGTTGCAGTTCGTAGTTCTATTGAGCAGCTAGAGGCGGTTGACCGTTTAATTGAGCGGCAGTTTAAGAACATGCGCCTGCTGATGCAGGCCTATGAATCGGTCCGATTTGCGCCGCAGCTGTTTAAACAAATGTCCCTCGAAATCACCCAGCTTGAGCAGCGCGTTGAGCAGTCCTATGAAGATCAGCGTCGAGAAGTTAGTCGCCAATAGGGCGAACGCGCAAAGATCCACAGGCCCCTTGACGGCTGAGGGTAAGCTTCGCAGCGCAAGAAATTCCGCCAAGCATGGCCTCAGCGCCGCCCTCGTATCGGCACCAAGTGCCTCGCCAGATTCTCTGCCTGTGAATGGCGGTCTCACCCCCCGAGTTCCAATCCTACGCACAGGACCTGGTCAATAGCGGTTACCCCCATGCCCAGTCTCAGGCGCTAGCTGAGGCGCTGTTTAACTCCCGTCAGGTGATCGATGCAAGGCATAAGGCCTATACAGACAGGCTGAATGAATATCGCCTGATTAACATGTCGTTTGATGCGCTGGTTGCGTTAGTGCGTAACACAGAGCATCCAGGGACTGTCGTCAATTATGCTGAGAGTATGGCGGTTGTTAATTTTATCGCCAGGCGGATGGCAAAGGACAATGATCTTGTGGGCCTACTGTATGAGAAGTTTGAGGCGCATCGGAAGCTGATGCGCTAGGAGCAGAGGGTGTTTAATCGGCTGCGCAGGGTGAGTCAGATCAAAAAATAACAAAACGAAGCCATAGCCCTTGGCGCACGATAAATAGGTTTATCGTGGATCTAAACAGCCGCAGCTATTGGCTGAATTCTCGCCACTTCTTTTCCTATGGCTTGTTCAGCCACCTCTAGCTCATAATGGTGCTGCAGGTTCATCCAGCTTTGTGCGTCAGTGTTAAAATATTGGGCCAACCTTAGCGCTGTGTCAGCAGTAATGCCTCGGCGTGCCCGTACAATTTCAATAATACGGGTTCGGAGGTTGAAAAAATGCTAACTCGATACTTAGATCGCTAGCCCATTACGGTAACGACATCGCTGATGTGTTTCGAGTGGTTATTATACCGAATCACTGGTGGCTTGCCACGCCACACTATGGCCTGAGCCAGCGCGCGAGTGATTAAACTAGACGTATATTGATTTTGTAAGTGATCAGAGCAAAACAGAACGGAGATTGTCTTACAAGTGGTATGGCGCATTGCCAGT
>Ga0209533_1006186_pt1 | contig 10056 bp, 10 predicted proteins | sample COG_04_FD_184748 | JGI IMG/M metagenome (GOLD analysis project Ga0209533, IMG submission 184748) | Pelagic Microbial community sample from North Sea - COGITO 998_met_04 (SPAdes) (version 2) | ecosystem: Environmental > Aquatic > Marine > Neritic zone/Coastal water | place: Helgoland, sampling... | reverse complement strand
GCGCTTCAATTTCTGGTTTGTAAATAAAGCGTTTCCAGTCAACTTCTGGATCTTCCATGACTGTCTTATCCGTAATGGTAAAATGACAATCTGTTCGTCGAAACATGTTTTCCTCTTGAGCAGCTGTGCCTTTTTTGTAGCCACCACCGGGAACGTATGGACTGGCCATATTCAATACAGCAAATGTTTCACCAAATTCACGGGTTAAATCAAGTGCGGAATCTCCCCAATCTTTGTCATCCAATCGATAAATAGGATCTTTAACTTCTGTGGCGGTCTTGGCCCATCGTTCGAGATTTTCCTGAGCAACCTGGCGGAAATGGTTCTTTCCAACAGATTTGAATTCATCGATGGTATCCCACAACAAATTTTTGCGAATTTTTTCAAGACGTTTGCGCTCTTTTTGTTCCGGTGTCAATTCACGTGGTTTACGAACACCATTTTCTCTGTCATGTTGATCTCTTTCTCGTTGGATATCTTCTTGGCGTTTGTAAATGTAACGATTTTGGAGTTCTTCTTCTGTGTAGGATTGTTGTTCAGTTTTCTTGGCACGAAATTTTTGCAACATGTTTTTGTAGGACCATTGTGTAGACGGTTGTTTTTCCGTAGGTGGTCTCTTAAAATAAGGTGTTCCTGTTGGCTGATTAATAGTTGCCATGTTATAAAAATATATAGAAAGTTAAGCTTTATATATTTTTTTATATTGAAATCAAATTTTTTTTTTATTTTTTTATTTTTTTATTAATTGGAATTGGTTTTGGATGGATTCATTTACATGAACTGTTTCATTTCTCGAATGGCTCGTTCTAAATTGGCTAAAGATCGTTTGAAATTAGATTTAGATCGATATCCGCCACCACCTTGATGTGTCGTTGTTGTTGATTGTCCCAATAATATTGGGACAATTTCTTGAACATAAATTCTATATATTTCTTTGGTTTTGTCAAGTACATTTTGTTGTACCTTGCCATCTGATGACATAACAGTTGGATCTTCATTATCATTAAATCCACGAAATACACTTTTACCATCTTTTTCAAACGGTTCACTATATTTATGATCACTGTAACCTAATATGCCTTTAATTTTGTCATGATATAATTTATCAGCTTTAGTATAATCTGTTCCATCTAAACCATCAGGTAAACCAACCCATGATTTATACCCAGCAGCAACAATAGATGCTGCGTTCACAACATATAATTTTATTTCTTCTCCACAAAGAGTTGCTGTGAGCAATGAATGGTCCATAAAAATTTCTTTTTTATTTTCTTCTAATTCTCCTTCAGGAGCAACAAAATCACTAAATGCGTTTACAATTTTTGGCTCAACGGTAGGTTCTGTTAAATTGTTTTTTTCGCCATCAAATATATAACATTTATCTAAATTATCAACATGTACTAAATCTTTTATATCATGTCGAACCGCAATTACTGTGCCATCCTCCTCGATTTTGTGATCAGCAGATTTATTAATTTGTGAATTTTTTAATGAAAATCCAGATCGTAATTTAGAAATCTTTATATTTCGCATATACAGAGTCCAATAACTATCAGTTATGTCATGTAATGTTTGACAAAATTGCTTCATATATTCTTCTTTTGTAATTATAATTTCTTTTGTTTTTAATTTATCTAAAGTTATATTTGTGTCTCCAACAATGACTTTAATATTTTTTATATTTTGTTTATTCAATTCTTTAGACATAATGGCAAGTTTTACGGCATTTTTAACCGATGGTTCGTGAACACCAAAATTTATACTACTATCACCATGTACATTTCGAATTATTATTTCTGTATTATTATTACATGTATACGTAGCATCCACAATTTCCGGTACACCATCAGCATTTGACACAATAGTTGTAATATTGTTTAGACGTCCTGTTGGATATAAAAATCCAGTGTCTTTTGAATCAGATTGTTTAGTTTCATTTGCAGGCCCAGTTTCCACATTGTCTGGCAAATCAAGTTTTTCTTGTAAATACAATGACTTATGTGTCAGCATTTCTGTCCCAGCAACAATCCCATTTTGTGCCCAATCAATTAGTCGACCATATACTTTTTTAGGATGTAATTGTGTCATATCACCATCAATTACAAATCCACCAGATGGTTGTAAATTTGCGACATTTGATGGAATTTGTAACAAATAATTTGGTTTTTCTGGTACGGTTTTTGCTTTTGCCCTTTTATAATCGGATTTTTGTAAAGATTTTAATGATTTTTTCAAAGCTGCCATGTCCAAAGAAGGTTGATCAATACGTGATATATTTCCAATTGTATCCTTAACCGACTTGAGTGATCTCGATTTTAATTCTGTAAATAATTTTTTTTGGCGCTCATCCATATTAGCAGGAACATTATTATTCCATGTCCATTCAGCGTAAGCCCTTATGTCTTCATGCCATTTAACATTATCAGCTAATGATGAAATTTTATTCAATAATAGTCTTTGTTCCAATTTTTGGTCAGCAGATTTTTGTAGTTCTCCAGTTACACGTTCCATATCTGCTGCACTTGGTCCAACAACATCATTACTTACTGGTTCTTCTATGACCGTAGGTTTGAATTCAGATGAAATTCCAATTGGTTCTGGATTTCCACCAAGTGGTTGCCAACTAGTATTAGCACTAGTATCAGCGACAGTATCAGCACCAGTATCAGCACCACCGTGAATAGAACGTAATCGTTGTAAATAGTGTTTCAAGATATTTTGTCCCAATGAGCCATTCACCTTGACAAATCGATTTGTCTTTGGATTGTAGATTTTTTTGTACATTCTTTATATGATAAATGAAGATTAAAATATAAAAAATTCTAAAAGAAAATTAAAAATTAAAGTTTAAAAAAATTCTAAAATATAAAAAATTCTAAAATGAAATTAAAATTTAAAAAAAGGATTAGTGTTTTTTCGACATCTTTAGATACTTTTTTAAAATGGATTTTCCCGTTTTCCCAAATATAGATACCATTCGACCCGTTTTTGGATTTTTAATTTTAGTAAATGGTGAACCACCACATTGACTATTACAGTTATCATACGCTTTTATCTCTGCTAAACCACCGATTTTATCCACTGTCACATCTGGGTAAAATCCACCACCGCCAACTTTCACATTGACATCTTGGAATGCTCTATCTAAAGGTAATCCTTTTGGGCATGGTTCCGTATAACGACTAACATCCACTGTCTGGTTACATGGAACTGTTGTTCCCTTAGGAGTCATTCCACAAGAACCACCCGATTGATTTCCACTAATTGTGGCATCAATCGCACTGAATGTCTTGTCTAATGGTAATCCAGCATTACACGGCGCAATGTATTGACGAAGATCCGGTGCCACATTACAATCTTTTACTGGTGCTGCGTTTGCCGCAACACTCGATCCTCCTTTATGAACGCGTTTTTTATGACGAGTTGATTGACGATTTGATTTCCGAGATGATTTTTGATTATTTTTTACCATTTATTATTTACTTATAATAATAAAAAGAAAATTTTATCATGATTAAAAAAGAAAAAATTAAAATTATAAAACAAAATTGTTCTATTGACTTGTCGTCTAAAAATTATGGAATACTCTTCTAATATTTGAAATTGGTATGTCATATTGAATTTCTTCTTTAATTTCCTCAGAAAATTCCTTTATTTGTTGTTTTCGATTTATACCTTTTAATTCTTGTACAACATAATTTGGTGTATAACTTAAATAATTTCGATATTTATTATATATATATTCAGCCACTCTGGCCATTGCATAACGCACCCTTGTTGAATAATTATAAGCACTATTGATATGTCTCTTAATATGACCTAATAACTTATTCCAATTAACTTTTGTTTTTATAAAAACATTTGTAGTATCCCACTCAAGAAAACCTGTATGATCTTTAAACAATTTATGAATGAGTGTACCAAATTCTTTTAATTTTGGACCAGGGATTTTTATTGCTTCATTGGCATTCACAGTTTTATTATATTCCTTAATAGCCATTCTCAATAAATTTACTTCATTACTTCCATTTATCATTGTTAAAAATATTCCTGTGATAGATGTTTTTAAAATCATGTCTTTAAAATAATCTTTTTCGATCTTCAATTCAGGATGACTTTCCAAATAAGTACTTAAACGATTTACCAAATCTTGTTTGGACGCAATTTGTAATTCGGTTCGTTGGGAATATAATAAAAATTTATCTAAAATTTTTTTTCCTTGTATTGAATCTAGTCTATGTTTAACTCCTGTGACAGGATGTGTAATTGTGTTCCATTCTGATTTAGTTGGCATACTATTATATTAATAACAGCGTGAGATTTTAATTAATTATTTCGAATTTTTTCTAATTCCAATGTCAAAAAATAAACTAAATGTGTCAATTGTATTTTCTCATCACTACCCTCCATTATCTTTACTTCTATGTCTGCACAAAGTTTTATTACAGACGCACGAACAAAATCATTTCGTTCATCAATATATTTATAACTCAATAAATCCATCATCAATTTTTTAATTATTAAATCCACTGAAAATCCCTGATAAATTAATTCATCCACTGCTTTCAAAATTTGTTTCAACTCTCCTGTTAAAACACTTTCCCATAAAGGTCCCAAATCAATTTTAGAAACAAGATATTCAATTGATTCCACCGTTAACTTATTTTTACCACATATTTGAACAATATTTTGAAAATACGTAATGATTTTACGTAAATCATTTGTTCCTAAAAAATCCGTCAAGGCATGACAAACCAAATCAGTCAGTTGTATTTTTTCTTTTTGGGCGATAAACTTCAATTGCTTATGGATAGACAATTTGTCAAATGGATAAAAACGTAATTTCAAACAACGAGATTTAATGGGATCTTTAATATAACTCAAATAATTACAAATAATACAAAATCGTGTATTATTGGAATATTTTTCAATAATCCGACGCAATGCTGCTTGACTACTCGACGTCATAGAATCTGCTTCATCTAACACAATAATTTTAAATGGTTTATCTGTCATATTTTTAGCAAATGTTTTGATTTTCCGTCGAATAATATCAATAGAACGATCATTGGATGCATTTAATTCCAATATATTATTTTCCAAGTCATTTCCATATAATTTTTTGGCAATTACAGAAATGGTTGTGGTTTTTCCGGTTCCAGGTGGACCATAAAATAACAAATGTGGAAATAAATTTTTATGGATAGCTCCATTCATGATTTCTTTAATGTGTTCTTGTTGTAAAATATCATCCATAGTAGATGGGCGATATTTTTCGACCCATGGTATTTGTTGAATTGTACTCATTATAAAATAAAACTAAAATAGTTTTAAATACCTTTTTTTTTTTTATTTCAGAAGTAAAATTAATGGATTAGAATTAATAAATTAGAATTAATGAATTCCAATTCATGGGATACAAAAATAAAAAAAAAAAATGTTTTTTGCCAAATTATCTTATGAATTATCATACATATGAATTATTTAAATCATCATATAACTTTTGTTGAACGAACATGTTGAATGGAATTGTATAATGATCTGTCCAATAAAAATGATGATGATTGTCTTTATCTAAAATACATTCGTGTTTTGTTAAAATCATATCATTATTTGATTTCCACATTCCAGCACTATATGTTTTATATTTATGAGGTGGTTTTATTTCACACTCTTTATTTCTCAAATGATCATAAGATGGATTATTTATCAAATTCATTATACCTGGGACTTTAGTATCTGCCCATTCTAAAATATTGAAATTTTTTTGAAGAGGAGAACATAATGTTTGAACCATATGTATGTTTAAACCCATTGAATGTAAATTAATGGCAACTAAACCACCAAATGATCAAGATCTGCCAATTTAAAATCCAAATCTGGGGTGTGAGGATTTACTGTTTTTTTTGAATCAACACCAAAACCATCCCATCGTTTGCGATTTTTATGATCTTTACCATAAAAATAATAATTAAGATTGAAAAAATCAAGAGTAAATGTATGCGTTTTACCAATTTGTTTTAGTTGGTCTAAAAAGACAATTTAATAAGTTTAGATGATGAATCACTTGGTTTATAATCCCACCATAATTTGCTACAACCATAACCATGGAATAAGACAAATACAATGGTCATTTTTTTTTATATTTTTAAAAATTTAAATTAAAAATTCAAAATATTTCCAGTGAAAAAAATTTCAAATTTTTAATACTAATTTATTTTCCCAGCTTTCTTGAGAGTTTCGTATGCTTGTTTAATTTCGTCTGGTGAGATTTTGCCGTCACCATCTTTATCTAAAACGGTAAAACTTTCGGGAAGGACACAAAATGGACTTTTATCGTGACATAAATTTAAAACGACAATAATAAAAATTCCAGTTAAAATTAGGGACGCGACGACATCACGTGTCGCAATAAAACATATGACAAAGATGAGTAATCGTCGAATAAATTTACTGCTCAACAATGCTTTGTGTGTTTTCGTCATGTCAATCTCGATGTATCGTGCTCCTATATTCATTAAAATCATCATGATTCCATAAAAATATTTATTGGTATTTATTTGTTGGATAACTGAATCCATCTTATTTTATACAAATATTAAAATAAATGTTCCTATTTTCTATTTTTCGATTTATTTTCTTATTCTCCGTCAGATTCTTCTTCGTCATCAGAATCAATTGAATCCTCTTCTTCTTCTGAATCTTCGGAATCCTCTTCTTCTGAATCAGTTTCATCTGCCTGATCTTGATCACTATTGTCTTTACCATCGTCTTTACCATCGTCATCAAATTCTTCTCGTTTGTATTTTTCTTTATCATTGTCATCATCTATTGCTAAATTAAAATTTTCAAGTAATGATTTTTCAGCAAGAATTAATGAATTATTTAAAATCATAGTGACAATGAAGGCAATCGCAGCAAAAATACCCATTGTAATATCGTAATGACTGACACATAAAATTGTTAAAATGAGTAATAATTTTATTTTTGGTTCATTAACAAATTTAATAATGTTTCGTGGTGTGTAAATTGATACAATTGAAATATAACAAATTAAAAGAAAAATAATATAATATTTTAATGTCATATATTCATCAAGGTTGATATTGCCAAAATTCTTAATAATATTCATTTTACTATACTATTGAGATTTTTTTACCAAAAAAATTTACCATTATTACGAACATTTACTCAATAAGATCATCCATATCATTATTCATATCTTCATCTTCTTCTTCTTCTGGTTCTCCATCTTCAACATCTTCTACATCGTCAACATCTTCTCCATCTTCAAAATTCTCAAGGGATTGATATCCTTCATTAATACGTCGTTCATTGGCAACACCCAATGTCACAATAAAAGCCACCGCTAACATTATGGCAACTTGAACACTTAAATTTGCCACGTAAGCAATTAAAAATGTTATTAATAATTTACCTGGTACACTATCTACTAACAAAACTATACTGTTTGGAACAGAAGGAGCAAATGCAGCTGAATACAGTGCCAAAGCGATTGAAAGAAGTGTTGTTGAATTTTTATTTTGAAATAATTTTGTTAATTGTTTTACTGGATTTGTAGGCATTCTATATAATATATTAATATTTTAATTTATTTATGAGTGTATATTCAATTCAAAAACCAGCCACATCCCATTACTCTTAATTAATCCCAATTCCATTTATTTTGACTTGAAATTTCAGTTAATATTTCAATTTTGTATTGCAAACTGTTTTGTTGTAAACGTTTGTTTGATAAATCTTGAATTTGACTAAGGGAATTACTAATACCATTTCGTTTGTTTGAATTTATTTTATCTTCCAAAGCTTTTATTTGATCAGTAAGAGAATTTAATTCAAGTTCTGACTCATTTTTGTATTTTTTCAAAACATCCGAAGCATCAGTCGAATTATCAGCAATGTACAAATATTTTCGTCGTATACAATTATAGCCATTATCACATACTTTTTCACAACCAGTATTACATGAAGTAGTTTCATCAATATCATCCTCATCAATTGACATTAAATTATCACAAGATGGTGCGTCCACAAACCGCTCTATTGTGAATTGCTCGATTCTCCGACGATTAATAATTGTCAATGTTATAATAAAAGCAACTGCCAACATTATGGCAACTTGGACATCTCGACTTGCTACATATGCAATTAAAAATATAAATAATAATTTACCAACGATACTATCGAAAAATAAAATAATATTATTTGGTAATGCTGGTGCTACGGCAGATGCATACAAAGCTAAAACAAGAGCAAGAATTGTTTTTGTATTTTTGTTTTTAAATAATTTTGTTAATTTATTTAATTTTAATTGGCTGATTAAACTTGACATCCAACAGTTTTTCTATATTATATGTTCATATTTTTTATTTTATCAAAGTATTTTTCCAAAATTGAAAAATATTTTAAAAAATAATTTTAAAAATTTGTTGTGGATTAAACTGGAGAATAAAATTTTGTTGTATCACCTGTCAAATTATCTGCTGGAAGGGGAATATCTGGAACATCATCTTTGTCGTCTTCATCAATATTACTGACAAAATTTTCAATTGGATCAGCGGAATTATCAACAGTATCATCAGTGCTAATCGTATTCCATGTCCATTCTTTATTAATTCGGATTGATTCCAACATATCGAGATTAAATTTTTTGTTAATTATTTGGGAACGTATTTTTGCCAAATTACGTAAACTATCCGAAGTAGGGGCATTATTAGCCTCTCTTAATTCATCATGTTCTTTTTTCAATTTATCACGCTGTTCTTTCAATGTTGTCAATTCATTTATTAATGATGTCACTTTATCACTTAATTTTTCTCTTCCATTTTCATGTCCAGCAATATAAACATATTTATGTCGCATGCACTGTCGCAAATTATCACACGCATTTAAACATCCAGTTGAACAGTTTGTTTCATCTGTAACCTCACTTGAATCAACTGATTCTCCTGTACATGTATTAAATCCCTCGATCGAAAATTGTTCCGTTCGTCGATGATTTATAATTGTTAACGTGACAACAAAAGCAACGGCTAACATTATGGCAACTTGGGCATCTTGGCTGGCCACATAAGCAATTAAAAATACAAATAATAATTTGCCAATGACAGTGTCAAAAAATAAAATAACATTGTTTGGTAATGAGGGAGCAACCAATGAAGCATACAAAGCAACCAAAAGAGAAATAACTAATTTACTATTTTTATTTTTCAAAAACTTGATTATATTTGAAAGGACCATTTATCTATATCATATCATCATATTTTTTATTTTAAGAAAATGTACTAATTTATTCAAAAATAAAAAATATAATATTTTTTAAACAACACTTTTTAAAATGGCGAATATCCAGATCCATCATTCGCCGGAACTGGAACTTTCACTCGTGGTGTTGTCACTTTAGATAAAAACCCAACAAACCCTTCTTCTACATCATCGTCCTCTTCTTCGTCTTCCTTATCTTCTTCTTCCTCGTCTTCTTCTTCCCCATCAGTTTCATCATCTTCTTTTTTTTCATCGTCATCCTCTGTTTTATTGTCATCTTCATAATTAGTGAACATATCTTCATCATTATCAGGTGAAGTAGTATCAATTGTCTTTCCATGTGCTGCTGCATATTTTTTTAATAAACCAATTGCAAATTCTTCATTAACAATTTTGGTTTTATAAAATGCGATTTTTGCATTATCAAGTGAAGCAATGTCAGTTTTCTTTAATATTTTGATTTGTTCTTTAAATTCATTTATTTTACCAATAATATTATTATATTTTGATTGAAAATCTGCATCTTCTTTATTGTATTTTTTTGTAAAATTAGCTTCAAATGTTTGTCTTCGTGTATTACAATAACCAGCACAACTTTGATTATCTTCAAATCCCTCTTGTTGGAAATGTTCCATTTTACGATAATTGACAACAGTTAATGTCGTGACAAAAGCAACAGCCAACATTATGGCAACTTGGATATTTTTACTTGCCATATATGCAATCAGAAAAATAAATAATAATTTGCCAATAATAGTGTCAAAAAATAAA
>Ga0209533_1006184_pt1 | contig 10057 bp, 8 predicted proteins | sample COG_04_FD_184748 | JGI IMG/M metagenome (GOLD analysis project Ga0209533, IMG submission 184748) | Pelagic Microbial community sample from North Sea - COGITO 998_met_04 (SPAdes) (version 2) | ecosystem: Environmental > Aquatic > Marine > Neritic zone/Coastal water | place: Helgoland, sampling... | reverse complement strand
AGCACTCGATTTTGATGGTTTTGGTAGCATTCTGCGACGGCATTTATATCGGCAACATCACGGCCAGGCGGTTTCTCGCAGAAAACGTGTAAGCCCTTTTCGAGCCCTGCAATTGTGACGGTCGCAGCCATATCATTGGACATGGCGACAAACAGAATATCCAGCGACTCGCCCAGAAGGTCCGTATAAACATCATAAAACCGAACACCATCATCGAAGGTGCCAGTGCCATCAAGCGTCTGATCACAGACAGCTACAACCTGCATGTCATCCCGCGCATCAATGATGTCGCGGCGACGCTTGCCCACGATCCCGTATCCCGCAATGCCGACCTTAAGCTGAGTATCTGTCACAACGAGTACCCGTATTTTTCCATATTCAATTGGCGACTTTCATTGAGCAGACGATTTCCTTCGGCGAAACCGTTGAGATCAAAAGCGCCTTTAGTTGCCCACGGGGTATGTTCAGAACGCCCGCCAAGGACTTTGTCCATGCGTTTGAAGTTTCGATGTGCAAAGCCAATTAGAGAAGGGTTTTGCAGGGTGAGCTTTCTAATGCTGCGATTGTAAAGGCGGATAACGGTCATCATTTTCGATGATAAGCCGACGTTATCGCGCTTTGTAAATATTTCAGCGTCCAACTTAAGAGGCGTAACGTTCATAAATGACCAAAGCGATTCTAAAAATAATTTTGGCGCATCGTTAAGCGTCTCAAAAAGACCAACCCAAGTATTCTCAACACCAAAAAGGCCCTCGTAAGAATTAATGGCATTATGATAATGAAGGTAAGGATCGACGAGAAGGTCATCCTTGATTGCGCGAGCGGGGTCTTTTGAGCCGCCGCCGAAGATATAGTGTCGATACATTGATTCGATCATATCTCCTTGTTCGCGAATGGTCATTATTATGCGCGCGTCGGGAAACGCTTCATGAATCCTTTTTGCGACGTCCGCTGTATCAAGAATGTCCGGACGATCCTGCTCCGGAGCAAAGAAGTGTCCGACCAAGCTCTCATGGGAAAACAGTAGTGGTGACGATGCTTGTTCCCGTATTAAATTGACCTTCTCAACAATGTCCGACAGAGGGTGAGTTGGAATGAGCAGGTTTGTGATATGGCCTCTTGAGGGCCTGTAATTAATGTGCGGATTCTTGGAAAAAACGCGCGACTGCAACCAGGTCGTTCCGGTCTTTGCAAAGCCGACATGAATGTACAATGGAACCATGATTTAAAAATTACTCAAGTGAATTAAACGATGGGACACGTCTTCTAGCGCGGCGTCCGGTAAAGAGTAGAAATTTGTTCATCGGGTTTCCCGAGACGCTCGGACTCGGCATCATCAGAGACGTCAATCCAACTACCGGCTTCGTCAGAACGATAAAATGCGTGTAAGAGCTTTAGCGTATTCAAACAATCTTCCCGGTCAACAGGGTATGGCGAGCCACCCTGAAGGTCAGCAACGATATCACGGTACATTGTGGTATGACCAAACCCATATACGGCTCCGTTCCCTTTGAATGCCTTGAAATCTTCACTGTTGGCAGCACACGCGTCAGGATTGGGCGTAAATACCTGAAGTTCGTTTACAGCAACCCCACCAATCTGTGCGAGACCTTCGCTGCAGACGAACGAGATTGATGCCTCATAGTCATCGGGCCTCGCAGCGGTTGTCGATTCCAAAGCACCAACCGCACCATTTGCATACGCCAGGGTCGCGACAGTTGTATCTTCGACTTCTATGTTTGCGCCAAGCGTGCGCATCGTTGCGTTAACGGCGCTTACCTCGCCACCAAGATGACGCAAAAGGTCGACATGATGAATAGTCTGATTGGTTAGTGCGCCACCATCATGGGAAAATGTGCCGCGCCATGGTGCCAGATCATAGTAGCGTTGTGACCGGCACCATCTTAAGCGGACGGAAACGGTTCGGATCTCTCCGAGTTCACCATTTTTGATCGCATCCCGAACACGTGTTACCGCCTTGTTATATCTGTTTTGAAAGACGGGAAATATTCGTTGTCCCGCCGCGGCCGCGTGATCAAATGCAACGTTGAGATGGCTTGGCTTCATAAATGTCGGTTTTTCAACGATGGCATGTACGCCAAAATCTTCAATAACCTCGATTGTGTGTTCAAGGTGCATACCTGAAGGAGTGACAACAGCCGCAATATCGATGCCCGGGACATCGTGAAACATTTCACGGTAATCGCGAAATGCCGGAACGCCAAACTCAGCGCCATAAGCTTTGGCTTTTTCAATTTCAAGATCGCACACTGCCGCAAGAGATATACCGTCAACGGCAGCAATCGAGCGGCAATGATGACCAGAGATTCGACCACATCCAATCAAGGCAACTTTTAAATTATTTTTCATCGATAAGGCTGCCTATTTTTGATGTTTCTGTTTCTAGAAGCTCTCGCCATATTTTTATGTTCGGCGGCGGAAAGAGCGATGTCTCATTTTGGTTACCCGGATCAGGCAAATTTTTCAAAGCTGTCGCCAATTCATATGCCGATGCGGACATTACTTGCATCTGTGGCGGCAATATATCAAGGGCGACACCGCCATTTGGGATAAAGCGGAGCGTTGGGATGCCAGCAATAAACCCTTCAAGCCCGGTGGTACCTGTACAATAAATAAGAGCCCGCAAAGGCGGAAGTTGATCAAGAGGAAGGCGGGTGTGTTCGAAATACGCACTTTCGTCGACAGGATAAGGGCTTAACGGATGATCTTTGACCAAGAACGGGGTTTGGGCATTGGCGAGAGGCCGTGCGGCTTCAATCATTTGCCTGGCGAAAGATGGATTATTCGATAGGGCAAGGAAAACTGGACCATCATTTGCGTATATTGGAAGATTCTTGCCTCCGATACGGTGTGAGCCAGCTTCGACGCACTGATTTTCAGGCACGCCACGTGAAACGAGATCGCGCCGATAAGCGGGTCCATTGAGAATGATCTTATCTGGCAAGCTTTTAAGGTTATCTGCATTTGCGTCGGCACCTTGATTATACATGTGCCGTCCGACAACGGTGTGCTGATAGCCACCCGTCTTTGTGCCAATGCTTCGCGCGCGCCGGGAAAAATGGCGTTCCCAAGGATGATTTTCCCATGGCCAATTTACATTTTGTGGCCGGGTCGTATCGAGCCATGAGGCCTGACATGACATTTGCCATTTTGTCATTGCAGCACTTCCGCCGCTGCCCTCGATAGCCGCAGCGCGTCGGACGAGCGACGCAATTGCATTATCAAACATAGCAACATCCGGCCGCCATTTAGCGAATGGTAGTTTTGCTGCAGTACAATATCGCCCCCATGCATGCAGCGAGAACGATCGAGAATCGCGACATAATACTTCTGCGCGATGGAATCCGCAATCTGTATGCATAATGCGTTGAAGGCTCGGTATATCGTGCATCAAGTTGCCAAAGTAGGCATCGTATCCATCGCTGGTACTGTTTGGGTGGCCGTATACGAGAATCCAATTTGCGGATTCAGGTGCTTGAGATTTTTGAGCGCCGAGCCGAAACCGTGCAGAGATCATACGAAGGGCAACCCAGCTTCGTGCTATAAACCCGCGAATGCTGAGTTTTAATTGTTTGAGGCGTATCGAGGGGGCTTTGACCGGCGTAACTTTCGAAAGTGTTGCCAGGGCACGAAACAACCAAGGGTCTGAGCAGAAAACCATTGTCGTCTCTGGTGCTGCGCCTAACTCTTTGACTATTTTAACCCACGCCAGCATCACACCGAAATCTGAAGCATACGTGCTCATGGTTGGCATGTGCGCAAGCTCAGAGCTGGGTTGTGTTTGAAGCGTAAGCGCAATTCTGCGCCACTGCTCATAAATACCGGTAAATGCAGCTTCCAAGCGCAACGCCAAATTTTCTGTGGCGGCAATACCGCAATTCAAATCCTCGTGCGGCCCAGCCCAGCAATAAGACTTTGCATCGGCAGGCATGATTGCGGGGGGTGCTGAATACAATAAAACAGGCACGTCGGATTAAGGCCTCATACTCATAACCAGTCACCACCGGTCAGCGGTATCATCTGGCCTGTGATAAATCGCGCCCAATCAGACAAAAGAAAGACGGTTAGTGCGGCGGCTTCATCGACATGGCCGCCTCGTTTTAAGGGGACCAGCTCTGAGCGCTCAGCCATCTGAGTGGGTGTTCTGTCGTGCCAGCGTTCATGGAACCCGCTTGCGATAAAGCCAAACCGGAGACCGTTTACGAGTATATCAGACGGTGCGCCTTCGCGTGCCATCCCCTGAACCATACATTCCGTTCCGCGTTTGGCGACGGCGTAGGGAAATGATATAGGACTTCCACCGTGCAGCGCTGATTCCGTACCTGTCAGGATAATGCGTCCGCCACTTGCCTGCTTTTTCATTTGCCGCATTGCTGCACGCGCAAGAAAAAATGGCTGATCAAGAGTGGTTTGCATCTCCTTGGTCCATTCCTCTTCTGAGATATTCATCCAATGATCGGCATAGTGAAGTGCGCCGGACAGGCAGACCAGTGCGTCGATGCGCCCAGCTGCGTTAACAAAACTGTCGATGATGCGATCACAATCGTCAGCATTGGAGAAGTTTTGTACGAGCGGGATGACGCGATCATCATCAAATATACAGGGCGTTTCCCGGCTGTGCGCGCCGATGGTGCAGTTCGAGCCTTCCAGCAGCATACGGACGACGGCACTCCCTATGCCGCCACTTGCACCGGTCACCAAAATAGACATGCCATCGGTTACATGTGGTACCCAATCGGGTCGCCCGAAGGGAAGTGTCCATGGGGGAGTGGGCTGTTCGCTGGAATTCATGATTGTGGCTCCTTTGTCAGGATGATCCATGTCTCAATTCGCTTTGTCTCTATATAAGGCCCGATCCGATACGAATTGTTTGGCTCAAGGGCGGCTGGGACTATCAGTATATTTGGAATGGCTTTGAGATGAGCAATATTTGAAGCGGCGTCTTCGACTTGTTGTTTGACCAGATTTTCAGCAATATTTTTGACCAGCTCTTCCTGATGTTCAATCGTGACCCAGGAGTCCAGCTTATCAAAATCACCTCCAGCAACTGCTGGGATTGGCATCGCGAGGCCTGAACGTGAGGCAAACGCACGTGTCGCGACGAGACCGTCACAAACCTGGGCGTGTCGGCATTGATACGTTAGCAAAATGCTTTTGGCGGACGCTGTTCCCAGGATATATGGCGTAACAGATTTCCAAATTGCTGACGGGTTGTTCCCATAAATACCATTCTTGGCGGTGAAAGACCAGGCATCGGCATTTCTGTGTGCGGCCTGCGCGTAAGATATGTTTGTGACAATGAGCAATGCCATGAAAAGCACGGGCATGAAATTATGAGCAATCATTGTCAGCAAAGGCGTGGTTGCGCCTCGGGGCTGAAGCCATCTTCTCCAGGCAATAAATAAAACGATCGACAAAGAAAGCCCGCCAACGAAAAATCCAGTCCAAAGCGATAAATGGCCCGGTCCGGCGATAAACAACAGGCCAAGCAGCAAGGCCATCCAGGCCACGGTTTTTACAGATTGATTTGTGCGCAAATGTATAAAGATCCCACTGATCAATCCTATATAACAAAGGTTTTGCAGCCAACCGGATATCCGTGCGGGGACAAAACTTATCAGCAAGGGGATTTTAACCGCGTCAGGCGCGAAGTTAATATAAAGGCCGCCAAGCAGAAAAATTGAAACGGCGATTGAAATAATGACTTTAAGAGCGTTCCCAGGCTTGCCTTCGGGCATGTAAGCCCAGCTTAAGGCGACAACGGCTGCGGCTACAGGAAACCGGAGCCACATACGGCCTATGCCGTCGGGTGCAAAAGGGTCGGCGTCATTATTCTCAACGGCGACAAATTTTTCCCAAATTGCGAGCCTCAACGTATCGTCTGATGGCGTAAAAGCCATAAGAGCAATAGAGAACAAGGTCAGCCCGGCAAGCAGAAACATTCCGGAAATCCATTTCTGCGGCGATGGGCGAAGAAAAAATTCACTAATTAATGCTATTACGCAGACACATAAAGCGAGGCGAATTGAAATCAGTGTGATCAATGCACAACCGACGACAGTCCAGATAAAGTGTCGTTGGGATATGATGGCATAGAACAACCAGATGATGGCAGGAATGGCCATTGCGGATGGGTTTACGTCCTGATGATGTGCGACGAGGACTTTGCTCGTCAAAATCTGATGATCTTTAAGAAAAAACATCAGCAGGATCAGACGTTCATACGGATTATTGAGACCAAAATGCCGGGCGATACGATCAATGCCAACAAGGCTGGCAATCACAAGCCCTAAGTAGAATATCGCGACAAATCGATCATCCAGCCAGATATCACCACTAAGCCAGACCAGGCCATAAAACAGACTGAGTTGTGTTGGGCGTTGCCACCATGGCGTTTCAGGTCCCCGAAAGGGGTCGTTGCTGAAGGCATCTGGCGAGAGTATCTGGAAGACGTTCCCGGAATATAACGTTTCATTCTCGAGGCCCGGAAAATACTTTAACGTCATCAGCATGGCGAAAATTGTTATCCAGACCCAGACCGGCAACCCTAGGCGCGATTCATGACCGTGCTCAGTTAGCATAAATCCCCGACCACAATTATGTATTGATAAGAGCAGATTCCCATGGGGTTATCGTGATTCCAGGCATTACTTGTTATCAAAGTATTCTTTAACCCAATAGATCACGTAATCCGTATCATGATCCGTCATGCCTGGATGAACAGGCAGCGAGATCAGATGCTTCCACTCATTGTCGGCAACAGGGAACGGACGTCCTTGTGCAAGCACGGGATGCAGATGCAACGGCTTGAAATGAACCGACGTATGGATTTTTTTGGAGCCCAGATAATCAATGAGATCATCCCGGTCTTCCTTAGGTACACGCGCGCAATAATACTGAACCGTTTCTGACCAGTCTGGCGGGGTAATATATCCTGCGAGTTCTGTATTATAGCGCTTTTGAATATGCCGGCGGGTTGCCAGATGGCCATCGAGTTTCTTCATTTGCTCAAGGCAAATGGTCGCCATGATATCGATCATGTAAGCTTTGTAGCCGATGGTGTCGACTTCGTAGTCCCATGAATATCCCGGCAAAGCCTTGCCATCGGGGCCTGTGCGTCCGGTGCGTGTGCGATCATATGTTGAGGCACCAATGCCCAGCCACGTCATTGGGCGTAATTGTTCATATAGGGCTTCATCGTTCGTTGTAATCATACCGCCATCACCACATGGCATGGTCTTAACGGCTTGAAATGACCAGATCGCAATATCGCCTTTTGTGCCAGCTCCCGGCGTATAGCAGCTGTGTGCGCAATCTTCGATGATCAGGCCTTCAAAGTGTTCACGAATGCCATCAATGTCAGCTGGGATACCGGCCATATTGACGGCAAGGACCGCTTTTGTGTCTTTCTTGAGCTGTTTTTTGACGTCATCGGGGTCGATGTTCAACGTACGAGGATCAACATCACATAATGTAGAGGTGCAATTATTCCAGATCGGCACAACGCCTGTTGTCATAAACGACATGGTCGGCGAAATGAAGTTACAATCCTGAATGCCCTTTGCTTTGAGGACGAGGTCGAGTCCATGGGTATTGCTGGTTAGGCCGATGGCATATTTGTGCCCAACCATTGCGGCGAACTCGCGTTCAAACTGTTCAACTTTCGGGCCTTTGCCCCACCAGCCGGATTCAATTACTTCTCTGAGTGCGTCAACTTCTTCGTCGCCGCCGAATGGTTTCAGGACGGGTAGAGTGCTTTTACGAATTTCCATGGTTTATACGGTCTCCTATGGTCATTAGGCGTGTGTCATGAGTTGGTGTTTGTCGCCGCACGTGGTGTTTGTTTGCGTGGGCGGAATAATGGTGAATGGTAAAGATTCCACATGTTCAGGCGTCCCAGGAACATCGCCTGCATGGTGCCAAGCCCGTAAAAAATACATTTTCGAAATGAAATAGATGATGATTCATCTTCATAACGGGTCAGGATTGGAAACTCTTTCATGCGAAAGCCAAAGCAAGCGCTTTGCGAAATGGCCTGTTCATCAAACCAATAGCCATCATTATTCAGATGGAACGGCAAAGTTTCGAGAACGTTACGTGTGTGCACGATATATCCCGTCGCAGCGTCGGTCAGCTTCAGGCCAAGCATGACATTGGTGAACCAGGTCAGGAACACATTGCCAAATCGTTTATACAACGGCATGAGGCCGCGCTTGGCACTATCCATATTCATCATTCTGGAGCCGTAGGCAATTTCCGCCTCACCATTGTTGATAATCTCTAATGCCAGCGGCAAAGCCTTGGGATCATACTGATAATCGGCATGGATCATCGCAATGATATCTGCACCGCGTTCAAGGGCTGCGGTGTAACATGTCTTTTGGTTGCCGCCATAGCCGGTATTTTTCTCGTGACGGATAACGTGAATGCCAAGTCTCCGGGCAATTTCTGACGTATTATCAGAGCTGCAATCATCGACGAGGATAATGTCATCAACAAGATCATGCGGGATATCGTTATAGGTTTTTTCTAGCGTCAATGCGGCATTATATGCAGGCATGACCACCGTAACTTTAGCTTTCATGAGGTTTCCATGACACTATGTACTTTGAGGAAAAAAAGATTAAAAACCATCCTGATCTTCGTCTCGAGGCAAGTCCTATCTCGAAGAGATGTGAAAACTACTCAATTTTTATGGCAAAGTCTATGCCGATCCAGAGCGTCTAAATTTTAGCTAATAGTTACTGACATTGACGACCATGTGCGTAAGAGCAGGTATTCAATTGTAAAAGATGACGCCTTGCGCGGTACTCAGGACCAGAATAGTTTTCCCTGTCTTTTTGCAGAACGCGTCCGTTGCCGCGCGGACACTGCGCCCATTTGGCAAACCATAGGTTTCAACAAGTACGATACCACCTTTGAGCATCATTTTGTCGACGTATTCAAGCGTTTCCAGCGTCGGATAATAGGCATCAATGTCGACTTGTACGAAAGCAAGTTTTGGATCGCCAGCGTCTTTTAGGATTTCTGGCGACATACCTGCGTGGATATGTACAAAGTCGCTTTGCATAAGATTACTGACGACATCGACATCGGTATCCGACAACATGCCATCTTCGTAGTAGTCCTTGTCTGGTTGTGTGCCGACCAGGCCTTTAAACGTATCGAACAAGCGTAATGTGGGTGCGGGTCCGGGCGTTTCTTCAATCGCTTTTTCAATCGCTCGTGCGCCGCCGCCCCGGTATACGCCGATTTGCCACACGTCGCCATCAAGATGACGAATTTGCCGAATGAGAGCTTGCAGGGTCCACAGGTTTGCCGGACGCGTCGTCGTGAAATCAGCTATTTCATCAAAGAACGCAAGATACGCTGAATCCATCCAGGGACTGAAGTTCGGCAGATATGGAACCGGCTCGTTAAAGCGGATTAACTTTAAGCCGGATTTCCCGGGGATGACATTGAAGCCGCAGCGGATGAATGTCTGCTCGATAAGCTTCTTCAACCCATCATTGCGAATGAAAAACCGACGTAGTGAAATCTCCAGAGATTTACGAAAGGACATTTATTTATCTAAGCGTTTGCATGTTTATCGGCCATCATTGGCAGATTTGTTGTTTCTGAAAGTGGCCGTCCATCTTTGTCGCGCGCTGATAGAATAGGCTTTGAGACAGGCCAGTCGATTTTTAGGTCGAGGTCATCCCAGATGATTGAGATTTCACATTCTGGAGTATAAAGGTCGGTGCATTTGTAGGCAATCTCGGCGATATCTGACGTCACACAAAATCCATGTGCAAATCCTGGTGGGACCCATAACTGTCGTTTATTCGATGCGGATAATATAACACCAACCCATTGGCCAAACGCAGGAGAGTCAGCACGAATATCTACGGCAACATCATAAATTTCGCCTGCGATCGCACGGACAAGTTTCCCCTGTGCACGGGGTCTCTGAAAGTGCAGGCCGCGCAAAACACCGGCTTCTGACCGGGAATGATTGTCCTGAACGAAGTGTGTCGGCAACCCGGCAGCTGAGAAC
>Ga0209533_1006182_pt1 | contig 10058 bp, 5 predicted proteins | sample COG_04_FD_184748 | JGI IMG/M metagenome (GOLD analysis project Ga0209533, IMG submission 184748) | Pelagic Microbial community sample from North Sea - COGITO 998_met_04 (SPAdes) (version 2) | ecosystem: Environmental > Aquatic > Marine > Neritic zone/Coastal water | place: Helgoland, sampling... | reverse complement strand
TGGAGGGGTATCGGTCGTAATTCAATTTGATATTACAGCCGCTCCTACGGTTGTACTTTCCCCTCCCTCTAATGCAATGTGGCAAGGTTCATATGGTTCTGATGGGATCCAAAAAACGGGTAGCCCTCCCACGGGAAATGTGTTTCAGCTGCTCATGTCTGCAGTAGAAATATCAGGTACAGTCGCAGGGGTACCTGTGTCAGGAACCGACGGAATGAATGTTTACGCAGAATTTTCATTGGTGAAAAATGTACTCGACGTTAACGCCTTGTCAGTTTGGCTGGATGAAAGTAAATGGAAAAAAGATGGATTAACCAAACTGATTGTAAACGCAATTATTATTCCTCATGCATTGGATACGATTAACAACTTATTGAATGCCATTCCTTTTCCTGAAATTCCAACTCAATATACATCAACAGAATTTCAAGACCCAATTATGGATATAACCAATAATAAGGAGCTTGTATTGGCAACTTCTATGAAAACAAGTAGCCCCACAAGTCTCGACAATTATACTGCTCCAGCATCGGAAAAGATTTACTTACAGGCCAACTTATCACTGATTAATACCATACTAGGAGAAAAATTGAATAACCTACCATTTGATGAATCTGACTCCAAGGGAGATAGTACCGCAAAAGCAAGCGCAGAAATTAAAGGAACCCTGTCAAGTGTAGCTGGAAAAATATCCGGTGGACAAACATTTGCAGCAGTTAGCATTACAAATATTTCTGGATATGGAGAACTTTCTGGTACGGCTACTGCCATTGCCAAAACAGTTTTATGTCCTGTCGGAACAGCAATTGACGCGATTTCAGATCCAAAGAATTGGGATAAAGTAATTGCAAGTTTTTCCATAACATACAAACCTGATCCATTGGATATTCCATTCACCACTAAAGTGACTACTTCAGAAAGTGTAGAGGTAAGTATTGGTGAAATTTCTTCAATTCAAATTATTGCTTCACCTAAATGGAGTGGAGTTATTGGATCGACTCTAGCGGCAGCAGCAGCTGGCTTTGTGGATTTGCTTTCGGCCATTTTTAAAGGAAAAATTGTGAACTCTTTTATTAAAAGTCATGCACAAAATATTGAAGTCTGGAAAAATGCATCGGTCACCAAGCAAATCGAAGGAATAAACGTAACGCTTTCGGCAGAACCTGGGGCAGCATTGGTTCCACAGGGTGATTCCTTGATTGTTGAAGGATTCACAGTAAAATTTTCTTAATCGTATTAACTCATTAGAAAACAATAAATCATGAAAAAAAACAGAACTTACAACTGGAAATCTCTTGAAGAAAGTATCCGTGCAGAGCTGAGTAAAGAACAAGATAACAAAGTACTAAATAACACTCCATTTTATCCATTGGCTTTTCATACAAGAATGCCAAAAGATGTAGATTTTGACAACGGTCATCTTTCTTTCCGATTCAAGGACTTTAAGTTAAACGGACTCCTCGATTTAAATGTGATTTCTCAATCAAGTTACCGAAAGGAAAATAAAATTCAAGTTTCTATGCGGTTGAATGAAATTGCACTTGAAGCGATGTACCAAATTAATAGCAAGTATGCGAGTATGGTAAACATAGACACCGCTGGAAACATGACTGAATTTGGCGAAGGTTATTCACGAGTTGCAGGCGCTTCAGATGGTGATACAAATCCACTTTCGCCTGCCGAAATTGACGCGATGGTAACTCAGGCTAGGGATCAAAAAACACCGATTAATGCCACAGCAAATGGCCCGGAATTGATGTCCTCTTATCAAAAACACAGTGAGTCTTATAATTCGGCTTTTGTGGTAAGCGAGAATTTGAGGCAATTGTGGGCAGCACAAGGGGTTACAACCGAGATGTCAAGGGACACCCATGAAGCTGTTAGTAATGATACAACCATAAACTCAGACAGTAAGGTGTACGCAAATGGGTTGAAGTATAATCCTAATGCTGGCACACAGCAAACTAATGTTTCCACCGCACTTTTAGTCATGGCCCTTAAAGCTAAAGGTGAAGGTAATACCAAACTGTATGAGAAATATAAGGCAGCATCAAAGGCATCGGCAACTTTTCAAAATAATGTAAACCCAAATAACAATGCGCCTACATCCAATAAGACTGATGTTTATAATCGGCTAAATGACAAAAGCTTAAAGATGAAAGAGATGTCGGACGAAGAGTTCGATAACATGTTTGATCAGGCAAATGATGAAGATGGTCAAGATGGCGGAGCAGATGAAAAGGCACTTTCAAACGGCTGGAGAATATTAAAAGGTGATGAACGAAAATTGATTCGAGAAAGAATGTTTCTTTTCGAAGAAGAGATGACCATGATCAAAAACTCAAAACCAGAGTTGTTGTGGGCCGGCGATTGTTGGGCTACATTAAATGGTACAGAAGCATCAGTAACTTTAAATTATGATGAAAGTAATTCAGAATGGGAAGTGAGTGACTCCAAGGTATCTCTTCCAGGCTTTGCTATCGAACTGGATGATTCTTTCTGGACGGGTAAAACAGCTGATATTGTTCGTGAAAGAATGGCTAGCATTCATTTTGTAAAAAGTTTACTCCAGAGTAAAATTAAATCTAGTTTGGAAAACATGATGGGAAAAGTGGTCCTTCGGTCTTTTACTGCAGCGTAAAAAAGAATCCTTTATAAATACATCTTGAAAAACAAAATGAAGGATATCAACTTGCCACGAACCAGTGTTTTGCAGGCGGGAGTCAACGGGAAAGCAAGCCCATTGAAAAGAATACTCGATGAGTTATTAGATCAGGATATTAATCAATTTGAGGAAACACTAAAAACGGCTTTAGAACCTCAGGCAAATTATATTTCCGAGACAGAGCTCAACATTTATCAACGTGGCAAGAAGATTCGTCCAATTATGCTCTTCTTATCTGCACGGATGATTTGTGGTGATGAGGAGTTATCTCATAAGATCATTAAGGCTGGAGTTTCACTCGAAATGCTGCACGTAGCCACATTAATTCATGATGATATCATTGACGATGCATTGGTTCGAAGAGGCTTAACGTCCGTGAATGCAAAACGGGGAACCAAAGTTGCAATTCTGATTGGAGATTTACAATTTGTGCAGGCAATAAGAACATTTACCGATGCCGTAGAAACCGACAGCGAAATGGGCTTGGTTAAAATGGTATTGGATACCGCATTTGATATTTGTGCAGGTGAGTTGTCTGAAATAGAGACGAACCCCAGCGAGGATTTAGTGGTGCTTCGACAGCATTATTTTGATGTAATCGAAAGAAAAACGGCGGTAATGTTTGGTTTGGCGTGCGAAACAGGAATGGCTTTAGCAAAAAGCCGAACAGGGGAGTCCAGAAGGTTAGGTTTCTATGGGCGAAGAGTAGGTAGGGCCTTCCAGATTATGGATGATCTTTTTGACTTTTTACAAATTGAGGAAGATTCTGGTAAAGAAGTAGGAATTGATTTGAAGCTACAGCGTCTCACCTTACCCATTATTTACGCAATGGAAGAACTTGGTTCATCGCACAACGTAAGTCGAATTATGCGTGGGGAAATACTATGTCCTGATGACATAAGCGCAGAATTAGAAGCTATAAAATCTACTCAAGCCATAGAACGAGCCTATGCAGATGCCAGGCATGAGGCTTTAGATGCCTTAGAATATTTAAAACATTTTAAAAAAAACGTTTACAGAGACGCGCTAGAAGAAATTGCACTCTTCACAGTTGATCGAAAAATTTAATACATTTTATTATGACAGCTAATTCTAATTTATTCTCCTTTATTTTTTTAACGGTAAAGGCCTCAATTAACAATCCAAAATCGAAGAATTTTCTTCCCACTTTGTTGGCAGCAATACAAGATGGTGGTGCTCCCTTACTTCCATTAAAGGAGGATAGTTGGACAATCGGATCAGTTACCGGATCCAGCGGATTATTAATTGCAAAAAACATTGCTGACAAATATCAGCTGGTTAATAGTCAACCAGTAATCCCATATCCCAAAGGCCCTGATCCTTATTTAGAATTAAAAGATACCAAAGGCGTAGAGAAGGTAGTGATTAATGGGCTTGATAATGCCTATGTTACTGATTTTAACAACTATAACTATGACAACACAACTAATACAGTTACTGCCGACATTAATATGCAATTCAATTATTGGACCAAGAACCCAGGTGGATTACAACCGGGGCAAAAGGTTCCACAACTGGGGATAAGCACTCCATTTAATTTAACACAAAAATTATGTAAGGTCGCTGCCACAGGTGATAAAACATGTGAGGATCCTAGTGCTCAACCAATAGAAGTAATTGGCAATGGAATATTTACGGCAAATATTACTCAATTAAATTTCATAGCATCGATATCGATTAACGTCGTTAAAGATCGAGCAGGATTGAACTTAGCGATAACCAATTTAAAACTAATTACAACGGGTGCCGATGCTCCCAAGTTTGCCGATGTGAAGGCAACCCTGAGCAATCAATCTCCCTATTCTGACCTCTTTTCTACTTTCATTACGTCCTTTATGGCAGAGCCTGAAGCAAGCGCAGCAATATTCCCACAAATGCAGGCATCATTAAACACGCCTGGCAACATCAATTCATTGTCAAAAACAATGACAAGCCAATTTGCTACGCTGTTGAATAATCGTTTAGGCCCTGTAACCGGGCAACTACCGAGTGACTCTGGGCAAACTGCAACAAACAAAGTTGATTTATATCTATTTGATCGAATCCGTTATGCATTGAACGACACGAGTAGCAATTGGTATGTTCAAACCTTACTTAAAAGTTACAAGAACCCCTCTTTAAATCCTTTCAAACCCAAAGACTTAAACATAGGAAGTTTTACGCTTCCAGGACTGGGATTTAAGTTCACCAATGTGATTTTATCTGACATTGTTGTCACCGGTTTCCCGAATGCAACCGCACCTGCAGACACGTTGCTTTTAACACCACCTACAACCAGTTTAATGCTACTTTTAGGTTCTCTTGGCGCTGGCACTTCAGCCGTCGCACAATTTTCAGCTGATTACCCGGGTGGGCATTTAAATTTAGGTCTTACTGTAGCCGTTAAGTCGGTTGAATTAACGAGTGTAGTACTACCCTCAGGCGCTGACGTAAGTGAATTGGTTATTACTTTCAATTCAATAGATTATAAAATTCCGAACGTAGCTGACATGAAAATCACTCTGGATGATCAATCTGGATTAGGCCCGGCTATTCAGCAAGTACTTAATTCTGCCGACGTTCAAAACAAAATGGTTTCTGCTGCCAACAGTGAATTGGCGAGTAACATCCCTGCTATTAGCAGTGAGGTCACCTCCATTATTAAAACATTATTAGAAGAGCAGATTTAATGAGCACAATTAATTGGTTAGGCAATGTCTAACCCTCTTATTAAAATGGATAAGACAAATACTAGAAAGTGCTAATAATATTAATTCTACATGGATAAAGAGTTTTGGAAAAACAATGCAAAAGAGTACAATGGAGTACTCGTAGTATGGGTGGATCAAGCAACCGACCCATTGCTTAAAATTGGAAATAGTTCAGGAGTTTGTTTTGCTATGGCACGAAAGTTTGCAATAGACTATCAAAAAGGAGCGCCAGGACCTTATGAATTTGTTAATGGAATCAGGGATGCCAGTTTAGTGCCACCTGGAACAAGTAGAATCCCTAAGGAATATTTGGATCTTCAGGCGGCTTATCAAGCAAACCTTGACCAATATAAACAAAGCTTAGCCCAACTAAAGACACAAATCGACGAGGCAGAACTGGAGCAAAAAAAAGCACTTCTTGCTGACCTAATCAAGTTAAAGGATGTTCAAGTCAAAAAACTGTATGGTTCTACTTTAGATGCTTTTATACAATTTAAAGAGCTAAACGTTATAGCATCAGAAACAATTTTAGATAAAATGAAAGCCATCGTAACTGACAAAGGACCTTCCTATTTTGTTGTAGGCATGCGCGGTGATCATGGCGGTCATGGAATTGCTTTCGGCTTTCGTCCAGATTTAAGCTCACCTCCGAATTTCCCTGGAATCTTTGAGTACTTTGACGCAAACCTGGGGCTTTTTGTGTTTGGATCAGAAGAAGAACTAAGAAAATTCTTCTCTCTCGATGTTTGGTCTGCCTTGTACGGCACTTTAGACTATAACAAATTTGATATTGCCTCATTTACGGCAGTACCAGGAAAACGCTAAGCAATTAACTATGAACTTACACCATAGCTTATCAGCATTTCCAGCATTAATAAAAACAGGTTTGGGCTTGATTCAACAAACGAACCAACGAAAGGTTACAGCAACAAAAGAACCCTTACCGAAAGCATTGAGATTAATTAAGAAACCACAAGAAAACAGATTGATACAAATGTAAATCCTGCTACAATGGACAAAAAAACTAAAAAGGAAATACTAAAGGAAGCATCGGGAAATCCAATACGAACTTTACTAAAAATTGAAGATGACGGAAGTATTCCAGGAAGAAAAGTTAAGATTGACGCAACAACATTGTCTTCTATTGATGCTGCTAAAGTAATTCCTGCAATTATTCTCAAAGCATTTGATAACAAACCCATTGAATTTACTGATGCACAAGCCAACCCAATTTCTGAAGGAACAGATGTAGTTATTACAGGAACTGGCTCATTTCGTTTCAAAACCAATGGTGCAGGTGTTACCGCAACCTTAAAAATAGTAGATGGAAATGTTCAAGCCTTGTTTCAATTTACACTTATTGGTAAAACACCCCCTCCAACTCCTTGGAAATTTTCGGATAGTTTCCCCAAATTACCAACCGTACTTGATGCCTCTAATCCAGGTTCAGACCCCAAAAGTCCTTTGGATGAAATTATAATGACCAACGCTCAATTTATTGTTTCTACTTACGAACAAACTTGGAAGGATCAAACGCTGATTGTTGGCACCAGTTTTAGTGCTGATATGAAACCAACAGGAATATTGAGTGTTTTTGAAACGCTTGTTGGGAGTAGTGGAGACCTAAAATTACAAGGCACTATTAATGTCCCTGGCTCAACTTCAATAACACCTGCCCTTAAACCCTGGGAGTTTCCATGGGATCCAAAAGGAACGCCGCCTGGAATCAATTTAAAAGCAAGCTTAGGAGTAAAACCTTTTGGTCTTGGGAAAATGACTTTTGCTGCAGAATATTTCAGAATTTACAGTGCCGCTTCAGAAGAATGGTTCGGGAAAAACAGTACCTTTAAAACAACCGTAGCATATAGTGGAGAATTTGATATTCCAAGTGCTAATTCTAAAATTGGAGTCACAGCTGTAACACCCCCAGGGTCCAAATCAGCCAAGATAATAGCAAATTTCTCAGACTCTCCTATTGGGAACTTTAGTGAGTTGGTCGATATTCTTGGAATTGACGATGTGCTAAATGTCTTTCCCGAAAAAATTCAAACCGGCGATTTAGGTGGATTGGGTATTCAAGGGGCAAGTATTACCATAGGTTATGATAAAAAATTGGTGGTTCAGGCAGTTTCAATCACTGTTGGTATGCCAAAACTGAACTGGGATATTTGGCCAGGGCATTTTAAAGTAGATTCAGCGTCTTCAAAATTTGACGTTCAAAATCCTTTCGATTCAAAAACTCGTGTTGTAAATATTTTAGTAAGGGGCAAACTGGAAATAGAAGGGGTAGTAGTCGATATCGCTGCTCAGAAAGCAACTGGATTTGAAATAATTGCCTCACTCGCAAATGGATTTGATGTGCCTTTAAAACAGCTCATGAATACTTATGCACCAGGTATTCCTCCTGTAAGCGATCTCTCCATAAATTCTCTAAGTCTTACCGTGGCACCTGCTAAATATTATTCCATCATGTTGATGATGGCTCAAAAACCAAAACCCTGGGTTATTCCACTTGGTGTAACAGAATTGAAGTTTAGCAATGTTGGGATGTTCTTATTAAAGCCTGAAGGGGGTGATGTAAGTGGAAGTTTCTCAGGTACTGCCGAAATTGCTGGTGTGACCTTAAGTTCTCGATATGACATTCCAGGGGATGTGCTCATTAGAGGCAACTTTCCAACAGTAACTCTAAGTGAGATTGTCTCTTTTCTGATTCAAACGAGGGTAAATGCTCCAGAGGGGTTCAACATTACATTTACTCAATCCTACATCATTCTACAGAAAAAAAGCTCTGATTATAAATTGGAACTCGGAACTGTAATTAAAGATATAGGAAGTTTGGCTTTTGTACTTCAAAAAGGTAGTACAGGATGGGGAGTTGCTGCAGGGTTACAAATAGAAATTGACCAGCTCGCTAACCTGGGTGGTGGAGTTGGAGATAACGTGAAGGCATTCACTTCCTATTTCCCCTTCCAAACATTTACTTTGGCAGTGTCTACCTTAAAAGACCAGTCTTTTACATTCCCAGGGTTTAAGCAATTCAACCAAAAAAGTTTAGGTAATTCTAAAATTACTCTCCCTGCAATTGCACAAGGAATTCAACCTGGTTTTTTCCTCTACACAAGTACACAATTCACTAAAAAGAACAAGGTTCTAGGTGCTTTAATCGACCTACTTGGAATACCTGAAGGAACTCAATTAGATTGTTTTGTAGCATATCTCACTACGAAAAAGCAATTTCAACTTGGGATCTCAATCTCAACCTTCCTAACACCTGTTCAAGATGTAAATAAGCGAATATGTTCAGGACAGTTAGGATTTAACAATACTTGTTTGACAGGTACCATGATGGTTATCGCAGGTGGTTCAGGTGGTTTTGCTTTTAGCCTAATGGCCTCTCTTAAAACAATAATTGAAGAGAATAACCTACAATTCGATATTGTGCTAACTGTAGTTACAAATGGAGTATTCGCTTCGGGAACCTTAAAAGTTGAGAAACCTTTAGATTTTGGTCCGCTACAAATAGGCGGCTTGGCTGTTGAACTGGGTATTTCATATGAAGGCATACCAAGCTTTGGATTTGCAGGGGAGTTGATGGTTGACAACGCATTCGATAGCACGCTCGCTGTGATGATCAATACTTCTGATCCAACTCAATGTATGATAGCCGCAGCTTTAAGCGACCTTACACTTGGGGATATAATTAACAAACTTGTAGGGGAAGTTGGTGAAGAGCTACCACCTGAACTTAAAAATGTTTTAGATGAAATTTCAATTAAAGGAGCCAAAGATGGATCATTCAATGTTCCAACAGGAGAATCTGCAAATAAGCTAGAAGATGCCCTAAACAATTTTAAAGGAGATGTAATTCAGAGTGACTTTGTCGATATTGGCAAACAAGAAAGCTTTCCGAGTACTAGTGAAGGAATGATGATTTTCAATGATTCAGATAATGGAAAATGGTACATTACCGAAAAAGCCGGGTCAGGCGATAGCTCTACTGTTACACATTGGCAACTAGTTAAAAATTCGCAAGGGGCAATTGTCGTTTCTAAGGAAGCACAATTCTATTTTGTGCCTTCACCATCAGGAGTGAGTATTGGCACCTTCTTCTATCCTAAGGGTATGAAGGTCAGCGGTCGTATTCAATACCTATTTATAAAAGTAGAGGTGGATATTGAGCTGGAAATAAATAAAGGAATTAAGGTAGATGTCCAAATGGATAAGATTACTTTTCTTTCAGACAGCTTCTTTAGCATTGCAGCAGAGGAAGGTCTAGGTGGTCCTCAATTATCCATATCAACATTTACTCAACCTTCAGCACCGAAAAAATTCCAAAAACCACATTTTTATGTCAATGGTAAAATGACCATTCTTGGAGCAGAGTATGGCGCATTTATAGACATCAATGAAAGTGGTGCTTCTTTCGAAGTTTCAGGTTCTACTCTCGGTGGATTCATAGAAGGAAATCTCAGCGGTAATATTAGCGCAGAACAATTTAAAATCGATGGGGAAATTAGTGCAGGAATTGGCGCCATTGACCTAGGACCAAAGGGAACATGGAATATCGATACAGGAGTTAGTGCTGAGGCGAATATTCATGGCGATTTAACTACCGGGCAATTTGGTGCAGCTTTTACTGCCGCATTTGAATTGGCTGGTACAGAATATTCTATTGGTGTAAT
>Ga0209533_1006180_pt1 | contig 10062 bp, 13 predicted proteins | sample COG_04_FD_184748 | JGI IMG/M metagenome (GOLD analysis project Ga0209533, IMG submission 184748) | Pelagic Microbial community sample from North Sea - COGITO 998_met_04 (SPAdes) (version 2) | ecosystem: Environmental > Aquatic > Marine > Neritic zone/Coastal water | place: Helgoland, sampling... | reverse complement strand
CACTCCTCCTTAGCTCAGTTGGTTAGAGCATCTGACTGTTAATCAGAGGGTCCTTAGTTCGAGCCTAAGAGGAGGAGCAAGTTATAAAGCCTTTACAGAAATGTAAGGGCTTTTTTTTTGGACAATAGTCTGGGTGAATTTTTGTGCAGTTTCTTTCTTGTAAGGAACCTGCGTAAAGAATGTGCGTGGGAGAGGAGCCGTCAGGAGTGAAGCAAATAACTTAAGTCGATTTTTGTATATTTACAAGAAACTAAAATAACTAAGATATGAAGTACTTAAAAACTCTGATCACAGCCATCATTTGCCTTACCGTTTTGACTGGCTTTATTAATTTTAATAACACTCAGACATCGGATGTGATTATTTTGAAGTTAATGGGAAAAAAACTTGAATCTGCATACGTTATAAATGATGGTAAAGAAGAGAAATTTAGAAATGGTTTAACAGGAGATCAGGCACTTGAATTTTTTTTAAACGATGGTTGGTCCCTCCAAGGAACAAGTGTTGCGTCTGATGCGGGTCGATTTAGTGTTGTCTATACATTGGTGAAAAATTAAGAGGGTCAAACCCTCACTTTTTTCTTAGTTCTTTAAGATTGTTGCCCGTTAGTAGAGGGGGATGAACTCCCTTATTTTAGGAAAGGATTTTTATTTTTCTTATATTTAGAAACACTAAAATTTGAAATCATGGGAATAAAAAGTTTTCAAGGCGCCAGAACACAACCATCAAAAGAGGGGGTTATCCCGTTAAAAGTCAGTGATTATATGACTACAAATTTAATCACATTCACTCCCGACCAATCTATTGAAAGTGTGATGGAGTTGTTAATTAAACATCGCATTTCTGGAGGGCCTGTTGTGAATGCTAAAAAAGAATTGATAGGCATTATTTCCGAAGGGGATTGTATAAAGCAAATCAGTGAAAGTCGCTACTACAATATGCCAATGCAAGACCAAACCATTGAAAAACACATGGCCAGAAATGTGGATACCATTGATGGAAACATGAATATTTTTGACGCCGCCAATAAATTTTTAGAAGCCAAAAGACGTCGATTTCCAATTGTGGAAAATGGGAAGTTAGTAGGGCAGATCAGCCAGAAAGACATTCTGAAAGCAGCCATGCAAATGAAAGGGCAAAACTGGAAATAAGCTCTATATTTGTCGTCATTTATCTTTTTTAATTTTATCTAAAACACTCGTATGTGGAATAGAATTCTTTATATGTGTAGTTCACTAACTTATGAAGGCGTGTACTTTGACCTCAAATATAAGCGCAACTCCATTAGAATCCGTTTTCTGTAAGGGGTGGGTTAATACAGCGCAGCCAGCTTAATATTTTTTACTTGGATTTATCCATAGAATGCGGCAACAAGGGTAATTATTTTATTAGATGTTAGACACAGTTATTATTTCAGTTTTCTTTTTTATTGTTCGGTCATTATGAGTTTCCCAAGTGCAATATTCAGTCAGATTTTTATTCAGTCCAATTTGGAAATGGCGATATCCAGAAAACCAAGTCTCCGTCTTTTTAGATTCAACCTGCTGCGCAAAGTCTTCTGACTTTGAGCTTATATAATCCCCGTTATTTTTATGTTTAAAATTCATTTTAATACTTTATTCTGTTTTCAATAAAATAACAGATTCAACTTCGATTAAACTACTTACAAAGATTTAGACATGGGGCTAAATTTCCGAGATAAATGTATAAAAAAACCCACCTTCAAACAAACAAATTTTTATAAATCAACTTATTACAGGAGCGGTTTTTAGTCTTGTTTTACGCTTCTGTTAATAGTTTAAACAAAACATGATTTTTAGAAAAATTAAATATTTTAACTTTCAAAAAACAATCTATAATGCGTATATTTACATTCAAAACTTAAAAATGAAAAAATCAATAATTTTACTGCTTTCACTCGTTATCCTAAGCTGTTCTCAACAACCAAGTCAAGAGTGTCAAACACTGGAAACCGCAAATGTAAATCTTGAAAAAAACATAGAAATGTATGTTTCGGTATGGAAAAACCTATTTGAGAAAAGAGATATAGAGCTTATCAATATCGATAGTTTTGACCCTCAAGCAACAGTGGTAACAGCACAAGGAGACATTGTTGGAATCGATGCGTTTAGAGCCTATTACAATAATTATTTATCAGGATTTTCGGATGCTCAATTTGAAATCGTTGATATATTCGGACAAGGAGACAAAATTGTTAAACACTGGACGTTTAAAGGTACTCACGATGGTGAAATGTTTGGAATTCCAGCTACTAACAACACGGTTGAGATCAGTGGAACAACACTCATATGGATGAAAGATGGAAAGATATTAAAAGAACAAGATTATTTTGATAACCACTCGTTCTTAACCCAATTAGGGTTGTTATAATCAATCTTCACTGTTGTTAAAACATAAAATTTAAACCAATTAAAAATTACTTATAGACATACAAGTAATTTATATAAAACTTACATTACTTTTGTTACACAAGTATTATTAATCTAAAAATCAATTTAAAAATGAAAAAATTAATCTTATTAGGACTGATCACAGTAACGTTTGCGGCTTGCAACACAACACCAAAAGTAGAGGCAACTCCACAAGAAGAAGTAGCTCCAAAAGCAATTGGATATGAAATGGGTGACGACGGCGTTAAAGTTCCATTATACAGTGGAGATTTATCTACCGTAGCCATTTGGGAAACCTACATCACTGCACATAACGAACGTGATTTGGAAACCATCCGTAGTTTAAATGCTGAAGAAAACTTTAAAGCATACGGACCAACGGGTGTTGTATTTGAAGGTTCAGATGCGCACATCGAATTTTTAACCACTTGGTTTGAGGCTACCAATCCAAAATGGAAATCAAGCTACTTTATTGAAAACGAATTCACCAACAAAAAAGGCGAATTACGTCAGTGGGTAACTTCTGGACATGGTGTGACTTTGACAGTCGATGGTGAAGAAGTGAAGTTGGGGCAAGTTCACGATGCACTCATCGTAGACGGAAAAATTCAAATGTTTTATGTAACTGAACGTATCCTTGCAGAAGGTGAGTAATTAAACAGTTTACAAAACAAAAATTAAAAGCCTCTACAATCTGTAGAGGCTTTTTTTTGTAAAAGAAATAAGAACGCTTACTCCTTATGTGCGCCGTCGCAGAAAGGCCCGTCTTGAGTTTTGCCGCAATTGCACAGCGCAAATCGGTTTCGCTTCGCGATTGGATTTCCTTCGCCATCCAATAAAACGATGTCTTTTGCATTGATAACCACTACTTTTCCAGAAGCGGTTACTTGAATGGTGGGTGATGTGTTTTGTTCCATAATATTTATAGTTAAAAAGTTAATTGGTTTTTTATGAAAATATGACGGTCTTATTGTTGTAAACCATCACTTTGCGGTCCAGGTGTAATTTGATTCCCGTTGACAATACTATTTTTTCTAAATCCCGTCCTTTTGAGACCAAATCAGAAATAGAGTGGGTGTGCGATACGCGCGTCACATCTTGCTCGATAATAGGCCCAGCATCCAACTCTACAGTCACGTAATGCGAGGTCGCACCAATAATTTTAACCCCTCTTTTATAAGCAGAATGGTAAGGCTTCGCCCCCACAAAAGCAGGAAGAAAGGAGTGGTGTATATTGATGATTTTATGCGGGTATTCGTTTATAAGTCCCTCAGGAATAATTTGCATGTAACGTGCCAACACAATAAAGTCAATATTGTGTTCCGACAAAAGTGCCAAATGCTTGGCTTCTGCTTCCGGCTTGCTGTCTTTGGTCACTGGCACATGAAAAAAGGGAATCCCAAAACTATCGGCAATGGATTTTAAATCTAAGTGGTTACTGACAATCAAAGGGATTTCTAAAGCCAATTCGCCCGACTTATAACGTCCTAAAATATCATACAAACAATGTTCGTATTTAGACACAAACAACGCCATTTTTGGGCGATAAGCTGCTGTATAAAGCTCCCAATTCATCTCAAATTTAAGCGCAATATCACTCTGAAACTCAGCCTTAAAATCTAAATGATTATATGAAACTTCGTCAAACTCCCCTTCCAAACGCATAAAAAACACTTCCTGTTCTTGATCCACATGCTGGTCGATATACACAATGTTTCCGTTTTTGGAAGCAATAAAATTGGTCACTGCCGCAATGATTCCTGATTGATCCTTGCAATGGATGAGTATTGTAATCTTTTTCATTTGTTCACTATTAATCATTCTCTTTCGGTATCTGTTTTAACACGCTCCGTTCATAAGTGTAAAATTAAGCAAAAAATAAAAGAAGTAAGACAAAGAAAAGAGAGAATAGAAAAAAGAGAAGAGAGAAAAGATAATAGAGAAAAGAATCAAGGCTCAAAAACCCAGACTTGTCACCCTGAACCTGCCTACCGTCAGACAGGTTTACTTCAGGGTCTCAGTTGAAAGAGTTGAGGTGTTTAATTTCAGTTAATTAAGATTCTGAAACAAGTTCAGAATGACAGGTTTACTATTTCATAGACAGCCTCGCCAAATTTTTCTAAACAGTTTTTGTGACTCTCTCACAGAACCCAGACTTGTCACTCTGAACCTGCCTACCGTCAGGCAGGTTTATTTCAGGGTCTCCGTGTTAAATATTATACTCCGTACTGTGAAAAATTTCTTTTAAAACAAACGAACTCTCCAAAACACCAATGTTATCAATCTTCGAAAGTTTAAGCCTTACAAACTCGTGGTAAGCATCTAAACTCTGAAGGTTAATTTTCAAAAAAAAGTCCACTTTTCCAGCCATGTGATAACACTCTTGCACTTCATTTAAAGCCCTAATTTGCCGATCAAACGTATCAATAAATCCTTCATCGTGGTACCGCAAAGAAACCATGCAAATCGCTGTAATGGGTTGGTTTACAAGTTTTTTATCTATTAAAGCAACGTATTTTTTTATGTATTTTTTTTTCTCAAGCCGTCTAATGCGTTCATAAACAGGGGATGCTGTCAGATTGAGATCTTTGGCTATTTCCTTCGTTGTTTTCTTTGAATCTTTTTGTAAAATTCTTAATATTTTGAGATCGACCTCGTCTAGTTTTTCCATGATGCAGAAGAAATTACTTTAAAATGAGTGTTTGACTATTCTTTGAAGTAAATATAAATACAATTATTAATAACAGAAGTTAAAAATACTTATATTTTAATATTTTGAAGGTTTTTTAACTATTTCTTCCTCTTAATGTATAGTTTTGATCTTATTCAAGTCAGTAGGTATATGCAAGAAAAAATATTAATAACGGGGGCGGGAGGTCAATTAGGATCTGTTCTAACACTAAAGCTCCAAGAAAAGTTTGGTGTGGATCATGTCATCGCAACAGACCTTCGTCCTAAAGTTGGGTTTAGTGGACACTTTGAAACTTTAGATGCAACAGATTACGAGAGGTTTGAATCCATAGTCACTAAACACAAAATTACTCAAATTTATCATCTGGCAGCAATATTATCCGCCAGTGGAGAAAAGGCTCCCCCTAAGACTTGGGACTTAAACATGAAAACGTTTATCAACGTCTTAGAAATTTCAAGAATTCATGCAGTCAATAAAGTTTTTTTTCCAAGCTCTATAGCTGTTTTTGGAGCAAATGCGCCAAAAGACAACACCGCTCAAGACCAGTCTTTGTTACCCTCCACCATTTACGGAGTCAGTAAAGCTGCTGGCGAAAACTGGGCAAATTATTACCATCAAAAATACGGCTTGGATGTACGGTCTTTAAGGTATCCAGGCGTCATAGGACACGAATCTTTGCCCGGGGGTGGCACCACAGATTATGCAGTTGACATATTTCACAAAGCGGTTCAAAACAAACCTTTTGAATGTTTTCTGAGTGCATCCACGCTACTGCCAATGATTTATATGGACGATGCCATCCGAGCAACCATAGAACTTATGGACGCGCCTAAAGAAAACATCACAATTCGATCTTCTTACAATCTAGCAGGTATGAGTTTTAATCCAAATCAACTATTTTTGAGGATCAGAAACACGTACCCTGAATTCAAAATCAATTATAAACCAGATTTCAGACAACACATCGCGGATACCTGGCCCAACAGTATTGACGATACAATTGCAGCGAACGACTGGGGTTGGAAACCAGAATATGATTTAGAAGCCATGACTGCAAGTATGATAAAAAATTTAAAATTAAAACAGTAATTTAATACAGATAAGAACCATGTACGGAACTATTAAAGAAGATTTTCAAAAAGATATTGAGGCTATAAAATCAAGTGGACTTTATAAAAACGAAAGAGTACTGACTTCAAAACAAGGGCCAGAAATAAACACGACGTCACAGTCAAATGTATTGAATTTTTGTGCCAATAATTACTTAGGACTCTCGGCGCACCCCAAAGTAATTGATGCAGGAATCGAAGCACTCAAAACGCATGGTTTTGGGCTGTCGTCCGTGCGGTTTATTTGTGGTACTCAAGATATTCATAAAGAATTGGAAGAAAAAACAGCGACCTATTTAGGCATGGAAGATTGCATTTTGTACGCCGCTGCTTTTGATGCGAACGGAGGTCTTTTTGAGCCTTTGCTTGGGGCTGAAGATGCTGTGATTTCAGACGCACTAAATCATGCCTCCATTATTGATGGGATTCGTCTTTGTAAAGCAAAACGTTTTAGATACACCCACAACAACATGGAGTCACTCGAAGAACAACTCATTCAAGCATCCTCTTCTCGACGAAAATTAATCGTGACAGACGGTTCCTTTTCTATGGACGGCACTGTAGCACAATTGGATAAAATTTGCGATTTGGCGGACAAGTACGATGCACTTGTCATGATCGATGAATGTCATTCAACAGGATTCCTTGGGGCAACCGGCAGAGGCGTTCACGAACATCACAACGTTATTGACCGCGTGGATATAATTACAGGGACGTATGGAAAAGCACTGGGTGGAGCTTCGGGTGGATTTACAGCAGCTCGAAAAGAAATCGTGGATATTCTAAGACAACATTCTCGACCTTACCTATTTTCAAATACATTAGCGCCCGCCATTGTTGGAGCCACACTTCAGGTTTTGGATATGATTTCTGATTCCAATGAATTAAGAGACAAATTAGAAGCAAACACCACTTTCTTTCGTTCAGAAATGACCGCAGCAGGATTTGATATTGTACCAGGGATTCATCCTATTGTACCCATTATGTTGTACGATGCCCCTTTAGCGCAAGAATTTTCGGAGAAACTCTTGGAAGAAGGTATTTATGTGATCGGTTTTTTCTTTCCAGTCGTGCCAAAAGACAAGGCTAGAATTAGAGTGCAATTGTCTGCAGCGCATGACAAAGAACACATTCAAAAAGCCATCAATGCGTTTATTAAAGTTGGAAAAAAATTAAAAGTTATTTAATATATTGCAATTTATTCGGGATGTGGCGCAGTCCGGTTAGCGTACACGGCTGGGGGTCGTGTGGTCGCAGGTTCAAATCCTGTCATCCCGACAAAAAATTGTAGTATTTTTCATTTTACATAAATTAACTTGCGTTTTACAAGTATAAGTTTTACCTTGTTCGCTCAACCAATTTAATTTTTAAAATGAAAAAACAACTCCTTATTATTTTAACATTCTGTCTATCAACAGTCGTTTTTGGACAACGAAATTCAAAACAAGAATACTGGAACACATGGCGTTTTACTCCAAAAACCGATATGGCTCAGAAATTTGAATCTGCAGTAGCACTCAAAACAAAAACATTTAATTCAAGTCCTGAGCTAGGAATTTTCACATACAAAGTCATCACAGGTCCAAATAGTGGTACTTACGAAAGAGTAGAAGCCAATAAAAAGCCTGCGGATTACGATATGGACCGTTCAGTTGAAGGGGCGTATTGGGACAAAAATGTTGCGAAATATATAGCCGATGAACAAGGTCAAAAAAGATGGCAACGTCTTAAGAATGGATCTTATAACTTTGATCCAGCAACAGGAACTCCATCACAATACATCACCAGAACAGTATATGATGTAAAGGCCGATAAAATAATGCACTTTAGAAGATTTATGTCAAGAATCACGGAAATCCTGACGTTAAGAGAAATGGAAGGCAATGTGCTTTTATTTAGACTTGTGAGCGGTGGAAGTAGAAATCAATTTATAAGAGTTGTTGGCTTTTCGACTTATGAGCGCATGATGAAATCAAGTGAAACGACGTGGGAAGAAGACTACAACAAATTATTTGGTTGGGGCTCATGGTCAGAAGACATCGCAAATTTTGATGCCTCTCTTGAAATGTATGGCGAAAAAGTAGAAACACTTCAACTCATGCCAGCGCTTTCTTCTGGAATGATGAACTAATGAAACCAATAACTTTTAAATATATAATAGAATGAAAAAATTAATTTTTACACTTTTAGTCGCAGCAACAATGGGTTTAAACGCTCAAATCATGGTTGTGAATGAAATAGAAACGGAATCTCCAGAAAATTTTTCAAGCATATTGACCCAATGGATGGCGGCCATCAAAACAACACTAGAAATTGAGGATGCCAAGACGTATACATTTGCAGAACCTGGAACCAAAAAGATTCAGTTTCTACAATTTCATGAATCGTTGACCGACATGATTGCGTACATGAATACACAAGATGAAAATCAAGAAAAAATATGGAAAACCTTACAAAGCATGGAGCCACTTCCAGAAGGAACTGTAGACATGTTTAATGATGTAACCAGTTTTAAAGAATCTTCTGTTTGGGAATTTATGCCAGAACTAAGTACCACTCCTGAAACTTGGACCATTCTTTCCAGAGCAGAAAAAGACGAGCAGTTTTACAGACGTGTTCAATATGTCAATGTGAAGATGAATTCAGACAATGCTTATGAAGAATGGAGCAAAAAAATGAATGCGCTTGATAAAAAATTAGGCATCAGCTACCATTATGCAATCTTCAAATCTGTGTTTGGGGCTAAGGACGCAGATTATATGGTGATGTGTATCGATAAATCTCAGTTCGAATACTTTAGCAACTGGGAAAAACGTACAGAAATTAGAGAAAAAAGCGATGAGTACAAAGCATTGGTAGGCGAGCTTTCAGTCAGCCAATGGTCGATAATTAGTGAGTTCACTTGGAATCGTGTTTTAGAATTAACGTTCTAATTTACTGTATTTTATAATTTATAAGGAGGGATCATTTCCCTCCTTTTTTATGTCAAAAATTTGTTAAAATTGATGTTTTTGTAATTAAACATAATAAGTTTGTAGCTCACTCAAATCTAATAAATATGAGAACCAATAGATCCCAATGCCCTTTGGTCAATGTTCTTGACATCGTAGGAGACAAATGGACTTTAATCATTGTCAGAGACTTGTTTTTAGGAAAGAAAACATTTACTGAATTCATGAATTCTCCCGAAAAATTTGCCTCAAATATTTTAAGCAACCGCTTAGAATATTTAATCAATCACGGATTGCTTGAAGTGATAAAACTTCCACACGATAAAAAAACAAAAATATACTACCTAACTGATAAAGGGGTTGATTTGTATCCAATCCTTTACGAAATGATGTATTGGAGCAAGCGAAATTTAGACGAAGAATTTGGACCTTTAGGCGTCAAGTTTTTTAAAGCATCTAAAAGGTTCTCTTCGAAAACGTTTATTAGAAAAACGCAATCTAAATACATTGAAAGTAGAGATGAGTTTTTAAACGTTTAAAGTACTTTATCCCATATTTTTTATTAAATTGCATTTAGCAAGTATTTATATAACCAATTTAATAAAAACAAACATGAAAAAATTACTGTACACATTAACCTTTTGTTCAAGCTTATTTTTAACGGCGCAAACTGCAGGCGTATTTTTAGGCGAAGGCGAAGACAACGGAAAATCCTTTACAATCGGGAGCGATGCCTCTGTTGAAACCGTAAAAACAATAGCAAAGGATTATAGCTCCAAAGATGCAACAGCACTTTTGTCTAGTTACACAAAAGAATTTTCAGACCGAGCGATGGACTGGTCCACAAAATGGTTAGGATCTATGGAAACAATTACAATGAATCCTTACATGATCATCCC
>Ga0209533_1006170_pt1 | contig 10067 bp, 7 predicted proteins | sample COG_04_FD_184748 | JGI IMG/M metagenome (GOLD analysis project Ga0209533, IMG submission 184748) | Pelagic Microbial community sample from North Sea - COGITO 998_met_04 (SPAdes) (version 2) | ecosystem: Environmental > Aquatic > Marine > Neritic zone/Coastal water | place: Helgoland, sampling... | reverse complement strand
TCGCAAATGGTAAATGTTCAAAGTAGCTTTGATCGAACTCTTCACAACCTGCTACGAGTTCTCGAGTAATGATCTCGTAGTTGTACTTCCCATTTGAATCGAACATAAAGGGCAATAGCTTTGGTTTGAAGGCATTAAATGCCATCATATGGAACAGAAAGAACGTTGGCTTGTCACTAGGCCAGTAGGATCCAGATGAATGAAAGAGCGACCCAAATATTTCAGTTTCTCTACGAGGAAGTCCGAAATATTCTTTTGGGTGCTGTCTGCGCTGTCCGGGGAGCATAAGGCGCGTAGGAAGTGGAGGAGCGATTTCGTGTGCTTTTTTCTTGATAATGGCCTTGTTTCTAGTCGCGCAATCGGCATAGAAACAGATTTCTGAGACTACCTTTGCGGGGTCATATGGTGATAAGAATAGCGATAACGAATTTTTACCGAGACGGCTGATCTCATGGGCCACAGAATCCGCAAAGAGTATAACTTGGCCCGGCTTTGTCGTGCTAATCGTTGTACGCGGCCATGGGGCAAGCTGAGCCTGTGTAGGCTGAACAAATAGAGATGTTTTACCACCCATTTGTTCAAATATTTGGCGGCAGCGTGGATCATTGTTGGTGCCTTTATAATAAGTAAATGTGCGGCCAGCTGTCACACAAACGATAGCTGAGATTCCAGATTCTTCAGAGAGTACATATGGCCCTTCTATATGTGCCGCTTTATGACCATCGTCTTTATTGACAGGGTTAAAGCGCAAACGATTCGGTCGAATACGCCAGTCAGGAGTGCCAGTGATCTCAGCCATTAGTCTCATAACAATTGGAGAGTCCAGGGCCCCATCATGTGCAGTGGTCGCATAAGAGTGCCACATGCCTCCATTTATGCCTGGTAATCCTTTGTAGGCATTATAATCGATATCAGACCAGTTTTCAGGAACTGGTACGCGATATTGTGTGTGCACTCGGGCATTCCAATACCGAACCATTTCCAGGCCAGGACATTCTGGAACGGCATTCGCGTCTATGATAGCTACTTCGAGTTGGCCGCTTTTGAGCAGTGCTATCGCTTCGGAAACGCGGTCTGGTCCGAAAATGGTCACTTCTTCGTGATTGTTGTGATTACCTGATGCTTTGCGGCGTTTGGCGTCATCCTGATGAACGAGTTGACGTAGCATGGTATTGTTTGTTATGAAAGCTTTATACAATAAAAAAACTAATCTAATTGAATTAAAAACCTGTTATCGTAATCTAAATATTATATATGCTTATACGGTTGAATCTGGAATCTTTAGTTGATGATAGTCTACAATATTTCAGCACGTCAAGCAAAAAAATGCTATTTTAATTTAATTTAAAATAAACTCACGCTACTCCAAACCAAGACACGAGACAAACCAAGACACGAGACAAACCAAGACACGAGACAAGCTATGCAACATGTGGTAAAGAAACAGAGTCACACGGGCAATGTGCTGTGTAGACAAGGGGAAGTAGTACTGAACTTTGGAGACAGTCCGGTCAAGACATTTGGGTTGATTAACTGCATCGCGATCGGTGGTGTTTTCGTGGACGCGGAAAACAGGCCACAAGGCTCGTTCATAACGCACGAAAGACCTCAAGACATTGAAAACGCACTCACCAAACTGTGTTTGATGGATTACATTATTAAAAAGCGGGGATTTCATATATCTAACACGGTTATTTTCCAAATAGAGAAGGCTGGTCAAGACAAGTCAAAGTACTTCTGGGACAATGCTGCGTTGGAGTACCCCGAATTTTGCAATACAATAGCAGAGTATTGTCAAACGCAACTTCAACTGCCACTACCACAAGTAGTGGAATACGGGTACTATTACAAGCATTATGTGGACAAAGATTTATCGCCTGAAAAACTTGCCTTGTGCGGAAAGGCCATCATCAACCCTACACAGAACTTCACAGAGACGTTTAGGGGCAAAATCGCCTTTAGGGGCAAATAAAAAGATTTTTTATATATATATTCTCCCACTGTATTTCTCGTACAATTCTCCAGTACTCGTCGTGGATTTCTGTGGTTAGACTGGTTAGCGTTGTGTCGGTCGAATCCTCGTTAATATACAAGGAAGTAAGGATGCGATTTCTCCATCACCGAAATTTACTAGAATACGGTACATCTGTCTGTTTTTGTAATTCATTGACGTTAATAACCTGTCCAATGAAATACCGACGACGATACCAACGTTAGCCCACGATGGTGGATGATATTGAGAGTTGAAACAGTTCATATGGACGCACTGACCCTGAGTAGCGAGCCAGGGTGTGTCGTCAAAGTTGGTCTGCATTATTTTTTTTAAATTAAATCCTTGGCGCTTCGCGCCATTTAAATTAAATCCTTGGGGCTTCGCGCCATTAAAAATATATAAGCATTGGTGCGACAAGAGTATAATGGTTTCGATAGTAGCCGAACAATGGCCCGATACTGTACTACCCACAGTTGAGACAATTACACCGACACCAAATCGGTCACTCACGCTTGAAGTTGCTCCAGAGCATGTGTTCTACGCTTGGGAGCAGATAGCGCTCGAACTGGCCAAAATTCCCTGTGACGTGTTTTGTCGGTGTAAAGAAGAACCGGTTACAAAAACACTCTTGTACGGTTGTCGCGTGATGCCCCTTCGCATTACCGAGATTGTCCATAAATGTCGTGTGCGTGGGTTTATGCAAAGCTCTTGTGGTGCGATTGATCTTGTCTGTCCTTCCACCGAAACTTTCAAAGGTAATGGTTGGCGTGCAGCTCCTGAACAAATTCATTCGATAGAAATTCGCACAGTCAGTGGTGCGTTGGTGTTAAAAACCTGTCCGACAGAAAGTAAGGTCCCGTGGTTGGACCTGTCGACAGCGGACAAACTGTCATGTTGGCTTTGTTCCGTGTCGTCCAAAGAGAACACACGGGCGACTAATAATATTGTGCAATCATTGGTCGCTTCTGGACAGCTCACGGATAACATGTTAAATATACTAATGTAGAACAAATATACTAATGTAGAGAATAATTGTTTTTTTAAATTGAGTTTATGTATTGACAGGAACAGGAAGAATGCAGAAAGATGTAGTGGACGCACTTTTTCGAGATGTATCTCTGACAGCACAAGCTATTAATTCTTATGATGATTTCGTGTCGCGGATTGTACCTTCTATCGTCGAGAAGCACCGTCCTGTGGAAGTGCGGTCCGATTTTTCGCAGGATCTTCCGTCCCACGTGATAGAATTGAAAAACGTGCGGTACGGCGTGCCATCATGCATGGAAAAGAACAACGACATTCGTCGATACACGCCGATGGAAGCACGAAATCGCGACCTGATGTACTCTGCTCCGATGTTTGTAGATGTCCACTACACACATACCAATCAAGCTGGGGAACGAGTCAGTGACGTCTCCAAAGAAATTTATTTGGCGCGAATGCCTGTCATGTTCCGCTCTTCTTTATGTTCTTCAAGTCGTGAGAAAGATTTTGAGAACGGAGAGTGTCCCCATGACCCAGGTGGTTATTTTATTGTCAATGGTCGAGAAAAGACGCTTGTTGTCCAAGAGCGCATTTCACCCAATATTATATTTTGTTTTTCACCGACTGAATGTCTGTATCACGCTGAATACGACCCTGTGGCACATCGCGTGGCCACTCTGCGCATTAAAACACGCAAATTTGGCTCGTCTCCCTATCGAGTATCTCTGCCTGGGTTTGAAGTTGAGATACCGATTATTATTTTGTTTCGTGCTCTTGGTGATGTCAATAACAAATGGCAGTTGTTTATTGACGAGGAAGACTTTCGTCAATCTGTGAATGACGCTGCATGTGCCTTGACACAGAAGGATGCTATTGAGTGGTTAGGAAAGTATACGAAAGATCCCGTGCTGAGCATTCAACGTCAGGTCTACCCCAACGTGGCGCAAGAGAAAAAATGTCTGCAACTGTGCCTTCAGTGGAAGAAATACATTGCATGTTTGCATAAAAGAATTCCTTTTGACGACCGTGATCATCTTCGTTCGAAGCGTTTGGATACAGCCGGTGCCATGCTTGGATCTATGTTTTGTCATCTTTTCCATCAATTATTAGGCACCATTCGAAAACAAGCGGTGGCATTGTTAAATAAGAACAAGCGGCTTCGGCCACACCGTTTAATCCTACCACAGCATATCACAGACGGTATCAAATATGCATTGGCAACCGGTAACTGGAAAATAAAATCGTCCTCTTTTGCAGGTCGTGTTGGCGTCTCCCAACTGTTGAACAGAAATACTTATATCTCGTGCATTTCACAATTGCGTCGCGTTGACACAGGTATTGATTCGCAGCAAAAGATTATTGCACCACGGTTGTTGTATGGAAATCAGTGGGGTTACATGTGTCCGTCTGAAACACCAGAAGGTGGCCCTTGTGGATTGGTCAAGCAACTTTCTCTGTCTGCGTACATTACAACGCAGTGCGGAACACAAAAAATGTTAGACATTGTCTCTGCAACGCTCGTTGAAGACGGACAGTGGATAGTGTTTCACAATGGTGCTCCCATCGGAAGTACGAACGATGCGACACTTGTAGATCAATTGAGACACGCTCGACGGGTTCGAACTATTTCTGCTGATATTTGTGTAGCAGTCGAACAAAATCATATCTGTTTATGGACGGATTCGGGACGCATATCACGTCCCGTATTTGTGGTCAACGACGGTCAAGTCGTTATGACTAGTGAACAGGTCAATGATTTAAAGGACGGTCGTCTACACTGGAAAGATTTGTTTACGTTGGGCGTAATTGAAAACTTGTCAGTCTATGAAGAAGAAACAGCGTATATTGCATTGCATCCGAAAGATGTCGAGACCGAACATAGCCATTGTGAACTGGACCCGTCGCTGATTCTCGGAACACTTGCGAGTACCATTCCGTATCCAGACCACAATCAATCGCCACGTAACGTGTATCAGTCAGCGATGGGTAAACAAGCAATGGGTATATATGCGTCCAACTACGCAAAACGTTTTGATACAAATGGACATGTCATGCACTATCCACAGAAACCTTTGGTCACGACACGAGCCGCGAAAGCACTCTGTGGCGACGAGTTACCAGCTGGTACACAGGCTATTGTCGCTATCATGTGTTTTGGTGGTTATAATCAGGAAGACTCGTTACTGTTTAATAAATCCGCGATTGACCGTGGGATGTTTCGTTCCACCACGTATCGTACGTATTCGGCATCAAATTCGTCGACAAGACAAGCACCATCGTCGGAATTTAAGAAGCAAGACCCACACGGTGATGTGTGTTCGACATTGGACGCTGACGGGTTATCATTTCCGAATACGGATATTCAAAAGGGCAAGGCTATTTTTTGTAACGTGACTGTCGGCAAAAAACATCCACACATCACCAAAAATAAAAAATCATCAGGTGTTGTTGATTCCACCATTCTGTTTCAGAACTCCAACGGTGGCCAAACAGCCAAAACGCGTATCAGAGAGCAACGTATTCCACAAATCGGCGACAAATTTAGTAGTAGACATGGCCAAAAAGGCACACTGGGGATGATGTACTCACAGGAAGACCTTCCGTGGACAGCGAACGGTATTGTGCCTGACCTCATCGTGAATCCACACGCCATTCCTTCGCGCATGACTATCGGACATGTCTTTGAATGTGTGGCCAGTAAGTTAGCGTCCTTACTCGGCGTTCGTGCTGATGCCACTGCCTTTTCACATGACTCTGTTGAATCAGTCTGTACCATGTTGAAAAATGCTGGTTATGCGGAGGATGGTAAAGAAGTGATGTACCACCCACACACTGGCAAACGTCTGGAAGGCAGGGTGTTCATCGGACCCACGTTTTATCAGCGTCTGAAACATATGGTGGAGGATAAAATCCATGCTCGGGCCAAGGGCAAGATTGTCGGCCTGACGAGACAACCCGTGGACGGTCGTGCGAATGGGGGAGGGCTTCGTTGGGGTGAAATGGAACGCGATTGTGGCGTTGCACATGGTGCAGCGGCTGTTCTACATGAACGCATGATGATTTCATCGGACAAATACGACGCGCCCATTTGCGAGCAATGCGGACTGATTGGCACGGTAGTACAGAAAGAGTCCTGTGAGCCGATGAAATGTAGCATGTGTGGTGATACCAAAATTCATACCATACAAATGCCCTACGCTGGCAAACTCATGATGCAAGAACTCATGAGTATGGGCATCTCACCACAACTTGTGATTAAGGAGAGCATAAGATGAAAACAAATTAACTTTTATTATTTTAAATATAAAATGTACAAAAAACGTCGACGTATGTTTAATTGGCAAATTAACGCCTCTGCAGCAGGCAAATTATTGGGACATTTCGGTCCCGCCAAAGCCACGGAAGCACTCGCTGAAACATGGCGTTTGAATCTCAAACGTATGCCACGTTTTGGTGTAACACCGTCCGTCCAAAACTTGGGCAAGACTACCGAAGAAACGGTGCGCGAAACTCTTGCAACACCAGCATTCCAAAAAAAAATACAACAGGGCATAACCAGAGAAGTTGCACAAACAGAGGTGGTCCGTGAACTCCAACATACTGCCGCCAGCGAAGCACAAACAGCCAGCATCAAAGAGCGTGCTGCCGTCGCAGCTGTTGCAGCCGTCACTGGCATGAGAAATTATAATACAAAAAAAGCTGGGGTACGCAGGGCCGCCATTAATTCGTATTTTACTGTAGACACACTCGTGTACCACAAAACATCGTCCAAACACGCGACACTTTCGACATTGGAAGAAGCCCACTCACGCGGTTATGTCAACACCGCAGAAGTTGAAAAGAAACAGGCAGTCATGATAGCAGCAAAAGTGGTTGCACAAACAAAACAAACTGTGGCTGTCGCGATGAAGAAAACGGCTACAAAAGTGATTAATACGACGCGTGGACAAGTCAAAGAGCTGACAGACCTTGAACGAATCCGTCAAAAATACCCAGCACTTGCCGCAGGGAACGATAAAGCGTATTTTTTAAACATTGCAGGCGGTGGATTTGTCATTGGACGTATTGATGGTCATTGTGATGACTGTGTGTTTGAACTCAAACATCGCCAATCCAAACTCTTCTACGAGTTTCGTCGCTATGAACAAGTCCAGTGCATGATATATATGAACATGCTCCGCGTGAAGAAGTTAAAGTTGATAGAAACCTACAAAGAACAACAGTGCGAGCACGATATGATCGAACAAGACAAAAAATACTTTGTCAAGTCGAACGATGGACAATACAGTCCGGGTTTGGTGTGGTCGGATATTCAACAAGGCTTGGAAAATATCATTACAAAACTAAACAGAGCCGAAGCTGACCCCGAATATAGACAAACACTGATCAATATCTTATACTAACATCTGATTTATTTACGTTTACGTTTTTTGAGAGGAGGGTTGCTGGTTGAAATACAAGATTTACCCGCCTTGAAACGCTTGTTATCCGTTTCAAGCGTGGCCTTCTTATCCATGCGCTCAACATAGGCCTTGATAGCCTTACCTTGTTTATCTTCAGGGTCCCAGCTATCAAAATCATGGACTGCTTGATGCGTTTCACGAACGAACTTGGCAGCTTCTTCGTCAAGCTGTTCTGGATCCGCAAACTCAAAGTCAGACCCCTCGTCGTCAGGAACAACAAATCCATCGCTCGCATAACCATGCATTGATGGATTCGCAGAAGAAACCCCCTCGTCGTCCTCGTCCTCGTCCTCCTCCGAGGACTCACCACCATACAACGGCAACGTCACCGAATCTTCGTCTTCAACGCGACAAAACGTAATACCATCGCCACCAGGTAAAAATCCAAGCTCTTTCCAAGCCTTGACCACGACGGAACGTTTATCCAAGTCATTCACTTTAATATGGTTTTGAATGTACGACGGGTCAATTGCAGACCAAGCGTCATCGTCGACAAATTCCCAAATGTGCCCGTCCTGTTTCGTAGTTTTCTTTAAGCGGGACACTTCAACTTTGCCGTCATCCGTTATACCCACAATCTCACCATAAAAACTGATGTTATTAATAACAAATTTGATTAAATCTCCTGCAGAATACATTGCTCTTATATTCCACACGAGACATTTATTTATACACATATGTGGTACTTTTATTTTTTCTGACCTATTTAATGTACTTTACCATGAGTAAAATGCACTCGAAATTGGTGTTAGTATTTGTCACAACCATGGTTTTATTTTATATTCTGTACAATTCATTTACATTTGCTGCAACAATACGTTACATATTCGATATGGGGTTTAATGTAGGGATGGGAGAAGGCAATCTTCCGGAAAACGATTTGTCATTACTCATGTCGTCATTTTGGATGCTCGCAGGACATCTTATTTTTTTTCAGTGGTGTCTGGCACTTGTACGAACCTCGTTAGGCATCGATGCAGACGGTGTTTTGCAAACCATGGCAAAAAAAAGCCAAAACACAGTTAAGACAGTCTCGAAAAAGACCAACTTAACACCGCAGGTAGTTGTTATCGTACTGTTGGTGCTATGGATTGCGTTCGGAGTATGTATTGGTGTCTTTGTCGAAAAATGGTCATTTATAAGGTCTGTCAATTTTGCTATCGGAGGCATGACGACAACTGGTTCACAATTGGTTTCAAACACCGTTGTATCTAATTTCTTGTGCACCCTATTTTTAGCATTTGGCGTGCCACTATTATCGATTGTTTCGACAATTGTACTCGTACCAACCAACACACTACCACCCACCACACATACAATGGAAAAGAAAAACGTTATTACAAAGAAAAAAACAATACAGTTTTAAGAACAAATAAGGAAAGTATTTAATCAAGTTTTGTTAGGTAAATGGTAAAAGAAATAAAGGGATATTATTTAGCTCTACTTGAATCTGCAGCTACATCTACGTTTCCGTACTCGATACATGGTCTATGGCAACGACCAAAGGACGCTAAAAATATACATTTTACGCAACACATGTTTGACATCGATGTACTCGGACCCATTTTGGACCAACTACATCGTAATTGGTCCAATTATACGGGACGAGACCGGAAATTCTGGAAACACGAATGGACAAGACACGGAATGTGTACAGGAATGAGTGAATTAGAATATTTTACAAAAGCTTTAGAATGTTTTGAACAAGTAAAGTTGAAAGGGTCTCACTGGGTTCAAACGCACCAAGTTGGCCACATTTTGATTCCGTATGACATGCAATGGAACATAAGCCACTTAGAGTTCTAAACGGTCAAACTAACGTTCACACCCTATATAAGCACATCACTGTAATCCAAATGTCGACTTTCGACTCAGCTACATTCCACCTAATTCAACGAATGAAAACAACACACCACTGGGAACGTATACAGTGGAAACTAGTGGTACGAGAATATCTCAAGAAACATAACATGCCACCCACGTTAAACACCAAAGGGTTTCAAAAACGTATGAGTTCATGGTACCACGAGACACGGAGGCCGAACAAATCCGACAACCCTAAGGTCACTGGTACGAAATCAACCGGTCCAAAGCCCGCAACAAAGCAGGAACTCCGCACATGGCTTGCGGAGTACTGTGAAGGTGTGAAAAAACACGGCGAACCCAACACATGGGATGTCACCAGCGTGACGGACATGTCGGAGCTGTTTCTCGAACTGGACACGTTTAACGCGCCAATTGACCAGTGGGTCACGTCCAAGGTGACGGATATGAATGGCATGTTTTATAAAGCCACAACGTTCAATCAGCCGTTGACGTTCGACACGTCCGCAGTGACGACTATGTATGGCATGTTTTGTGGTGCCACAGCGTTCAATCAGCCGCTGACATTCGACACATCCAAGGTGACGGATATGCGTGCCATGTTTTGTGATGCCTCCGCGTTCAATCAGCCGCTGACGTTCGACACAGCGCAGGTGACGGATATGAGTGGCATGTTTTATGAAGCCACAGCGTTCAATCAGCCGCTGACGTTCGACACGTCCCAGGTGACGAACATGCGTTACATGTTTTATGGTGCCACAACGTTCAATCAGCCGTTGACGTTCGACACGTCCGCAGTGACG
>Ga0209533_1006161_pt1 | contig 10083 bp, 14 predicted proteins | sample COG_04_FD_184748 | JGI IMG/M metagenome (GOLD analysis project Ga0209533, IMG submission 184748) | Pelagic Microbial community sample from North Sea - COGITO 998_met_04 (SPAdes) (version 2) | ecosystem: Environmental > Aquatic > Marine > Neritic zone/Coastal water | place: Helgoland, sampling... | reverse complement strand
ATCAGATTGCGCGCCGTGGCGCGGAATTGAAGCGCGACATAGAGTTCATCGCGTTGAACGGCCAAGCAGCTGTCGCTGGTAACAGCACCACAGCCCGCACGACCGGCTCACTGTCTGCGTTCTTGAAGACCAACACCAACAAGGCTGGTGACGGCGTTGATCCTGTTTACACCACGATCCCTGACGACACTCGCACTGACGGCACCCAGCGTGACTTTACCGAGGTGATCTTGAAGGACGTGATTCAGCAGGTCTGGACCGAAGGCGGTATGCCTAAGATTTTGCTAGTTGGCCCTGTCAACAAGCAGAAGGCATCTGCGTTCACCGGCATCGCCGCACAGCGTTACAACGCTGAAGGCGCCAAGGCCAGCACCATTGTGGCTGCAGCTGACATCTACGTGTCAGACTTTGGTAACGTCTCAATCGTGCCCTCACGTTTCCAACGTGAACGTGACGCGTTTGTGGTTGACCCAGAGTACGCAAGCATCGACTATCTTCGCCCAATGCAGACGATTGATCTTGCCCGCACAGGCGACGCAGAGAAGCGCTTAATGTTGTGTGAGTGGGGTGTTCGCATCCACACCGAAAAAGCCCACGGCATTGCCGCTGACTTGACAACCTCTTAATTGAGCGTGGGGCTGGGCTAATAACCCAGCCCCTTTTCTACATGGATTCACGTATTCTTTCTAAGAACGCAGAGGCTGGCATTACGCAGCTTTGGCACGAGCACGACGACGGCTCGGTCACCATCGAGACCAAGCAGGACTTGACCGACGTTACCGAAGACAACAAACGAACATTCAACCAGATCGACGAGCGGGCCGGCTGGGCCGGCGACATGCACAGGGTCGCGTCCATTCCCATGTCGATCTACTACGAGCTGCAGCGCAAGGGCATCATTAACGACCCGGCTGCAATGAAAAAATGGTTAAACGATCCTGACAATCGCGTGTTCCGCACGCGTCCGGGGACAGTATGATTGGCGCAAGATGGCTACAAATTACAGCGAGCTAAAGTCAGAGATCGGTGACTGGCTAAACCGCAGCGACTTGGACGCGGTCATTCCGACGTTCATCTCCCTTGCGGAGGTCGGTCTCGAGCGCGTCTTGCGCGTGCGCCAGATGCTGGCCCGCGCCAACGCGACGATTGACACACAGTACAGCGCGCTGCCGTCCCCCTTCTTGGAGGTTAAAACCTTCAAGCTGACAAGTACCAGCCCGGTGCAGCCGCTTGCGTTTGCGACCATCGACGAGCTGGACGCGCTTGACTCATCAAGCACGGCGCCCGGGCGGCCGCTGTATTTTGGCATTGTCGGCAATCAGATCCGGGTTTACCCAATACCCGACGGCAACTACACGGGCGAGCTGGCGTACTACGCCAAGCTGCCACGGTTGTCTGGATCAAACACAACGAGCTGGCTACTGACCAGCTCGCCTGACGCGTATTTGTACGGGGCGCTGCTGCAGGCGGCACCATACCTTAAAGACGACGAGCGCCTGAACGTATGGTCCACGCTCTATGCGTCGGCCGTGCAGGGCATGCAGACGTCGGACGATAGAAGCGCAACGTCGGGCGGCGCATTGAAGGCTCGCGCAACACCTTTTGGAGCACGATAGATGTCAAGTTTTAGCGACTACACCGAGAACCTAGTTCTTAACTGGCTGTTTACAACAAACTCCGCAACCCGCCCCACCGCATGGTACGTCGGCCTCTTCACAAGCGCGCCTAGCGATGCTGGCGGCGGAACCGAGGTAAGCGGCAACGCCTACGTGCGCAAGGTTACCGGAACCATTACGGTGGCCGGGACTGCGACCACGGCCACAAACGCTGCGGCCATTGAGTTCCCTGCGGCCACCGGTGGCGACTGGGGCACGATTGGCTGGGCGGCTATTTTTGATGCGGAGTCTGGCGGCACCATGCTGGCTTGGGCGTCGTTGACCACTAGCCGAACAATTAACGACGGTGATGTGCTGCGCATCCCAGCCTCCAGCTTGACCATTACGCTGACCTAAGATGGCAGCATATGGCGGCGGACCATACGGCGGCGGCAATTATTCCTACGGCGTAAGCGTCGGGGAGTTTGCCGTCTTGCCCGAGTCTTCGGCGACGGTCGACGCGTACCGCTTTACATTTGGCTCGGCCAACATCACGTCGGTGTCGTCGCTGCTACTTAATGCGCAGCGCACGGCGTTTATATCGTTTGAAGGCCTTGACGCGTCAGCCGTGGTGATGAGCACGAACGTCATTACCAACACCGATTTGTTAATAAATTCGTCATCTATTTTTAACGCCGCCGGGGTCCGGTACGCGATAGGAAGATTTTCTGCAACTGCGCAGTCGTCTGGGTCAACCACGGCGCGCTTAAAGTGGGAAAATTATGATGACACAGCGGAAGTCTGGACGCAGATACCAGACACGTCAGACGACTGGCAACCAATTGCTTAGTGAGGAATAAATGGCCGATACGACAACTACAAACCTGAGTCTTACCAAACCCGAAGTGGGTGCCTCATCCGACACGTGGGGGACCAAGATAAATACAAACCTAGATTTGATTAGCGCGCTATTCCCGTCTGACGCCCTCGAGGTGGCCAGCGGCGGCACCGGCGCAGCTGATGCAGCCACGGCGCGTACCAATCTAGGTCTGGCCATTGGCACTGACGTGCAGGCGTTTGACGCAACGATTGTTGTAGACGCCGACATTGGCGTATCGGTACAGGCATACGACGCTGACACGGTCAAGACAGACGTTGCTCAGACGTTTACAGAAAAGCAAACATTTTCCAGCATTTCAGAGGTTGACACTATCTCTGCGACCGTGGCGACAGGCGTTATTGACTACGACGCGGCAACCCAGTCGGTTCTGTTTTACACTGCCGACGCTACGGGTAACTGGACTGTAAATTTTCGCGGCTCAAGCGACACATCATTAGACGCCTATCTAGCAACAGGCCGGTCCCTCTCTGTCACGTTTTTAGTGACCCAAGGTTCAACCGCATACTACAACTCTGCCGTGACCATTGACGGCTCTTCTGTGACTCCTAAGTGGCAAGGCGGGTCTGCGCCGACCAGCGGAAACGCAAGCTCGGTTGATTGCTACACTTATGTAATTCAGAAGACAGGCGCAGCCACATACGTCGTGCTGGCCTCACAAACTCAATTCGCATAAGGATAACTAATGCCACGTTTATCCAAAATCGGAGCAGCCTGTCTAGCCGCCTTTGGCTGGACTACGGGCGCTGCTGCTGTTGAAGTTGAATATCTAGTTGTTGCTAGTGGTGGTGGTGGCGGTCTTGGGTCTAATTCAGGCGGTGGTGGCGGTGCAGGCGGGTATCGGACTGGTACAGCATCTTTAAACCCAACACTGTCTTACTCAGTCACTGTTGGCGCTGGGGGCGCAGGTGCAACTGCAACAACCGCAAATGGCTCCAACGGGTCTGATTCTGTCTTTAATGCCGTCACATCCACTGGCGGTGGTGGCGGTGGCTCTGCCGCCTTGGCTGGCTCAACCGGGGGTTCTGGCGGTGGTGGCGGAACACAAGGAAATTCTACGACCTATGCTGGCGGCGCAGGAAACACCCCAAGCACAAGCCCAAGTCAAGGAAACAATGGCGGCTCAGGTCAGCATGTGCCCGGCTCTTATGAAGGTGCTGGTGGCGGAGGCGGTGCTGGTGCTGTAGGCGGCAATTCTTCGGGGGCTACTGCGGGTTCTGGCGGCGCAGGTACGGCATCTTCTATTTCTGGCACATCGGTAACTTATGCTGGGGGCGCGGGGGGTGGTGGCGGCACTCCGGGAACTGGTGGTTCTGGTGGCGGTGGCAATGGCGCAAAGACTGCGGCGGCTACATCTGGGACTGCAAACCTTGGTGGCGGTGGTGGCGGTGGGTACTCATCGTTTAGTGGAGCTTCAGGTGGCTCAGGCATCGTCATCATCTCCTACACAAGCGAAACACAATTATTCGGTGGTGGCGTTATTACCCAAGCCGGTGGCAAGTTCATCCACACGTTCACATCATCTGGCGCACTTAGCCCTTTGTCATCTGTAACTGCCGACTACTTGGTTGTTGCTGGTGGTGGGGCAGGTGGAAATCAAGACGGTGGAGGCGGCGGCGCTGGGGGTTTGTTGTCAAGTTCTGGCCTATTGCTTGATTTAAATTCAATTTATACCGTTACCGTTGGTGCTGGTGGGACACCAAACGCATCTGCGACTGGAAGCAACGGTTCAGACTCTACTTTTTCTACTGCTACATCTGTTGGCGGCGGCGGTGGGGGATACCCAACTCCTGCAGTCGGCGGTAGTGGCGGCGGTGGCCGCTACGCATTTACTGGCGCGGCGGGAACTGATGGTCAAGGGTTTGCTGGCGGTGATGGTGGCCCTGCAAGTGGAAACTATACAGGCGGCGGCGGTGGCGGTGCTGGTGCAGTAGGCGCGGCGGGAGCGACAAGTGGCGGCAATGGCGGCGCTGGAACAGCGTCAAGCATCTCTGGCTCATCCGTAATTTATGCTGGCGGCGGCGGCGGCGGTGCTTTTACTGGAACAGGCGGAACAGGTGGAACAGGCGGCGGCGGCAATGTGCAAACCTCTGGCACAGCAAATACTGGCGGTGGCGGTGGTGGTGCATATGGAAATGCAGATAACGCTGGCGCTGGTGGCTCTGGCGTAGTCATAATCTCTTACCCCGGCTCACAGCAGTTTGGCGGCGGCACAGTCACATCTTCTGGTGGCAACACAATCCACACGTTTACATCTAGCGGGTCTTTAGTTCCTGCTTATGGCATTGATTATTTAGTAATCGCTGGTGCTGGTGGCGGTGGAACTAGAGCGTCAGGCGGTGGCGGTGCCGGTGGATTTAGAACATCCGCAGGAACTTCTGGCGGCGGCTCGGCGGCAGAGGCCGCACTAATTGTTGAAGGTGGAACGCTCTACACAGTTACTGTCGGTGCTGGTGGCGCGGGTGTAATCCAGAATCCGGGTAATGTTGGAATTTCAGGCAACTCAGGTTCTAACTCTGTGTTCGGAACAGTCACCTCAGCCGGTGGCGGCGGTGGCGCAGGTGGAGGGTCTAGCGGGAAAGTCGGCGGCTCAGGCGGTGGCGGTGGTGATGCTCGATTCACTCCTAACGGCGGCGCTGGTACTGCGAATCAAGGTTTTGCTGGTGCAACTTGTACGCTCTTGGTAGGCGGCGGCGGTGGCGGAGGCTCTGGTGCTGTTGGCGTAGCAAATGGTGGTCTTGGTGGGTATTCTGGTGGTGCTGGTGGTGCTGGTACAGCATCATCAATCACCGGCTCATCTGTAATATATGCAGGTGGCGGTGGTGGACCGGCGGGGTATTACGACGCAACAAGTACGCATGGCGCTGGCGGCTCAGGTGGAGGCGGGCGCGGTGGTTCAAACCAAGTCGCGGCTGGTGGTGGCGCTGGAAGTGCGGCGGCAGTTAGCGGTGCAGTAAACACAGGTAGCGGTGGCGGTGGCTATAACAACCTGAGCGACGTTAATGATGGTGTGTCTTCTGGCTCAGGCGGCTCTGGCGTAGTCATCTTGTCTATCCCGACTGCGAAATACTCAGGTACAACCACAGGTTCACCAACAGTTACGACCAGCGGGTCTAATACAATTCTGACTTACACAAGTTCAGGCTCATACACAGCATAAGGAGTAGAAATGTCACATTTTGCAAAAGTAGAAAACGGAATAGTCACGCAGGTTATTGTTGCCGAACAAGATGTCATTGACAGCGGCATCTTTGGTCACGGCTGGGTGCAGACCTCATACAACACGCACGGCGGCGTACACGCCAATGGCAATACGCCCCTACGCAAGAACTACGCTGGTGTTGGCTACGCTTACGACGAAGACCGCGATGCGTTTATACCGCCCCAACCGTATCCAAGCTGGACGTTGAACGACGACACTTGCTTGTGGGATTGCCCTGTTGCTCATCCGAATGACGGCGAGATATATTCATGGAATGAAGACGCCCAGACATGGGACGCTGTTGAAACACCAGAGTAGGACCCCAGATGGAACGCAACGTAGAGGCTGCGCACAGCCGGATTGACGCCTTGGAAAAAGAGGTGATTGCGATAAAAACAGAAGTCCGCATCCAATTCAAGGACCTGTTTGGGCGCGTCAAGCGCTTGGAGACGATCCTGCTTGCAGCCACTGGCACAATTCTGGTCTTGCTGTTGACTGTCCTCTCGAAAATGGGCTAACGGTGTTAGCAGAGCTGGCTATTGCCCAAGCCGCGCTGGCAGGTGTCAAGGAAGTGTTGCAGCACTCGGGCGATATCATGGGGGCGGCCCAGCACTTGGCCAGCTTTTTTGATAGCAAGGCAGCCCTGCAAAAGAAGGTCAACGAGAAGGGCGGCAACAAGTCGGACCTGCAGGAATGGATGGCCCTGCAACAGATCGCCGAGGCTGAGGAGCAGCTAAAGCAACACATGGTCTACCTCGGTAAGCCCGGCGCGTGGGACAGCTGGCTGCAATTTCAAGCCGACGCAAAACGCCAGCGCGACGCAGAGGCCAAGGCTATTGCTCTGGCGGCGCACAAGCGCAAGCAGAAAATTTGGGCGTGGATCAACGGCTTCATTATTGTGGCGGCCGTAGTGACTGGCTTGGTGGCCGTCGCTGGGGTGGTCTGGCTGGTTGTAACGAAAGGCGGCAATGGATAGGCTCGACAAGTACAAGAACAATCCGCTTGCGCTGCAGGCTTGGCAAGATGGTTACGAAGAGGGTCTCGACCAGTGCCACATATCTATGCGCGTTATCGGCTGGTCTATCGTTGTGGCGTTCTCAATTTTTTTGATCTTCTTTAACTTTTAACGTGTCCTACGTTGTTTATTTTTTTACGATCGTAGGCGGCAACAGCGTGCTGATTGACACAATGCCAGTGCCGTCGCCAACAATGTGCGTGCAGCTGGTGGACATGATTAACAGCCAGCCCAGCCCCGGCGGCCGCAGGGTGCGGGCTGCTTGCTACATCAAAAGCGGGGATCAAAAGTAATGACCGAAGACTTTAAAAACGCAGACGTTAACGGCGACGGCGTGCTCACGCCTGACGAGTTTGAGCTGGAGCTGCGGCGCAAGCGCTTGGAGATCGAGGACGCCGACGCGCAGCGCGACCAGCAGCGCAAGATGGTGTGGTGGGTCCTGGCGGGTATGCTGGGCTATCCGTTCTTTGTCATCCTGGCGAGCGTGCTGACCCTAGACAAGGCCGCTGATATCCTGGGCAGCATGGCCACCATCTACTTTCCAGCAACCTCTTTAATTTTGGCCAGCTTTTTTGGAGCGGCTGCGTACCAGGCACGAAAGGACAAGTAATGCTGCAAGCTCTTATCGGCCCCGTTGCCGGGTTGCTCGACAAATTCGTAGAGGATAAGGACCAGAAGAACGCGCTCGCGCACGAGATCGCCACCATGGCGGAGAGGCAAGCGCACGAGTCAGTGATGGCGCAGATCGAAGTTAACAAGGCGGAAGCTGCGTCCGCGTCGCTGTTCAAAGGAGGGTGGAGGCCAGCTGTCGGCTGGGTCTGTGCCATGGCCCTGTTCTATCATTTCATTCTGCAGCCGGTGCTGCTGTTTGGGGTGGCGGTTGCCGGGGTTGCGATACCCGCGCTGCCTGAGTTTGATATGGCCTCGCTGATGCCCATCCTGCTCGGGATGCTCGGCCTTGGCGGGCTGCGCACTGTGGAAAAGATTAAAGGAAAGGCCGCAAAATGAAGCTCACCCAAAATTTCAGCTTGTCGGAATTGACGCGCAGTCAAACCGCGACTCGCCGGGGAATCGAGAACCAACCGAACGACGAGCAGCTGGCCAACTTGGTGGCTCTGTGCGAGTGCGTGCTGCAGCCGATTCGGGACCACTTCGGGAAGTCGGTGCGCGTCAGCTCCGGGCTTCGCGTGCCTGAGCTGAACGCTGCTATCGGAGGCAGTACCACATCTGACCACACACGTGGTTGTGCCGCAGATATCGAGGTGCCCCCAGTAGACAATCTAGAGCTTGCCCGGTGGATCGAGGGTTCTGGCCTTGCCTTTCGACAGCTGATCTTAGAGTACTACGACGGCACCCCGGACAGCGGCTGGATTCACGTTAGCTATGACCCAGCAGACAACAAGCAGCAGGTGCTGACTGCGACCAAACGGGGCGGCAAAACCGTTTACCTAAACGGCCTTGTCGCGTGAGAAAATAGGGCATGCCATCCTCCAGACAACAGACACTAGCAGCCCCGGCGGTACCCACCATGCCGGAGCCGCCGCTTGTCTACAGCGACAAGACAATGCGGTCCGGCAACGGCTTGCTGCGCACGTTCATGCTGCGCCTGACGGGTGCGCTGCAGGCCCTGTTTGGACCCAATGGCGGCCAGTACATTGACTGCCCAAACGGGCTGTTCTTTAACACTGCGGACCAAACCTTTGCCGTTATTAACACGGCCTACCCCGTGGTGTTCAACGCCACGTATTTGTCAAACGCCGTGCAGCTGCAGTCCGGCAGCACGTCTCGGATTGAGGCGCTGGTGGGTGGAATCTACAACTTCCAGTACAGCGGCCAAGTCCTAAGCTCCAGCAGCAACGCCAAGGAGATGACCATCTGGATACGCAGGGATGGCACCGACATCAACTACTCCACGAGGGTGTTTACAGACAGCACCAACGATCATCGCAACACAACGAGCTGGAGCTTTAATATAGACCTGCAGGCTGGGCAGTACATTGAGATAGTGGCGGCGGTCACGTCGACAGACTTGTGGCTTGACGCCGCAGCGGCGGCATCCCCAGTGCCCGCCGTGCCGTCCTCTGTAATGAGCGTTAACTTCATATCTCCACTGCCGGCAGTGCTGCCAACCCCACCTTGAGGCAACCATGTCATTCATACCATTAAAAATTCCGGCCGGCATCTATCGCAACGGCACAGAGCTTCAAAGCGCTGGCCGCTGGTACGACGCAAACCTTGTGCGCTTCTACGAGAACACCATGCGCCCCATTGGGGGCTGGCGCAAGCGCTCTGACAACGCGGTCACCGGAGCCGCGCGCGCGCTGCTGACGTGGAAAGATAACAGTGCAGACCCGTGGATTGCTGTTGGCACCCACAGCGGGCTGTACGCCATGCGCGTCGACGGGGCGCTGGCGGACATTAGCCCAGCCGGGCTTGTGTCCGGGATTGTAGACGCCGCAGTCTTCACCGGCTTTGGTACCGGCCCGTACGGGGTGCAGGCGTACGGCGTCGAGCGCCAAAGTTTAGCTACAGTCACGCCGGCAACCATGTGGACGATGGACACGTGGGGCGAGTACTTGGTCGCCTGCAGCAACGCCGACGGCAAGCTGTACGAGTGGCAGCTTGACTTCGCCACCCCGACAGTTGCCGCGCCAATTGCGAACGCGCCCACGGGGTGCAACGCCATCCTGTCTACTGCAGAGCGGTTTGTGTTTGCGCTGGGCGCCGGCGGCAACCCCCGCAAGGTGCAGTGGTGCGACCAAGAGGACAACACCGTCTGGACGCCCAGCACGCTAAACCAAGCCGGTGACTTTGAGCTGACAACCCCCGGCACGCTGATGGCCGGCAAGCGCGTGCGCGGGCTGCACTTGCTATGGACCGACGTGGACTGCCACGCGGCCACATACATTGGCCAGCCGTTTGTCTACAGCTTTGAGAAGATCGGCTCAGGCTGCGGGCTAATATCCGCGCAGTCGGTGGCCATTGTGTCCGACGTGACCGCGTTTTGGATGAGCCGCACGGGTTTCTGGATGTACGACGGGTCTATCAAGCCGCTGCCCTCAGATGTGGGTGACTACGTCTACCGCAACATGAACAACAGCCAGTCGAGCAAAACGTACGCGGTCCACAAGGGCGAGTTCGGCGAGGTGTGGTGGTTCTACGCCAGCGTCAACTCTAACGAGGTTGATAGCTACGTCATCTACAACTACCGCGAGGGCCATTGGAATATTGGGCTACTGCCACGCACGTGCGGCACCGGCCGAGGCGCGTTTGACAAGCCCATCCTAGTGTCAGTCGACGGCTATTTGTACGAGCACGAGGTCGGGTTTGATTACGACAGCGAGGTGCTGTTCTGCGAGAGCGGCCCTGTCCA
>Ga0209533_1006159_pt1 | contig 10083 bp, 10 predicted proteins | sample COG_04_FD_184748 | JGI IMG/M metagenome (GOLD analysis project Ga0209533, IMG submission 184748) | Pelagic Microbial community sample from North Sea - COGITO 998_met_04 (SPAdes) (version 2) | ecosystem: Environmental > Aquatic > Marine > Neritic zone/Coastal water | place: Helgoland, sampling... | reverse complement strand
ATAAAATCATTAAAGAATATCAAAAAAATCCAAAATTAGAAGTAGTTTGTGCCAGTGCCGGTAATCACGCCCAAGGAGTTGCCTTTGCCTGTCATCTATTAAATATACAAGGTAATATCTTCGTGCCAAATATTATACCACCACAGAAACAGAGTCGCATTAAATATTTTGGTCAAGAGAATATAAATTTAATTTTAGAAGGAAATACTTTTAACGAAACCCTAGAAAAATCCCTAGAATTCTCACTAACTAAAAATTATACTTTTATTCACCCATATGACGATTATGATATTATAGAAGGTCAATCCACTATTGGCTACGAGATTAATAAAGAGTTAGTGCCTGACTATGTAATATGTCCTATTGGTGGTGGTGGATTAATATCGGGTTTGTATCAATCTATGCCTAAATCCAGTCAAATAATTGGGTGCGAACCCGAAGGTGCCGACTCTATGTTATATGCCTTACAGAATAATAAACCCCTAACATTACCAAAGTTAGATAATTTTGTAGATGGAGCAAGTGTGGGGAAAGTGGGACAGAAAACTTTTGAAATATGTCGAGACATATTTTCAGATTTAAATAATATTAAGGTAATCTCTACTAACCACGTATGTCACGAAATGATAAATATGTATCAGGAAGAGGGTATTATTTTGGAACCTGCGGCAGCCTTATCTATCTGTGCGTTAGATAAGTTAGACTTAGAAACAATAAAAAATAAAAATGTGGTGTGTATTTTATCTGGAGGTAACAATGATGTCTTACGTTATCCAGAAATTATGGAGAAGAATTTGATTTATTTGAATCGAAAACATTACTATATTATCGAATTCACTCAAAAACCCAAACAACTCAAAAAATTTATTTCAAACGTTCTAACTACCGAAGACGATATTACCCGATTTGAATATATAAAAAAAACTAACAAATCATTTGGTAATGTATTAATTGGGTTAGAAACTGATAATCACCAGTTAATAGAAGAAAAATTATCGCAAAATAATTTTAAATTTCAAAAGATTAAAGATACTGATCTAATTTATTCCTATTTGATTTAAGACTTAAATTTATATAACTCTTCTAAAACACTATGAATGGGATGTTCCAAAAAACTATCAAATGTATTACTGGAAACATCTACCGTATCCATATTCTGTTCGTATAAATAATCTAACCGACTTGCCCACTTTCTAGCACCTAACCTAGCAGTAGTAGAACAGTTATCTATCATATGAGAAATACCCTTCTGATACATATATGGATTCAAAGAATCAGTGGCTTCTATAATAGATTCATTGACTATTTCCGAATAACAGTGTCCGTTCTCTAACAAAATATCTACCTGTGCCATCATAGCACCAATATACATACCAGCAGTTTTGGCATTTATGCTTTGACTATAAGTATCCATTTCAAAACCTTTTGCAACCTGCCATAGGTGAGAATTATCTATTTTTCCAATTTGAATATCTCCATTTATAACTACACTTCTAATTTCATTACCACATTTAACTTCTCGATATATTTCCTCGAATAATACTTTACTAATATGATAGGATTTATGATAGTTTTCGCGAAATATTATCTTATCCTCTAACAGTAACTTATAATACAAATTTAATAAACCATGCCAAGAAATTTCATTATTAATGGGTCCAGTTAGTGAAACTACCGACTTGTAATAAGAATCCTTTTCTTCACAATTATCTCGTAAATAATAGCAAAATAGATATTCCACTAACCCGTGAATACCACCTAACAATATGGCTCTTTCCCCGAAAATATCCGAAATATATTCCTGTTCCATAGTAGTATGAAACACATAGGGACTACCCACACCTATTGCCCACGCTAAAGCAATATCTTCTGCCTTATTATTTATATCCTGTTGTATTGCTACACTACTATTAATACCACTATCTAATAAATATTTATCTCTTAATGTAGGACCCATGCCTTTCGGTGCCATCATAACCACGTTAATATTATCGGGAAATACCTCTTCAACATTCTGTAAATGACCTAACAAAAAACCATGAGAAAAACCAATGGTGCTACCTTCCTTAATATTACTAAATATTTCTGGATATAATTTGACTTGGGCAGAGTCCGAAATTAAAATAATATTGAAATCGGATTCCTGTAAGACATTTTCCATAGTATCGTATTCAAAATTATTTCGAATGACCTCTGGTATGGATTTGGAACCGGGTCTTAAACCTATCTTAATATCTATTGGTGAATCTATACTATTCAAAGAATCACGCAAATTTAAGGCCTGAGAAGGACCTTGGGAACCCCAACCTATAATTCCAATTTTTTTAATATTATGAAATCCCTCCGATAATAAAGGGAATCGGTTAGGACCACCTCTAATAACATTTTCAGTGGTATGAGAAAGTTGAATCTTTTCATTAGGAAAGATTTGAGAGTTAAAGAATCTTTTACTAGTAAAATTTTTACTTATAATTTGTTTTCCGTATCGATACATTGTTTTGTTTAATTATAAATTATTATTTATTTTTTAAATATTTATTGAGCATATATTTTATTACTATAATGAGTTGAATAAATTTTACAACACCCTTTTTTTCCACAACAAACATTAAATATATTATTACAGAAAAAAGAAATATTTAGTAACATTAGTCCAATCATAAAAATCCAACCTAACCCTATTTTTAAATAGTAATATTCTACAAAACCGTCTAACCTAAAAAAATCTTCTTTTAAAGTGAAATTACTACTAGTTAGATAACCAATTTGTAGAATAATAGCAAAGAAATTAATGTGGTTAGGTACAATAGTTATCCATTCTAAAACAATTATTTTGTCATTAACTATAGATATCGATACTTCATCTAATTTTAATTTAGTTACTATTAACACCTTAATTAAGAAAACAAACACACAAATAAAATCAATGATGATAATCCAAGGTGCGGCAACTTTAATAGCGTTATCTTTATCTATGGTTTCATTTTCATTTATAAGTAATATTAAACCTTGGAAGACAAAAAATAGGTAAAATATTAGGAATATAAAATTACCCAAACACCAAAAATTATGTTTTAACTCTAAACTAACCATAATTCAATTAAATTTTGTATCTCAAATTTCTTAAATAAAATATATTTTTCGGAAAGTATTTAGAACTTTATATCTAACTATTAAAATAAATGTCCTTACATACTAACATCGGATTTCAACTCTTAGATACCTGTATATATAACGCTTCTGGACCTCGTTGCACTTCTCTAAAAGAACTTATTCAGTTAGATAAGTCTCATTCTTCTCTTGTTTTAAGCAAAAGTTCTACTGTATTACCGAGAGAGGGAAATGTGAAACCAAGATACTATCATAATGAATTGGGATCCATTAATTCAATGGGATTACCAAACCAAGGATTTCAGTATTATATAGATAGCGCTAACGCAATAAGTAAACCCTATTTAATTTCAGTAAATGGTCTAACATTAGAAGATACTAAATTAATAATTACTAAGATATTACAGAGCAATAAAATTAATGGTATTGAGATAAATTTATCCTGTCCTAATATTATAGGTAAAGGTCAATTAGCATATGACTTAGTAGAAATGGAAAGATACCTAAGTGAAATATTCATAATTATTAATCAATATTCCTTCCCTTTTTTAGTGGGATTAAAATTACCACCCTATTTTGACTTACACTGGTATCCTCAGATTACTAACATTATTAAGAAATTTAACGTTCATTATATCACCTGTATCAATAGTATCGGTAATGGATTACTAGTAGATAGTGAAACTGAATCCACTGTAATTAAACCGAAAGGTGGAATGGGTGGTATTGGAGGACAGTATATTAAACCCATTGGTTTAAGTAATGTTAGGAATTTTTACCTCGAATTTCAGAAACAAAATCTTAAAATTGACGTTATAGGTTGTGGGGGTATTGAGTCAGGAGAAGATATATTCGAATATATATTATGTGGAGCCAGTGCAGTTCAGATAGGCACACAGTTTTATAGAGAGGGAATTAAATGTTTTCCTCGATTACAACAGGAGTTAAAGGATATAATGAGTAAAAAAGGATATCGTTGTCTAGATGATTTTAAAGGAAAACTGCAAATTATAAATTAATTTTATTTTTATTTTTTAATTAAGTTAGTTATATAAAAAATGTATTTCTATTCTTCATTTTGACAAAAATAAAAAATACATAATGATACTAAGAGTATCGAAAATATAACTATAGCAATTATCAATTGGTCATAGTTACTCTTATTTTCTAAATAAATATTTCCATCATTGTGTTGAAAACAAGGAATCGTATTATTAGTATTATTATATATTAGATATGATTCTGCTTTTTCTTTTGCTTTTCTAATGGCAATATTGCGGTTATTGATACTTTCACCGTCATTACACTTTTTTTCACTAAAAGTACATTCTTCATTACTATTTTTTTTAGTCGTTTCAAGAAACATAACATATATTTCTGGGTTTTCAATCGATGAACCATATATTCTAATACAAGTTCCACTATCTGATCTACACCTATGACCACAATCACAAGTCACCAAATTTTGTTTATCATATAATGAGGTAGGATATGTGATATTTGATATAATACAATCGGTATTTTGATATTCAAAATGTTTTTTATAGTTAACACCGCTAATTATTAGAAATATAATTGCTATTATTATACATATACAGTTACCGTATACAGAACTAGATGTCATTTCCTTATTTTTATAAATAAATCTCTATATCACTTTTATTTATTGTAATATGTAAAAATAGCAATACCGATAATACTTATGAGTAATCCTATTATCATACCACAAGTTAGTTTTTCTTTTAAAATAAGTCTACTTAAAACAGATACTACTAAGATAGGAAGAACATAGACGATTAAGACTACTAATGTAGTATTAGCACTATTGGCCATAGCACGATAGAAAAAGTAATATCCTAATACTACAAAGATAGAACCTATAATAGATATAGTTAGAATTTTACTTAATTTTGTATTAGCTAATAGTCTCTTAAAATTTTCTTGATAAAATAAGGCAATCAATAAAGTAATAATACCACATAATAAAATATGTAAGAAAAAAACTATCATATAATCGTTATTATTCAAGTCCATACTAATTTTATCACAGATAGGAGATAACCCCCCAACCTATGGCAGCTGTTACCGAAGGTAATACCACACTAGTTAATAAAGGCATATATATATATATATACTATATATTAATATTAATAAAATCAGATAATTCATCTTCAATATTCTCTTCATGACTGTAAATTTCTTTAATAAAACCAGTTTCATTATTATTATCAATCACTAACGATAAGTCAACTATATCACTTAGAATATCATAATTATTTAAACCCTCGTATTGGTGGTTATATTTATTAGGATAATGTTTTGGTGTATAAATATCTTCTTCTATTTTACTAATTACATTTAGAGCAACATGTCGGTCTCTAAAAATAACTCTTTGGTAACATTTTAATACATCAGTTCTAACATCAACTAAAATGGTATAGTAATGTCTATCTCGTGCCTGTCTTATTTTTTTTAGGTAATTTCCGTATTGTTTTCCGGTTGCGTCATAGATAAAATTATAAGTTTTCTCTTCATTTAGTATAGTTTTGAGTAGTTTATTATTTAATTTACTACTAAGATGTAGATTATTAATAGAATTATCTGGTGTATAATCTGGGTGTGATTTGACTACTTCGTCTGGATTACATAGAATGAAATTATCTAACGTATAGTCGTATTGTTGGTTAATGATATAACTACTCGAAAGGATAAGTCCTAACGCATTTTCAACAAAATTTCTACAAGAAGTGCTTTTTCCACTGCCGGGTATTCCCATCATAAAAATAGCAATGTTAGGTTCATATGGCAAAATTTGGTATTTATTGATTTGTTGTTCTAGATAGGTTTCCATTTTTACTTTTATAAAGTAATAATATTTTATATCAATTTTTATCTTAATTTAGAAATGTAGGGTAATCCTATTTTCTTAATACATTCGTAGTAATCATTAGTATGATAACATGCCTGAATTGCTCTTATTTTATTAATATCTTTGTTATCAAGATAATTAGTTTGTTTATTATATTTTATTGTTGGAATATGTTGTCCCATATTAATTGTAAAGGGTTCTTTACATATTAGTAGGAATAATATGAGAATGGTTAAAATAAATAAACAAATTAAAAAATTCTTATTATACATATTAATAATATATATATATATAATATATGAATATTGATAATCAGATTAAGGGATTGTTTTTATTAATATTAGCCGTTTCAGGAGAATTTATAAGTGAAACATTAGGTTGTAAAACACAAAAATTATTAAGAGATAACATGATAATCAAAAATATATTTATTATTTTTGTATTATTCTTTGCTATTTCATATACAGAAACAGAACTTATAAATCCTTTGGTTAATTTTAAAAAATCATTAATTATATGGGTATTTTATGTATTATTTACTAGAATGACATTGTCTTTTACTTTAATCGCATTTTTAATATTATTTATTATATATTTAATAGGATTATACGAGGTATATTATACTAAAAATAAAATAAATAAGGATAAGTTAGAAATTATGAAGAAGGTAAAACCTATTTTAATTAACTTATTAATGGGAATATTAATAGTGGGTTTTGTATTTTATTTAAATAAACAATATAGAGAAAAGAAAAATTTTTCTTTAAATAAATTTATTTTTGGAGTACGTCAATGTGACTCCCTAAAATAAATTATTTAGTAATATGAAGAAAAGAATAGTTTATAAACCACTCTAATTAAATATAATACTATGATTAAAATAATTATTAATGTGCCCGATCTAAAACCAGGTGTCATAGTATAGTTATATATTTTTTCCATTATTGTGTTACCTTTAACTTTTACACCTAATAGTTTAGTCTCTTCTCCAATATTATCACCTATAAATCCTGCTTTATCACATTGATATTTTAAGTCTTCTTTTTTTATTTCCCCACTTTCACAGGGGGCATCTCTATATACAATTTTTTCTTCTCCAGGAACTATTTTTTCTTGATATACAATTTTAGTTTCTGCTGGAGTTTGTTGATAAACTATTTTATCCTGATATACAATTTTAGTTTCCGCGGGTGCTTGTTGATATACAATTTTAGTTTCTGCTGGTGCTTGTTGATAAATTATCTCAGGTTCTTGTTTTTCAAGGTCATTTATTTTTTGAAGTAATTTTTTAACCTTCTTATTATTATTATTATTATTTAAATTAGAACTCGAAGGAGAAGAGTTAGAAGGACCCATATTTTCTTCTTCTATAATATTATCTTCAATAGAGTTAACCATTTCTACATCTATTTCCTGATCTTCGGTAATCAGTTTAATATTATCTATTTCTGGATTCAAAGAAGAATTAGTAAGTTCTATCTTACATTTACCAGATTTCTTAGAATTACAATGTTTTTTAATAAGAGCAGTGAGTCTTTTTTCTTCATTTTTATTTTTGTAATTTTTATAAACTTGTAAATTATGACAACTCGGTAAATTCATAAGTAAGAATTTAACTTTCTGAAGTCTATTAATATCTTCTTCTTGGTCAAAATTTGTATGAAGGTCAATACCATTATGTCTCAAATAATTTATAACTTCTTGGAGACACTCGTGTTGATTATTACGGATATATTTAATTCTATTAATAATATTTTTTCTTAGTTTATCTTTATATTCGGCAACATTTTGAACTTCATTTTTATCGATTCTATCGATATTATTACCTTCCATAATATTTATTAATTTCATATTCGCGTAAGGAGAAGGTTTATCACAATTTACCATATTACAAATTTGAATACTACCTAAATTTTTTACCTTATGTAAATTTTTATCTACTAAACTATCTGGTGAATGATTACCTAAATAGGCGTTATACATTCCAACAAATCCTTCTTTATACCAGATTTTAACTCTTAAACCTTGGGGAACCGCAATGAATTCGGGTAGGAAATCTAAATTATTAATATCAGATAAATCATAATTTCCTACTCCTAAGGTATAGTGAGTGCCGTCTAATTTTTCACTACTATATATTCCGACTCTAAGAGGAGAACATACAATAGAATCGGCGTTCCAACCACACCCTTTCTCTTTGGTGCACCCTCCCTTATCTAAATCTACACAGTTAATTTCGTTACTGGGTTCAATGATTTCATTATTAATACCATTATTTTGGTCAAAATTACTATTAGGACTTAAATTTTTCTGTAACTGCGCCATTTTTTCTTGATCTGTAGGGTTAGTTTCATCCGAAACTATTTGTCCTCTTACTAAATTATTTTGAGTATTTAACTCCTGTTGACGTTTTAATATTTTTAAAAATGATTCTCTATCTAAGGTATTACTATTTATTCCATTATTATTACTGTTGCCATTATTATTATTATTATTACTGTTGCTATTGTTATTACCAGAACTACTAGAAGAATAGTTACAACTTTTACATTGTTCGCATTTGGTATCACAACCAAATTGAGTGGTTAAACCTTTTTCATCATTTCTAACTAATCTACCGCAAAATTCAGAATCACCATCGTAATTTTTTACACAAGTACAACCTTGACAATCCATTTATTATATATCATATAAAATAAAATTGATAAAATAAATTATTATTTTAATATTGTCAAAAAAATGGAAGTTCTTAAATTTAATTTACAGGGAACTATTTTAGAAATACCTAAGACGGAATTAGAAGTTGTTCTATTAGATAATTGGTATTTATCTAATTTAATTAATTCTGATGGTGATACTGAATTATATAAGAAAAATGGTTATTATTTGATTTACGAAGACGTTCAGGTTTTTAAAGATATAATTGATTCTTTAAGATATCGTAGTTTAATTATTACCAATAAACAAAAAATTAAGTATTATTATCAATTATGTGAGAAATGGTGTGTGCCAGAATGGCTTCTGGAAGAGTTAGCAATCAAAGAGAAAACAGATGAAATGAAAAATGATGTTATGAAGAATATATTTACTATTAAGAAATGTATTAATTGTTTCGTTTCTTTTAAGGAAGAAGAAAATCATAATAAGGCATGTCAATTTCATCCTATAAGTTTAGACCACAGTAACACTTTCAAATGTTGTGGATATAATACCTACAATCCACCGAGTGAAAATAATTTTTGTCGAGAAGGATATCATATGAGTGATGTTCAACAAGATTTAAATCTCTTAGAGAAAATTCTTAGAATGGATATTTAATTTTAACTCTTTTAATTTATTCTGTAAATTTTTTTTATTTTCTTATATTATAAAAACAACTAATGGCAGTTAAAAGATTGTATAAGAGAAGTCGTAAGTATTCTCCCAAAAAGTCTAAGTCCACGCGCAAGTATAATAAGACTAAGAGAAATAGAAAAACTAACAGATCGAAACGCAAAAGAAGTTATAAGAAGAAGGGTGGTGCTAATAATGCTGCTAACAATGTAAAGAAAGCAGCTAATAATGCGACAAATGCAGCTAATAATGCTACTGCTGCTGCTAACAATGCTACTGCTGCTGCTAACAATGCTACTGCTGGTGCTAACAATGCTGCTGGTGCTAACAATGCTAATGTTGGTGCTAACAATGCTGCGGAAAACGCTACTAACGCTGCGGAAAACGCTACTAACGCTGCGGAAGTTGCTAATAAAGCGGCAGAAGTTGCTAATAACGCTGCGGAAGCTGGTGCAAAAGAGGCGAATACTGCTGCTGAAGAGGCGAATACTGCTGCTGAAGAGGCTAATACTGCTGCTGAAGAGGCTAATACTGCTGCTGAAGAGGCTAATACTGCTGCTGAAGAGGCTAATACTGCTGCTGAAGTAGGTTCTACTAACAATTCTGGTGTTAATACTGTGGTTGAATCAGAACCAGAAGATAAGGAAGAAGAAGATAAGGAAGAAGAAGAAAAGGAAGAAGAAGAAGATAAGGAAGAAGAAGAAGATAAGGAAGAAGAAGAAGATAAGGAAGAAGAAGAAGATAAGGAAGAAGAAGAAGATAAGGAAGAA
>Ga0209533_1006158_pt1 | contig 10084 bp, 9 predicted proteins | sample COG_04_FD_184748 | JGI IMG/M metagenome (GOLD analysis project Ga0209533, IMG submission 184748) | Pelagic Microbial community sample from North Sea - COGITO 998_met_04 (SPAdes) (version 2) | ecosystem: Environmental > Aquatic > Marine > Neritic zone/Coastal water | place: Helgoland, sampling... | reverse complement strand
CTTAACAATCGGATGTCACTAATTTGGTGTAATAGCAATGCAATTCTGTCAATTCCCATACCAAAGGCAAAGCCTGAATATTCTTTAGAGTCAATGCCACAGTTTTCAAGGACATTAGGGTCAACCATTCCACAGCCCATAATCTCTAGCCAACCCGTGCCTTTGGTCATTTTATAGTCTGTTTCAGTTTCTAGTCCCCAATATACATCGACCTCAGCACTCGGTTCTGTAAACGGAAAATAAGAAGGTCGTAGTCTTATTTTTGATTTTCCAAAAAGCTCTGTTGTAAAATACTGTAGCGTTTGTTTTAAGTCTGCAAAACTCACATTTTTGTCAATATACAACCCTTCTACCTGGTGGAAAAAACAATGGGAGCGTGCCGAAATAGCTTCGTTTCTATAAACCCTTCCTGGAGAAACGGTACGGATAGGCGGCTGATTATTTTCCATATAACGCACTTGCACCGAACTTGTATGTGTACGTAATAATATATCTGGATCAGTTTGAATAAAAAACGTATCCTGCATATCTCTTGCAGGATGGTGTTCTGGTAAGTTTAAGGCCGTGAAATTATGCCAATCATCTTCAATTTCTGGACCCTCACTTACATTAAATCCAATTCGTGAAAAGATATCAATAATTTGATTTTTTACTAACGAAATGGGGTGTCTAGCCCCAATATTAAAAGGTTCGCCAGGACGAGATAAATCGCCAAAAAGAGACGCCTCATTCGAAGTGTTTTCTAAGGTCGCTTTTAAGGAACTTACTTTTTCTTGAGCGACACTTTTTAATTTATTGATGGCTTGTCCAAAGTCTTTTTTTTGTTCGTTTGGAACCTCCTTAAAGCTCGCAAACAAATCATTTAAAAGTCCTTTTTTTCCAAGAAACTTAATGCGAAATTCTTCTAGTTCTTTTAAAGACTGTGTTGAAAAAGCCTCAGCCTCCTCTATAAGTTTATGGATTTTCTCTATCATGATTAATTTAAATAATGGCCAAATTTAAGAAATCTTAACTAATAAACTTCGCCTCAATAAAATAGTTTACAATCGCATCCTTCATTAGAATGCTTTGTTCGCCAGCCTTTAAATTAGGCAAGGCTTCTTTTATCGTATAATGTGGCCAACCCTGTTCATCGAAATAATCAAACACATAATAGCCGTAAGGCTCTAAAAGCCGACAGATGGCAATGTGCATTAGGTTTAGCTTTTCGTCCTTTTTGAATGTCCTGTGTAGCTGCCCAAGTTCTTGTACCCCAATAAGATAGATGATGCCATCTAGGTCTAAGGGGTCACCATCTGAAAATTGAGCGGATAGTTTTTTAACCACCTCTTCCCATCGTTTTTTAAGTTCTTCGTCTCGAGCCATAATTATTTCGTAAATTTAGGGTGTATTAAAATAGAAACGAAACATTTGAGTTATTAAGTTAGCACTCAGTGTTAATTTTTGTAAATCATTTAAAGAAATCAATCAGCATGGCAATCATTGATATTATCTTAAGCGCACTCATTCTTTATGGACTCATCAAAGGATTGTCAAAAGGTTTTTTTGTTGAGGTTACCTCCTTACTTGCTCTGCTAGTAGGCGTTTATGGAGCGGTACACTTTAGTAATTATGCAGCAGAATTTTTGTCAAACCGTTTTGAATGGGGTGAAAAAACAATAAATATCACCGCTTTTGCCATTACATTTGTCGTCATTGTCTTAGTGGTTTCTCTTGCAGGAAAAGCATTAACCAAGCTTGCCGATTTTGCAGCTCTAGGAATTCTAAATAAATTATTAGGAGGTCTTTTTGGAGGTCTTAAAATTGCTTTAATACTCAGTGTTCTATTATTGATTTTTAATTCCTTAAACAAAACCATTCCTTTTGTTTCTGACGAAGAAATCGAAACATCCATCCTTTATAATCCAGTAAAGTCGTTAGCTCCAATGATTTTTCCAAATTTTATAAATGAAGAAACACCACTGGAGCTCCCAACTATCCCAGCTCCCTTAAGCGAATAATCGAAACTTAAAACAGATTAAGACAGCTCTTGGATACAAGCCTTTAAACTGTCATAAATATGTCCCTCCGGAATAAAATCTGGGATGATATCAATCCGTTCCATCATATATCGCGGTTGTTTTAACAGGTTTACAAACCGCACCTCGATATTTTTTGTTTGCAGCTCTTGAATCATGTCTTCCATAGCATAAAGCCCAGATTGATCCATATATTGCATACGTTCCAAACACAAAATTACAGTGGTCGCAGTATCTGGAATTTGTTTGTAAAGTTGCTGAAAGTCTGAAGTTGATCCAAAAAACAAAGGCCCTTTGATACGCTTAATAAACACAGACTTTTTCAAGCGTTCTGGAATGTTTTTTTCGTCCGGCCAACTCTTTTCTTTTAACACTTTTACGTTGGAATATTCAGAAGTTAAATCTCCAATTTTTTTCATAAACATCAAACAGGATATTATTAAGCCAATTCCCACAGCAAATATCAAATCCCAAAACGTAGAGAGCAACAACACAATGAGCATGATGATGACCTCAGAACTTAATTTTAAAGGACCAAACGACATGTCTTTTGGTAATGACGGAATTGCTTTTAGACCTTTGTAGTCCATCACGCCAATTCCAACGGTTATCAAAATTCCAGAAAGGACGGCGGTAGGAATCTTTGAAGCGATAGGGCCTAAGGCCAATAAAATAAACAACAGCATTATGCCGGCAATCATTCCAGAAAGTTTTGTTTTCCCTCCAGAGTTTATATTTACTACCGTTCTGATGGTGGCTCCAGCACCCGGAATTCCTCCAAAAAGAGACGCAATACTATTTCCAATTCCCTGACCTATAAGTTCTTTGTTTGGATCGTGTTTTGTTTTGGTCATATTATCCGCTACAATACTCGTTAGCAAGGAATCAATTGCTCCTAATAACGCGAGTGTAAACCCGGTGAAAACATAGGGTGTAATGGTCGTTAATTTAAACTTAGTAAAAATTTCTAGTTGAAGAACGGGCAACCCGCTAGGAATTTCTTCGATAGGCTTATAATTCAGCCCAAACCCAATGGCGATACCAGACATGATGATTAAAGCGACGAGTGTGCTAGGCACTACCGTTGTAATGCGTTTAAACCCATAAATAATAAAAATAGTTCCCAAAGCCAGCAGCAGTTCTAGCCAGTTGATATTTTGAAGTGCTCTTGGCATAAGTTTTAGTGCGCCGATTGTTCCAGAGGCCTCTTTAGAAGCTAAGTTTTCAGATTCTTTTTGGATATCATCTTGCGAAATTAAAGAAGCGCGATCAATGGTTTCTTGAAAATTTTCCAAGACCAATATTCCATCACCAGCCTCCTCTTTTAAAATATTTTCAAGAATCACCTCTTCGGCCTGTGCCTTGAATTGATTGACAAATTGGAGGTCTTCTTTTGGGCTATACCCTAAAGAAGGCAAGATTTGTGTCAGTAAAATAATAACACCGATTGCAGTCATAAACCCCGAAACGACCGGGTAAGGAATGTATTTAATATACTTCCCGAAGCCTAAAATACCGAGTCCAATTTGAGAAAGCCCCGCAATTAAAAATACGGTTAATATGGCGGGCAGTGCAATTGATAAGTCGCCATCATTGGCAGCTATAATTCCGGAAATCACAACCATACTTACAGCGGTCATTGGTGCTGTTGGGCCTGATATTTGAGTGTTGGTCCCTCCAAAAAGTGCGGCGAAAAAACTGATAAAAATAGCGCCGTAAAGACCCGCGCTAGGTCCGAGTCCAGAAGAGACTCCAAAAGCTAAAGCCAGTGGCAATGCGACGACTCCTGCGGTGATTCCACCAAAGGCATCGCCTTTTATGTTTGAAAAAAGTTGTTTCATTGTATTGATATTAGATTATAATTTAAAAGAGATGAGATCTTTTTGTGAACAAGGGAAGTAATCTAAATATAATCTGGAGGAGGTGAAACACACTCTAAATAAACATCTAAAAAAGATTTATTACAAAATACAAACAACAACGCTTGACCTCTTGTACGTGGATTCATACTTTGAAGAGGTGTTTTGTTCAAAACAAGTTCATTAACATCCTTGATGTCTTTTGTATCGGATTCTTGTTCTGTTGAAACAACAACCTTTGAGAATTCACTGTTCGATTGTAAAAGCAGAAGGGTTGGCCCCGCTATGTTTAGCAGAAAAAAAAGAGAGAACAAAGGGGCAATATGTTTTATGATAGCGATTGTGTTTTTGTTGATAATTGTAAAGATAGAATAAAAAATGACATTTATTCTTAAATAAACTAAAGCGCCTTTAATTCCGAACGCGTCATCCATCCGGTCTCACCATTAAGCAGCTTTATTTTTATCCAGTCATCGTTATAATCTTCAATCACCAAAACCTTGGTGCCTTCATGAAGAGTAAACGAGGTCTCAGACCTTAGATTTGGTTCCGTTTTAACCCCTGCTTCTTTAACAAAAACAATAGCGGGGTGTGTATTATTATCAAGACTGTCTTTTTTGAATAACAACCCTAATGATATAAATAGAACGATTAAAACCCCGCAGCTCGAAACAAAAAACAAGCGTTTTTTAGCTTCTGAGTAGGAGAGGTAATATCCTAAAAATAAAATAACAAAAAGAAATGCCAACCCAACACATCGAGTTGCCCAGCCATCTACACTTAAGCTGTTGAGGGTTTTGTTTAGCAATTTTGAAGCGCCACTTTCGGGAACCTCTTGTATGGCGTCAATTGTCATTTTTTGAGCATACCCTAAGTTATTTAAAATATCAGAATCATTTGGAGATAACTGAAGTGCCTTTTCATAATAAAAGATACTCGGTCCAATTTCATTTAATTTATAATAACAATTGGCAAGATTAAAATACAGTTCTGCAGAATGCTGATTGGACGCTAAGATCGAGTCATACCGCACGATGGCTTCTTTATAATAGCCTGAATTATAGAGGTCATTTGCTTGCTTAAACGACTCTGTGTTTTGAGAAAAACCAACCAAACACAGCAACCAAAAAATAAGAAACTTCTTCATCTGTTTAATTTAATTGTTTGTCTAAATCATTAATAACACCCGCCGCTTTTTTGTAATCATTTTGCATGTCAACTGTTGAAAGCGGTGTGTATCTCGCAAGTTCACAGGAGGTTAAAAGAGAAATAAACCCTTCTAAGGTTGCACTGTTTATGTTTTTATTACCGAGCAACTCCTCTATTTTTTCTTTATTAAATTCGCTTGTTTCTAAGCGTAATTTTGATTTTAAATAATTGTGAAGTGCACGCTCAAGTGCATTATAAAACTGCTCCTTTTGACCGAGAGATTTTTTTGCGTTACTTAAATATTTACGGGCCAATCGATTTGTTTTACGTATTTTATTTCCGGTCACATCCAAAGCGCGTGTCGTTCGGCGTTTAACCACAAACATAATAAATGGTATTAACAGGAATGGACCTAATAATAAGAACCAAAACAAGTTGGAATTAAAAAAGGGCTCTGAAATAATCGGTTGAAATTTAGTACTTGTTTTGAAGGAACTAAATGAATTTAAATTAGCAGGGATGATATTTTCTGTAAGGACTCCAGGGGTGTTGTTTGTGCTTCCAGCACTTTGAGGCCCTTCATTAACTTCAATAATGAGGCGTTCTGAAGTGAGTGTTTTATATTGCTTTGTTTTTAAATCAAAATAAGAAAAGGACACCTTTGGAATTGGATAACTTCCTTGAAAATTTGGCACGACTGTATAGCTGTCGCTAATGGTTCCTTGCATCCCCGAGGTTCTTGTGTTTACCTTTTCAGAGTGCTCTGGCTCATAAACTTCTAGCGCACTTGGAAGTGTAGGTTTTGGAAGTCTAAAGAGCTTTAAATTGCCCTTTCCTGACACACTCACTTTTAATTCAAGTGCCTCGGTAGCTTTCAAAGATTCTTTATTGGTGGTCACTTTAAAGTCAAAAGATCCTACTGCACCAGAAAAATTCTCTGGTTTTCCATTTTCAGGAAGGGGTTTTACATTAATAACTCTATTTCTGCTAGCAACGGTTCTGTTGACGGTACTCATAAAACTTCTACCAAAAACGTCACGTCTATTAGAAGGAACCTCAACCGTGATATCAAGAGATAGAGGTTCAATCGTTAGTTTTCCTGTTTTTTGAGGGTACAAAACGGTTTTTCTCAGGACAACGTAGCGGTAATCTTCCCCATTATAAGTGCCTTGCTTAATATCGATTCCCTTAACATCAATATTTTGACTCCAAAAATCATTATATCTTGGACTGTCTATTTCTCGCCAGTTTCGAACCCCTGTATTTTGAGCGACATACAGTTTGTAAACCACAGTAATCGCTTCGTTTAAATATGGGTTTCCGTTTGAAATTTCAGCGACCAAGTGAATTTTTTCTGAAGCAATATAATTAGGATCGTTCGGGTCTTTAGGCTTATCAATCGCGGCGGTAACGGTTATTTTTACTGGGAGCGTTTTATAGGTTTTTCCGTCAATTTCAATGGTTGCCTGACCAATAGTAAATTCACCACGTTTTTTAGGGGCTAAAAAATAACTATAGCTTTTTGAAAATGAACGGACTCCATTGATCCATGAATTATTGATGGACTGACTCGGTCCCCCAACCACAGTAAAGTTTTCAAAACTCGGCGGTTCAAAATTATCACCATCTGTGTTCATTGTAAAATCAACTCGAAGACGCTCATTAATCCCGAGTTGTTTTTTACTCACTTTCGCATCAAAGGATACCTCCTGCGCCGAAAGGAGTCCCGAAATAAAAAATGTAAGTAAAAGTATGTTCCGTTTCATTCTCTACCAGTCTTTTTCTGTTTTAACTTTGACCCCTTTTGTTTTAGAGGCATTCATTTTTTCTTGTACTTTTTTCTCTTCATTATTCATCGCTTCAAGTAAATTTTTTACTTGTTGTGGTGATAGTTTTCCAGGCTGTTGTTGCGGCTGACCCTTGTCGTTTTTTGGGTCTTTATTTTTCTGATCGCCTTTTTCGTCTTTTGGTTTTCCGTCTTCATCTTCCTTATCATCTCCTTCGTTTTTATCTTCTTCGTCTCCTTTATCTTTGTTTTTATCTTCTTTGTCTTGTTTTTCGTCGCTGTCCTCTTTCTCGTCTTTGTTCTCGTCCTTATCCTTGTCTTTATCTTCGTCATCTCCATCTCCATCGCCGTCGCCTTGTTCTTTTGCACACTCTTGAGCAAGGGCTAAGTTGTACCGAGTTTCATCGTCCGAAGGATTGTTTCGAAGCGCATTTTTAAACGCTGAAACCGCTTCTTTGCACTGTTTTTTTTGCATCAAAATATTTCCAATATTATGATATGCCTTGTGTTTTTCAGCTTTTGTAATGCTGTTTTCTACAGCACCCAAATGGCGTAACAATGCTTCATCATAAAGTTTAGAATTGTAATAGGCATTTCCTAAATTAAAAGAACCAGCAACGTTGTTTTGTTTTGTCGAAACTGCTAGACGGTATTTTTTTTCGGCCTCTATAAAATCTTCCCCAACGATTGAATTTCCTTCAAAGACATATGCATTAGATTCAATTAATTGAAGATCTACTTCTTGTGCAGTCCCAACAAACAGGGTCATAAAAAACAATAAAGTAAGGTATGAATAGCGAATAGATATGGTTGGGTTATTTTTAACCCCCAGAGTTTTAAGTATGTTATTTAAGTACGTCATAGGTTTTCGTTAAATAAATTTAAGCGTTTTAACCAAGCTGTTTTTCGCTCTAAAAATAAGATGTCTAATATTAGAAAGAACAATCCCAACCCTAAAAACCATTGAAATTGATCTTTGTATTCTGCAAATTCTTTGGCTTCAAATTCTTTTTTGTCCATCTTATTCAAAACATCGCGAATTTGTTCTACTACTTCCGCGGTAGAATTTCCACCGATATAAGCCCCTTTAGCTTCTTCTGCGATTAACTTTAAGGTTTCTGAATTAAGTTTTGTAATAACAGTCTCGTTATTTTTATCCTTTTTATAACTCATAATCACCCCATTTCTTTTGAGTGGGATTGGCCCTCCTTTTTCACTTCCCACTCCAATGGTGTATATTTTGATACCCTCTTCCGAAGCAGCTTCCGCCACCTCCACACTGAGGTCGTTATGGTCTTCTCCATCAGAGATGATCACTAAAACCCTATTGGTTTGTTCTTCATCATCAAAGTAATTTCGCGACAGCTGAATGGCTTCATCAATGGCTGTTCCTTGTGAGGAAAGCATATCGGTGTTCATGCTTTGTAAAAACATTTTTGCCGTACCATAATCCGTTGTAATTGGCAGTTGTGGAAAAGCTTTACCAGCGTAGGCAATAATCCCGATGCGATCGCTTGTCAAATTATTTATAATTTGTGTCACAAGTTGTTTGGATTTTTCCAATCGATTGGGTGCCACATCTTCGGCGAGCATACTTTTTGAAACGTCAATTGCAAAAACAATATCAACACCTTCACGTTTGATGGTCTCAAGTTTTGTGCCAATTTTTGGATTGACCAAAGCAACCACAAAACAACTTATAGAAAGCGATAACACACAAAATTTTAGTACCGATTTAAATACAGATTGATCAGGACTAAGCCGTTTTAAGGTGCTTGTGTTTCCAAACTTTTTTTGGACGCGTTTTTTCCAGAGAAGTGTCCACAGAAATACCACCAACATCACAGGAAGGATGAGCAACAACCAAAACCATATTTTTTCTTCTAATTGATACATCTAAATAAAACTTCTAAATATTGTAAATCGCAATAAAAACTCAAACAACAACAACCCAAGGGCGAACCAAATTAAAGGTCTAAACTTCTCTTCATAATTGTAAAACTTGAATTCTTCTACTTCTGTTTTTTCCAGTTTGTCAATCTCTTTGTAGATTTCCTTTAATTTACGGTTATTTGTTGCTCTAAAATATTTTCCACTAGTGACCTCAGCAATTTCTTTTAAGAGCTCTTCATCGATTTCTACTTGAATTTTTCCATACTGAAACACGCCATTTCGAATGGCAATTGGCGACAATGCCATGCCGTTGGTGCCCAGCCCAATGGTGTAGGTTTTAATGCCATATTCTACCGCTAATTCACTTGCTGTTTGGGGGTCTATAAACCCTGCGTTGTTGACCCCATCTGTCAAAAGAATAATAATTTTACTTTTTGCCTTGCTGTCTTTGATGCGGTTTACAGCGGTTGCGAGCCCCATTCCAATGGCAGTTCCACCTGTGATTACGGTATTATATTTTATATCTCTTAATGATTGAAGCACAATACTTTTATCGCTTGTAATGGGAGTTTTTGTATAGCTTTCTCCTGCATATTCGACAAGACCTATTCGGTCATTGGGACGCCCTTTGATAAAATCAGCAGCGACGTTTTTTAGTGCCTCAAGTCGATTTGGCTTTAGGTCTTTTGCCAACATACTCGCTGAAACATCAATGGCCATCACAATATCAATTCCGCGAGTTGTTTTTGTTTTGGAAGATACATCCACCGTTTGAGGACGTGCAAGTGCCAAAACCACCAAAACAATCGCCGCCATTCTGGAAATAAATAAAGAGTGTTTGAGCGTACTCCAAACCGTGTTTCTTTGAAAGCCCTGCGTGCTTGAAATGCTCAATTGAGCGGTTTGTTTTTTGTGTTTCAACACATACCAAAACACCAAGCAAGGCACCACAAGCAGCAGCCATAAAAATTCTTTTTGAGTAAAATCGATTCCGTTAAACATTACTTGTCGTCTTTTGTGAGTTTAATGAGTTCGATAGAATTTAAAATACGTTCGACAATTTGGTCGGCATATACATCCTCTTCTTTCCAAGTCAAAATAACTTGTTGTAACAAATTGGGTGTCGAGAATCCTAATAGTATATACGCCCCCTTTACGAGTTTGTCTTCTACAAGAAATTCTGCGGTTCCAAACGTTTTGATTCCTTCTTGTCCATTGGGCGTTATAAACTGTTCGTTACGTGTGATAATATTTTTAGTCCCGTTTTCTTCAAAACGGTCTAAGACCCCTTCAGCTACTTTTAAAAGGTCAATTGGAACATCTTTTTGCTTGCCCTCTTCGTCGGTTTCCGCCGCATATTTCGAGCTGTTTATCACCAC
>Ga0209533_1006157_pt1 | contig 10087 bp, 8 predicted proteins | sample COG_04_FD_184748 | JGI IMG/M metagenome (GOLD analysis project Ga0209533, IMG submission 184748) | Pelagic Microbial community sample from North Sea - COGITO 998_met_04 (SPAdes) (version 2) | ecosystem: Environmental > Aquatic > Marine > Neritic zone/Coastal water | place: Helgoland, sampling... | reverse complement strand
AGGCGCGAAGAAAGAAGGCGCGAAGACCCGTTTACTCTGTGACTCCCCCTCGGTTGAGAGTAGTGTAGGCACTATTGTTTTATCCGAACCGGGGGCGCTCTGTCTTGCTCTTTCCGATAGGCGGAAGAATACGCCGGCCCTTTGGGTGGACGCGCTGGAGGAATGTCCTGTGCACTGCGAGCCATCGAGTTGGCCCGCGTATGTTTGGGTGCAGCCTGGTTGTCATCCCGTATTTAATCAGCTCGCCCCTGAGCTGCGTGTCTTTTCACAGGCTAAGCCACCTACAGAATGTATAGGTAGTAAACGCTACGCGCTTTGGTCGCGATCTATCCTGTACTTGAGGGATTATGCATGGCGACGAGGTGATGGTATTGGCGCGTTGATGATTCATCGTTTGGGTGCCGACGGCGTATTTAGTCGAGCGGAGATGTTGGTATGGGGTCTAGAGAGCTGGGCTATTAGTCGATACACGGGTGAAATTGGAACAGGTAATCAACAAGCAGGCAGTGAGCAGACGGGCAGCAGCCAGCCGAGCAGCTGGCGGCTGCGCCTGCTTTTTCACGGTGAGGTCAGAGACTCGCTGTTTGACCCGAGCGCATTGAGCGCCTGGGCGCAGAGTCAGCTTCGGTCGAGTTTGGGTGGTGTGACTCGAGAGGAAGTCAGCTTTAGGGTGGCGGCCATGCATGTACCGATTATTGACCCGCTATAGCGTAGAGGGCAAATCCGATGGTTCAAAACAACCGCGCGGGCGAGGAGTTGCCGTCGTATAGCAGGCGAGGTGAACGGGGCTTTTTGGCAACCGTCGTTGTCGCAGTTCTATTACTTTTGGCGACGCTGGGTCTCTTCGGTGCCCACGAATTAGCACTCTCAATGGCTATGTCCGCGACTTAGCAGCCTCTATTAGCAGTCACTATTGGCAGTTACTATTGGCAGTTACTATTGGCAGTTACGATGAGTGGCCTATCAAGTACCTTTTTAAGATAAAAGTGTCATACCCGCGAGGCTGGCAATTACGGCTAGCAGGCGTATTATGGGTTATATAAATGCACTTCGCGAAGCATTTTGAAACACAAGGCCGGCCGGCCAAGGTTTGTGGTGCGAGGTCTGTGGTGCGAGGTCTGTGGTGGATGAAGCCATCGGAGGTAGTTCATGGGTAATTCTCGACAACAGCAATCGTCTAAAACACCGGCACTGTGCGCGCGCAGCGTGAGGGGTTTTACGCTGATCGAGCTCATGATTGTCATCGCCATTATCGGTATTTTGGCTGCTGTCGCTTACCCCTCTTATATGGACCACGTTCGGAAAGGCAACCGCGCTGCGGCACAGGCTTTCATGATGGAGGTCGCTCAGCGCCAGCAGAACTACTTGATGAACAATAGGGAGTACGCCACTACGTTAACGTCGTTGGGCTATGGAGCGGACTCGCTATCGGGTTTTTCGAGCGCTCATGCGGCGAAGAAAGACGTCGCACCGTATTATGAGCTGCCCAGTGGCGCAAGCCTTGGGGTTGATGTAGGACCGCCACCCAGTTTCACATTAATGTTAAACCCTGTAGCTGGGTCTATGCAGTCAAATGATGGCTCTCTGTGTGTGTCAAGTACAGGCGCAAGAACGCGAAACTGCCAAAGTGGTGGCACGTTGGAGTCGTGGTAGTGCGCCGCTTTCAAGGGTGTACGCAAGGGTTCACACTGATAGAGTTAATGATCGGTATTGCGATACTTGGAATTCTTCTTGTTATCGCTGTTCCTTCGTTTTCACGCCTTCTTGCCGAGCAGCGTTTACGAACGGCATCCAGTGAACTCAGAAATACATTGGCACTAGCCCGAGCTGAAGCGGTCAAACGCAATGCATCTGTAAAAGTACTGGCGTCATCGAGTGGGTGGTGTGCGGTACCCGCATCAAGTAGCGCCTCAAACTGTTCCAGTGTTACAGCTTCAGAGCTTCTTTCAGAGCAGCTGCTTGTTTCATCTGTCAGCTTGTCCGCGCCCTCGTCTGCCACGGCGTTTAATTCTTGGGGGCGTTCGGCGACTTGCAGCGCCTATGAATTTTCGACCAGTGCGCAGGGGGCTACTTGTACGATGTGTCTGTACGTTGAAACGAATGGTCGCGTAAAAGGCGCTAGTTCTGCGTGCGAAGGGACTTGCCCCGACTCGAGCGAAGAAAGCGTTTGGTCTGGCGCGTGTGGTTGACATGAAGACTAAGAGATTGGCTATGTGGCCGTTAGGGGATCAGTTTTCGCTTTTGAGGTCGTCGAGAGGCTTTACCTTGGTGGAAGTTCTCGTCACGTTTCTACTCGTTGCGATTGGGTTGCTTGGCCTCAGTGCATTGCAAACGACAACTATTAGTGACCAGTTTGAGGCACTGCAAAGACTGCAGGCGACCAATGTTCTGGATGATATGGCATCTCGACTAAGCGCTAACCCTGGGGGCGTGAAATCGGGAGCATATACCGTGAATAGTGGTGCGGTTTATGGCACTCAAACGTTACAAACCGCAGCAACCTGCTCCTCATCAGTATCGCTACCCGCGCTTGATCTCTGCGAATGGAATCGCGCGCTTATTGGCGCGTCCGTGCTTCAAGGTGGAGTTGGGCAGGCGGCACCATTGAATGCTCGCGGCTGCATAGAGGTCGGCCCTAACAGCGGCAGCGGAGAACTGGTGATAAGGGTGGCTGTTGCTTGGCAGGGGTTGGCGCCGTCGGCGGCTCCGTCGATAACGTGTGGAAGTGGTGTCTATGGAGACGATAGGTATCGACGAGTTTTATTTCGCGATGTGGCGGTTCGTTAGTCATGGCTAACTACGCATCATTGAGCCCCCGTAAAATGCAGCAGCATGGTTTTGGTCTCATTGAGATTATGATTGCGCTTGCGCTCGGCCTCGCAATCCTTTTGGGAATGTCGACGATTTTTGTTAACTCTAGTCGTTCTCTTTCAGAGGTAGAATCAGTGGGCGAATTATTAGAAAACGCCTTTTATACGCTGGAGACATTATCCTCAGATGTCGAGCTAGCGGGTTACTGGGGAGAGGCTGGATATCCTTTGTCAGCCAGCGGCGATATTTTTGTGGCAGGCGAACTGCCTTCTGATCCACCAAGCTCTGCGTTTCCTCAACCACCCTTTGCCTGTGTTGGCACAGGTGACTCTGCCTACTCCGCAAAAGAGGAGCTAAGTTACGCGGCAGAGTTTCCCCTGTTTTCTGAGTCGGGCGCTGATTTAAATAGTGATTTAGTCAGTTGTACGGGACAAGCGCTAACAGCGAAGGCCGCATCTGAATTTTTATCCGTGCGCCGTGCAAGTACATGCGAAGCGGCTCAGGGTAGCTGCGGGGACTATCTTAATAATTTTCACATTCAGACGAATGGCTGTGCTGCGGGCGGTCTCAGTGGTGGAGAGGTAAAGCTTTACCAAGTTACAGCTTCAAACGCTGGATCAACGATGACGTATCTGGATGGATCCTGCGTTGCAGGTAATCTCGCGCCAATTTATCGTTATATTTCTCGCATTTATTACGTCAGCCAAGATAACCGCTTGGTCCGCTTGTTTCTCGATTACAGTGAGTCCAAGTTGCAGTATCGACTGCAAGAAATCTCTAGCGGGGTAGAGTATCTCGCCTTCGAGTGGGGTATTGATGGCAACGCAGATGGGCAAATTGATACAAAAGCTGACGGCAGCATTAAGTTTATTCGCGAGCCCGCACCCGCTGATTGGGCAAATGTCATATCTGTGCGCATTTGGTTAGTGGTACACCGAGAAGGTAATTTTCCGTCCGATACCAATAGTTACATAATCGCGGGTGACGAGTACCTCGTGCCGGAGTCGCTCAAAAAGTATAAGCGGATCGTGAAGAGCACAACCGTCGACGTCATTAACATTTCGGGGCCTCGACGATGAGCAGGCGGCCATTCAAAAACCAACGAGGCGTCGTGTTAGTTGTCGCACTGATTATGCTCCTGCTGGTAACACTTATTGCAGTGGTAACAACAAATTCTATTAGGACCAATCTGCAGATAGTTCAAAATATTGAGGCGCGGGCAGCGGTGAAGAATGCAGTTGTTCATGCCCTTGAAGAGGCCATCGCTTACGGGCAATTTCCGAATGGAAGCGTTGCATTTCAGACGAGTTGCGGTAATTCATTTCAACGGTGCTTCGACCTTTCGGGTAATGGTGTTGAAGACGATGTCACTGTGCAGTTGACCGGACTGACCTGCAAAGCGCTGCAGCCAGTGTCAATCGGCGAGCTTAATGATACTGACAAAGATATTGGTTGTTTGCCTGATAGTGCGAGCCCAGAAGCACTCAAGCCAGGCGCGCCCTCAAAGTGCAGCATGGTTGTCTGGGAAATAACGGCTACGGGTACGGACGAAGTCACGGGCGCTGTCGTAAGCGTTAGGCAAGCAGTTAATCAGCGAGTTTATGGTGGTAATCCATGCGCCTGACCGCGAGGCCCCAAAAAGGAAAGATCGTTATGAAACATTTTTTTTCATCAATCGCATTTTTAGGTCTCTCTTTACTTTCTACAACGTCTTTTGCCGAGGATATTGATATTTTTGCGTCGGGACTCACCAGTTCTGCGGCTGATGATTCCCTCCCAAATGTCATTATTGTTTTGGACAACACGTCTAACTGGGCGCGCCAAAGCCAGCAATGGCCGGACCGAGATACAGACGGTGATGGTGATCTCGAGTCCGAAACACAGGGGCAGGCAGAGGTTGCCGCAATCCGCGGTGCATTAGAGGGTATTGCAGGAGATATTAATATTGCTCTTTTGGAGTTCACAACGGCCGGCAACGCGGGTCAAGACGGCGCATTTGTTCGATTTGGTCTCAAGCAGTTTTCCACTAATAAGCCCGCATTTTACGACACGTTAAATACGATTTATGGCGATATTAACGGCAGTGCTGAAAAGCGTAATTCCAACACAAGCTATGGCAATTTGATTTCTGACGTACACAACTACTTGTCGGGTGGGCTGCAAAGTATTGTTAGGGAGGGGCAGGCTAGCTCGGGTAGTACCGGCACCCCTAGTTTGGCAGACACTTCAGCATACGTTAATGGCACGCCCTACAGCGTATTTCAGTCGCCACTCAGCTCGAGCGATGTATGTGCAGAAACCTATGTCATTTTTGTGTCTAACCCCAATAGTAGCGGCCCTTCAAATGACGATGCGGCGAACTCAGTCGCTCTGAAGAATCTTTATCAGGGACTCGGAGAGACAAATCCGCACCGCTTGGCCGGCGATACCGTCGGGACGCCCCGGTCTATGCGTGAGTTTGCGGAGGTGACGGGAAGCGCTATCGAGTACGGTTTCTCTGAGCAGTGTTACGAATCGGTAAGCAGCTGTACCGCCAATATCAACGGAAACTCAGGTGAATCCGAAATTATTCAGGCTAACTGTGCAACGGAGAGTGATTGCTCGTGCTTGGGTGGCGGGAGTAATAGAACGAAACGAGCCTCCGATGGTGGCAACTGCGAAAAGGTCGGCAACGGCAACAATGCGCAGCAGTGGTACCGCTATACGGTTGCAGGCGAAAACTCAGGCAGCATTATTGCGACAGATACTTATGACGAGACAGGTGGCGCAGACTTCAACTTAGATGACTGGACTCAGTTCCTCAAGGAATATGGTGTGGAACTAGAAGTGACTTCCGGTAGCGGAGCTTCGGGATCAACGGAAAGCTACCGAGTCCCGGTAACCACTTTCACGCTCGATGTTTACAACAAACAGCCCAACGTGACGCATTCGTCGCTTATGGACTCCGCAGCCGCAGCGGGTGGTGGTTACCGCTTGTCTGCCAGCAATTTTGATGAGCTACAAACCGCGCTCAAGAGAATCTTCGGTGACATCATTGGCGCTAGCTCAAGCTTTGCCGCTGTCACCTTGCCGCTGAGTGCCTCTCAGCAGGGAACAAGTGAGAATCAAGTTTTCATAGGTGTTTTCAGGCCGGCTAAAGAGCGCAAGCCGCGTTGGCCGGGCAATCTAAAGCAGTATAAATTGGGCCTGATAGATGGAAACGTTGAATTGGTAGATGCCAATGGCGATATTGCTGTTAATAGCCAGACGGGCTTTATCGGTGCATGCGCTACGAGTGCGTGGACGACAGATACGTCCCAGGTTGCTAAGAGTGGCGGCACAACGGGTCCCTATTTCGAAGGTCTTGGTCTCGATCCCAACCCCGTTAGTGAATGTGACGCAGACTTCTTAAACGGACGAAGTGTTTTATCTGACTCTCCTGATGGGCCTTTTGTGGAAAAGGGCGGTGCCGCGCAACAAATAAGGGGACAACACAATTCAGGCAGTAGCACTCGGAATATTTTCTTGGCGACATCATCGGGCACAAGCCTCTCGCTTTCTGATTTGACGGCGTCCGACTTGCCTGGGGTTTCAAGTGCCGTTGCCTCGGCGACGTACACAGCTGGTGATGTATTCGACTATGTCCACGGAGAAGACCCTGGTCTGGCGGGTGGTGACCCCATTACCCTCGATTCGAATGCTAGCTATATCGAAAACGACGCAATTTTAGATCCGGAAATAATGCCTGCTGATGGCTTACGTGCATCCATACACGGCGACATTATCCATTCGCGACCCCTTACTTTAACGTACGGCTCGGCTAACGGATCGACTGAGTTCCGTGTCTTTTATGGCTCGAATGACGGACTCTATCGGGCTCTTGACCCTGCGACGGGCAACGAAGAATGGTCGATGATGTCTGAGTCACATTTAAGTGAGATTGAAAGACAGTACGCTAATTCTCCATCTGTTGATTATGATGGCCTCGAGGCATCTTTCGATAGCCAGATGTTGGCAACGTTTGAGCCCAAACCCTATTTCTTCGACGGTTCCACCGGCGTTTATCTAGATTATAGTGAGTCGTCTGGATCACTCGAAACGGCTTGGATTTACCCAACAATGCGTCGCGGTGGGCGAGTGTTGTATGGGCTTGACGTGAGTCCAGAGAATGGCAGTCCGCCATCAGCGTCAGCAATGAAGAGCCGCAGTGGGCATTGGAAAGTGGGCTGCGATGCCTCGGGCTGCACCACTGGTTTTAATGATATTGGTCAAACGTGGTCGACGCCGGTTGCGGGTTTGGTTGATGAGGCCGGTAATGGTGTAGGCGTTCCTGCGATTATTTTTGGCGGAGGTTGGGATGCGTGCCTTGATGCAGATCAAAAGGCTTTTCCAAGCAGCTGCGAGACGGGTAATTCAGTCTATATTGTAGAAGCGACGACTGGACGCTTGATCAAAGAATTCAAGGTTCGCTCTGACGGTAGCTCCCCGTCGGAATTGAAGCATCCAATTGTTGGAGCACCCAAGCCGATCTATCTTGATAACGACGATTTTGTCGATTTAATTTATGTGGTCTCCGCCGCAGGTGGGATACACCGTATTTCACTCTCAGATTTGAGTCCTAGTGATCCGGATTTCCTCACACAACGAGGTGCTGCTAACTGGTCGATGACCAGAATCGCTCAATCTGGGCGCGCGGGTACCCGTTTCTTAAATGATCCCTTTGCTGTCCGCGTAGCCAAAGGAACCGTAGCGATTGGTATCGGAAGTGGTGACCGAGAACGTCCGTTAAAAGAAAACTATCCTTACGATACGCAAATGCAAAACCGCTTTTATCTGTTTATAGATAAGCCCTATCCCTCCGGTGTTCTCGAGAATATTGACACGCGCACAGCTATCGATCTCGATGTCACATCAAACAATAATATGCTTGATGCTGCCGTGGGTCTGGGTGAGGGTGAGTCGCTTTATCGTGACTATAACGGCTGGTTTTTTGATCTCAGTAAGCCCGGTGAGCAAATCGTAACGCCAGCAGCAACAGCTGCAGGCATAGTGTTCTTTAATTCCTATATTCCAGAGGGTGGCGCGAGCGGTATTTGCGCAAATTTAGGCACTGCCCGCGGGTATGCTGTTCGACTTAGAGAGCCATATGAAAATGACGGCACTGAAATTCAGGGTAGTGGATTTCCCGTACCACCCGTCATTGCAGATGTAGACATTGAGGGCGATGGCGATCCAGAATGGATCTGTATTGCGTGTGTGGGTGACCCAGATGAAGGGGCGCCAACGCCAGATCCGAATGCTCCCGATTCGGTGGACGACGATTGTAACGTGAGCTATCAGGGTAGTAACGCGACGTTGGGCGGCGGGCAGTTTGTTCCCAGCGCTTGCGGTGGGTTTGAGTTTAACTACCGGGTTCTCGAAGCCGATTCGGAGTAATAGGGACTCGAGCTATTCGCAGTAGCGCTCAATAGCTCTATTCGCGGTCTCTATTTGCGTTTGGATTTCCTCGCGTGATAGGAAGCGCACGACACCATTGTCCTCTTGCACGCGAATTCGAGGAAAGTTTGAAAGTTTGAATTGGTTTTCCTTGGCGGCCTCGCACTTGGATGGATCAGGGTCGCGCACTGCTGGAACTTCGATGATTTTCGGCGCTTGCTCTTTTGACGTTGCTGGTCTGGCTTGGCTGGCAGTTGAGGGCGGAAGGGGCCGCACACTCGCACGGCGTCCCTTCATACCATACTTGCTGCCGTTAAGCGTCGTATAAGGCGTTCCAGAGGGCGGTGGCCGGTCGCTAATGACGGGGTTCCCGTTGGCATCTTGCCAGCGATACAGTTCAGAGGCGGTCACGCTGTTGCTCCCCGCCCACACCAAAACACCCAGTGCGCAAGTTGCCGCCAGCCGCTTAGACCAAAGGTGTGCGCTGATGTGCATAACTACCCCCGAGGGTGACTCAGGCCGGGGCCGATTCAAGCAGTTTACCTCAGGTGACCGACCGATGGGCGATATCAAGTGTTGCAAATACTCACCATTACTTGACTTTAACCCACCCGAATCTTCACAATTGGGGTGTCACGCGAACGGCAACGGTTATTGATGAGTACCCTCATCCTCTTGCCCACCCCCACAACGGGATAGTTGTGTGGGCTGTTTGCGGGTTCCGTAATGTGCGCTCAGTGCACCTCGGGCTCGACACTGCGCTACCCCGCAGGACGACCGATACACGGCTTTCGTGATCGATGTTCCGGTATGGTAGTCCGGAATGATCCGGCCAGTGTTTCGTGCGACAGACGACGGCGGTAGGGCGGGTCATTTTATATTTCCAGCTCACGCCACAATCTTCACACTTAACTGGTGGAAAACGAGAGTTATGGAAATGTTATCTGGCGGCGAAATGATCGTCCGCGCCCTCGAGGACGAGGGAGTCGAATACGTCTTTGGTTATCCTGGAGGCGCAGCCCTTCATATTTACGATGCCCTGTTTAAAGCTGAGAACCTCCCGCATATTTTGGTGCGTCACGAGCAGGCAGCTACCCACGCAGCCGACGGTTATGCCCGAGCAACCGGTAAGACCGGCGTAGTACTCGTAACCTCAGGTCCGGGCGCAACTAACGCTATCACGGGTATCGCAACTGCGTATATGGACTCCATTCCTATGGTGGTGCTGGCGGGTCAAGTTCAGAGTCACTTAATTGGTGAGGACGCTTTTCAAGAGACCGACATGGTGGGTATTTCCCGCCCCATTGTGAAGCACAGCTTCATGGTGCAGCGCACGGAAGACATTCCCTCGATCATTAAAAAAGCCTTTTATATCGCAAGCACCGGTCGTCCTGGTCCAGTGGTCGTCGATATTCCCAAGGACCTCACGCATCCAGAGCACAAGTTCGAATACTATTATCCGGAGTCCGTGAGCCTGCGCTCTTACCAGCCATCTCACAAAGGACATACGGGCCAAATTCGCAAGGCAGCACGTTTATTGCTGGGTGCTAAGCGTCCGGTTATTTATGCCGGAGGCGGTGTTATTCAGGGGGGTGGTACCGAGTTACTGACTAGCCTTTCACGTAAACTCAATTATCCCGTGACCAACACCCTCATGGGTTTGGGTGCTTATCCCGGATCAGATCGCCAGTTTCTTGGCATGCTCGGAATGCATGGTTTCTATGAAGCCAACATGGCGATGCATCACAGTGACGTGATTCTAGCCGTAGGGGCGCGTTTCGATGACCGTGTCACCAACACGGTGGGCAAATTCTGTCCCGGTGCCAAAATTATCCATATCGATGTTGACCCCGCATCAATA
>Ga0209533_1006155_pt1 | contig 10089 bp, 9 predicted proteins | sample COG_04_FD_184748 | JGI IMG/M metagenome (GOLD analysis project Ga0209533, IMG submission 184748) | Pelagic Microbial community sample from North Sea - COGITO 998_met_04 (SPAdes) (version 2) | ecosystem: Environmental > Aquatic > Marine > Neritic zone/Coastal water | place: Helgoland, sampling... | reverse complement strand
AAATACTTTCATATTAATGTAAAATATATATTTATTTTTAAATTCTATTTAAAAAAATATTAGGTATTATTATTGATAAATGAGTTCTCAAGAAATTTTACTTTCAGAAGACGAAAAACGTTTTGTGATATTTCCTATTAAACAAGATGTTTTCTGGGAAATGTATAAAAAAGCACAGGCAAACTTTTGGACTGCCGAAGAATTAGATTTAACTAAAGATCTTAAAGATTATAATGAATTATCTAAAGATGAACAACATTTTTTAAATAGTATTTTAGCATTCTTTGCCGCTTCAGATGGTATCGTTAATGAAAATCTTGTTGAAAGATTCTGTAATGAAGTACAACTTCTTGAAGCAAAGTTTTTCTATGGTTTCCAAATTGCTATAGAAAATATTCATTCTGAAACATATTCTTTATTAATTGATACTTATATCAAAGATTTGACTTTAAAAACTAAATTATTAAATGCAGTTGAAACTATCCCAAGTGTTAAAAAGAAAGCTGATTGGGCATTAAAATGGATTGGTGATACATCTGATTTCTCTAAAAGAGTTATAGCATTTGCGTGTGTTGAAGGTATATTTTTCTCTGGTGCTTTCTGCTCTATTTTTTGGTTAAAGAAACGTGGTTTGATGCCTGGATTGTGTCACAGCAATGAATTAATTTCAAGAGATGAAGGATTACATACAGAATTTGCTGTATTGATTCATCACACTTTACAAAATAAATGTCCTGATGAAGATATTTATTCTATTGTTAAAGAAGCAGTTATGATAGAAAAAGAATTTATTACAGAATCATTACCATGTAGATTAATTGGAATGAATGATAATTTAATGTCACAATATATCGAATTTGTTGCTGATAGATTATTATTAATGTTCGGTTTAAATAAAGTATATAATAGTGATAATCCTTTTGATTGGATGGAAGCAATATCCATCCAAGGTAAAACTAATTTCTTTGAAAAAAGAGTAGGTGAATATTCTAACGCAGCCAATCCTAATGCTAATAATGATGATAATCAATTTGATTTAGATGAAGATTTTTAAGAAATTATCTTTTCATCTTTTTTGATCCCTTCTTTTTAGATCTTTTCTTTTTAGATTTTTTTCCTTTTTTAGATTTTTTACCTTTTTTAGATTTTTTACCTTTTGTGTGTGCTTTAGACTTATACTCGGTCCACCAATCGCGAAATGTTAACTTTGGACCTAATTCGACACCATACTGTGGAAACTTCACTTTTCCCGACTGTAATATGGTTGCGAACTCTTCAAAATTAGATACGCGTTCAGGCGGCGCATCCGTAATAGCTAAGTATGATTTATATTCTTCTATCAATTTATTTGTCGCTTCGGTCTCATCATCGATTCCAAAAAGTTCTTCTTGTAGACCAAGAATTACCTCCCCGATACGTTATCGATTTCTCTCATATAATCAATTATTGATAAAACGGAAGGAGACATATAACTCATATTTTATAATATATCATAGAAAAAAATTATTAATTAATTATAAGAAAATCTGCTTTAATTATATTTTTAGATGTTTTATCTTTTTTAGATTTTTTTATCTTTTTTAGATTTTTTTATCTTTTTTTTTTAGATTTTTTATCTTTTTAGATGTTTTATCTTTTTTAGATGTTTTATCTTTTTTAGATGTTTTATCTTTTTTAGATTTTTTATCTTTTTTACCTTTTTTATCTTTTTTATCTTTTTTATCTTTTTTATCTTTTTTGTCTTTTTTAGATATTTTATCTTTTTTAGATGTTTTTATACGAAGTTTTTTGGAACCTTTATTTCTTCTTAACATCTTTAAAAATCTTTTTATATTGAAAGGCAAACTAGAATATCGTCCAGATGATATTCCTGAAAATAAAATATTTAAATATAATATCCTGTCTTTATCATCAAAATCTACTGTTATATACGGCTGTTTAGATATTAACCATGTATACCAACTACACATTACACTTACATCTAAATTAATCATATTCCCACTATGACTTTTAAGTAATCCAACCCTATTTAATTCAGATATCATAACTTGTTCATCTAATACTATGGGTGGTATTCCAGATTCTCTAAGATCATGTAAACATTGTAAGAATAAATATCCATGAGAGCTTTTTTCATATAATAATTTTACTGTAGATTGATCTTCTACCATCGCATCTTTTGAAATAAGCATACTTCTAACTAATTTTTCTGTTCCTTCATCTTGAAACATATCTGATTCAGCATACCATTCAACTGATTCTAAATTTTCAGATGTATTTTTGGATATTAAGTATTTTTCAAATTCATTAAATGATAATAATGTTGGTGGTGATTCTTTTCCTGTTAACTTATTATATATTTCTTTAAATTTAGATAAAAATGTTTCATCCCCCATATCTCTAACATTATATGCAGATAATACATATTCACCCGATGGAGGTTTTTCATATTCAGGATATAATATTTTATAACATGTATCAAGTGTTAATAATAAATATTGTTCACTGGTATTACCAAACTTATCGGGTTTACCTGTTGGATCATATGATCTGCTTTTTTCAAGTAATGATCTTAATAATTCTATATAACATTGAAACATTTCTACATCACAATTAGTATCTACTGGTGCCATATCTGGACCATATGTATTTGTTTTAAATATATCAAGAAAATTTATAAGAAATGTTAACCTTAAATGATCTTTCTTATTTTTATTTTGTGAGATTCTATTCATAAGTTCTGCCCTTGGATCTAGTAAATGACACAAATCCATTATTAACCATGATAATTGAGGGAAAGGTGTTTTAAAATCTGGGTCACTACCTTTTTTTAGAGTATCATAATTAATAATTGACTTACCTACATCTTCAATATATTTATATTCTTGTATAGGTTTTGATACTGCTAGATCAAGAAATGGTTCAGTTACTCTACTATCATATATAGAATTACCATCTATATCTATTTTTAAATTTACTCTGAAATCTAAACTACATAATGTAAATGCATCAAATTCTTTATATCTGGGTACCATTAAATAATCAGCAGTTTCGGTTGGAAAATAATATGATATGCTTATTTCACCCAAACCAGATTCTCCATCAACTTTTAAAATACGCGTTTTCTTCTCAACACCCCAATATTTAATAAAATCACATAAAGCAAACCAAATTTTAGGCATATCTTGTGGATCTATGGTCAATTTTGTATCAATGTCAGATGATAAAAGTATTGATGGTAAATATCTTCTCCATGTATCTCCTCCAATACATACAATATATTTACCTGTTTCACTTAATGATAATTGTACTATCACTATAAAAGCTTGTATTAGTTGTCTATAACTAAATTCTATCTTTTCACCTCGTTCATCAGTAAAAAGATAACTTTTAAATATTTTCATATTTAAAAATTGTTCATTTAAATTATCAATTACATCTCCTCTACTTACTCTAGGGTCTACTTTCATTGATACATGTCCTCCTGGTTCTGTTCCTTCTGGTTCTGGTTCTTGTTCTGGTTCTTGTTCGCCTTGTAACATCAATGGATGATCTTTATGTAGACTTTTAATTTCACCCCATTTAATGTTCATAAATTCTAATACCCAATCTATTACTTTTAAGAATCCATATTTAATAAAAATATTACAAAGTTGTATTCCTTCTATTTTTTCTGTTATTATTAATAATATAAAACTGTGTAGGTCTGTTGGAGTAACTCCACTACCTCCAACTGGATAAAAATCATTATCTAAATGTAAAATTGTTTTACGTTCCTGTCTATAAAATTGTTCTATAGCAAATAGTTTTCTGTATTTATCTACTTCTGCTTTTTTTTTCGCATTTCTTACACCTGATGATAAATCAACCGAAAAACTTTGCATAAATAATGCTTTTAGATTTAAAAACATAATATCTTCATTTAATTGACAAAATGTACCTGCGAAATATGTTACAGGTATATCTTTCTTTAAACCACGGCGAAATTCAATGGATTCATTGGGATATCCTAATTCACAATATACTATATGTCCTTCATTTAAACTGGTTTTCGCTCTGTTTTTTGGAGTTAATATTAATGATACTTGTATAGCATTATCTAATAATATACTTTCACCCCAACTAAAAGCATCTATATCAGTAGCTACAAATTCATCTCCTATGCTTACCGAACCAATTAATATGTGTAAATCATGAGTTAAAAAAACCTCCTCAACATGATCGGAGTTTTCCTCGACTGTATATAAATTAGCATATATTGAATAATCTACAGGATCAGAAGCGCCAGCAGCAGCAGCAGCAGCAGCATTACATTTTTCAATTAATTTCGAACTTAAGGATTCTTTTAATTTTTTTAGATCCCCTATTAATTGATTTAATATATATATAAAAGATTCTGATCTAAGTGATAGAATACATAAATCTATATTTCCTGGATAAAATGCTCTTGCTATTTTATCAGGCTCTAGTCCATCTGTCCATCTTCTAGGAATGTTTGATTTATAATCTTCAATGGCAATTTTCATCTGATTGTCCCATGCTCTACCACCAAATACAAATCCTAAACCATGTGATAAATCAATCAATAGTTTTGTATATTTAATTAATATGTATTGTATCAATGGTGATATATCACCTTCCTGAAATAAATTATAACATATTTCTTTTAAACTCATTATAATTTAATAAATATATTAATTTTATTTTAATATACCATAGAAAAAATGATATTTAAGAATTAATCAATTATATATAACATAATGGATTTGAAAAACATTCTCACGAATGATGTCGGAGAAGAAAATATTAATGTAAAAAAGAAAACTAAATATGTTCCTAATATTAGTAATAATCAAAATGATTCTAATAATTACTCTAATAAAAGTGAAATTGATGATTTATTAGAAAAAGAAAAAAATAATCTATACAAAAATCCATGGAATAAACTTGACAATACAACCAAAAATAATCTTTTCAAAAAATATATTTTATTAGAAAAAGATACACATTCATTGGATGAAGATCAAACGAATATTCTCCACAACTTATTAATCAAAAATATAAAAAAAATTAATAAAAACTCAGATGTTGACTATAATTCTGAAGAAGGCGTTTTAAATAAAATTCACATTTTAGCATATGATGAAGTTAATAAATCATTTTCTTTAAATTTCACACAAAAGAAAAGTAAATCAGCTACTAAATCTAAATCTAACCTGGATAAATTTATGAAATCTTAATTATCATCTTCTAAATTATCATCTTCTAAATTATCATCTTCTGAATTATCATCTTCTGAATTATCATCTTCTGAATTATCATCTTCTATATCTTCAACAGACATATCATCATCCATAGGTGCTTCAGATTGACTATCTAATCCATCTAAATAACCATCTATTTCTCCTTGTTGTTTGTTTAATGAAAATAAATTGTCTTTACTTTGAATAGTATCTTTACTATCTTCAACATAACGACTCATATTTCCAGAAATGTCTTTAACTTTTGATATTATTCTTGTGTAATAAACAATATGTTTCTTTATCAAATTCAAAATATAAACGTAATTTAAAAATGATATATTAATATTCTCGGGTATATTCACATCATCACCAACACTACCAAATTCTAAATACATTGTTTTATCTTTCATACTTAAATCTATTATTGTTCCCATATTTAATCCATCAATTCCCTCAGATATACTATCAATGACACTACTAAACTCATCTATTTCACTACTAATATTTCTAACTTTTTCTAAAAATCTATCCATTCCATCCAACATTTCATCTTCTACTATCACATCTGTCATATTGTTTGTACTGACTCGCATATTTAATTCTCTGAATTGTCTGCATAATATATTCATATTTTCTAATAATTGTTCAATAGTTTTTCTTGATCTCTCTAAACTTGTATTATACTCATACAAAATATGGGTATCTACATTCCACTCTTTTTTTACATGTTGAACATAACGATTAAATGTAGTTGATTTATTCATCATATCTCCAAAAAAACGATTAAACATTTGTAAAATTTTAAAATATAATGTGAATAATTTGTCTTGTTTTATCCCATTGTATTTCAATAAATGATTTAAAAAACTCACATTTGTTGTTTGTGTTCTATCACGACTTGTTAGCATTATGGGTCTACCTATTTGTATTCGTCCTTTTACACACATATTTACTAATTGTTTTAACTCAATATGTTCCATATATATATATTATAATATTAAAAATCCTATATGTTTAACTAATTTATGTCGTTTTTCAAAGAATCTCTCAAATACATTCTTGTCTTTATGAATATTATTTCCCATAAATATTTCATATGGTGTTTTATCGTATTTTTTTGGATCTTTATAATGTTGATTTGCTTCAATACCATTATATATTTTATCACCTCCCGGATGTTGTGATATCCATTTACTTAAATCATACACTCTAAGTTCTTTATTCACTTCCATCACAATCCAATCTTTATGTATAAGAATCTCATCGATTGTATAATTTTTTAACTTTTTATCTTTATTTATTTTAACTTTAAAATCTGTGAATTTCATCAGTTTCAATACATCATAACATGATTCAATCGCACCTTCAATCCATGCTTGTTTCTTAGAATATGATTCACCACATAAATATAAATCTTTCCCTGATATTGGTTTCAACATTTTATCATAAATATCATTCATATCTGATCCCGGTTTCCAAAAATGACAACCATTATCCCATAAATGAAAAGAAACATCTGTAGGATATGGTATCTGTTTTCTTATTCCAAATATATCTTTTATCTCTTTATGTATCGCTTCTACTAATACTTTTTCACCTCTTTGGTGCAATGCAGTTAGCAATGATGTTGAATATCCATCTGTATAACTTATCATAATTAAACCTTGATCATAATTTATGGGTATTATATGTCTAATATAATTATCTGTAGTTGTTCTAGATATTGATTTAAACCACGGATTACAATCCTTAACTGGATACTTAAAATATATACGTAATAATGGTATCCCTTGTACTGAATCTATATGTTTTACATCTTTAAGATATTCGAGTTTCACTAAATGTTCTTGTGGTATTGTTAAGATTATTTTTTCATAATACATTCTATTTTTTTTATCAGTTGATATATAACTGTCATCTATTTTTTCTAATCCTTCGGATAGTTTTAGTGTTACATTATCAAATAATTCTAATTTTGTCACAATAGTTGATATTAATTTTGATAATCCCTCTTTAAATATAAAATATTCTGTATCATGTTTAAATAAATCTTTTTTAAACATATCTAATCCTGCTTTAGCATTTAGTGTCATAAATTCGCTATCATATCCAAACCCTTCTCTAATACTTACTGCTGTATCATAATCATAAACATCTATAAGCAACTGAAACAACACAATATTTTCTAAATATTCTTTTTTTAATCCTTTACTGCGGACTATTAATTCTTTTAGTAATGAATTTATATTTATTGATGATCTTTTATTATGAATAATTACATCTATATCATCTGGTAATTTAATTAATTGATCCAATAAATCTAATTCTTGAATCAGTGATATTAATTTATGATGTTTATTACTTATTCGTGCAGCACCACATTCATAATGATAATCAGTTTTATACATTGTATGAATACGACCACCCCATTCACTTTCTTTTTCAATTAAAAGTATATTTTGTTTAGTATCTTTTAATTTATATGCTAAAAATAGTCCAGCGATACCACCACCCACAATTATTGTATCATATTTCTCTCCGAACAAAAAAGACATTATATATTATATATATTATTAATATTTTGAAACTTTATATAATAAATATCCGTGATAAAAAAACACAACTATACCTACTATTAATAACAAAGCAAAATAATTATCAAATGATTCTACATCAAAGAATTGTTTTGCTATAAAAGGATACATCAATAGCGGAGCAACTATAAACATATGAGTCAAGTAAATTAAACGATAATCCATTTATATAATAAGAAATATTTTAAATTAATCCCATAAATAAAATTACCATAAATAATGAATCCATGTAAGTTAATTTATATGTGTTTCCTGTTACTTTTTCAACTACATTATTATAACTGATTTGAACAATATATGCTTTGATAAATATCACTAATAATCCTACAAGTAGCATTGTAAAGAATCCAAAACCTGGTTCTATATTAGACATCCCTTTTTTTAAAGCACCCCCAATTAATCCCATTTATATATTAGATTAGATTTTATTTTTTTTATATCACATATATATTATATGTTTATCACATTTTATAATTCTTTTATTTTTATGAGACAATTCTTTAATTTCTATTTAGTTTATAGATTCTATTTATGGTACTGGTCATATTTTAATCCTTTTTTGTATACTGCATATAATTTTATATTCAAAACTGATATTAAAATGATTGAAGATAAAAAAAGTGATGATGATTTTATTATCGTTGAACGATGAAATTATTGTATATAATTATTAAATATTTTCATCGTTTCTTCTGGATCTATCGCTACATCTAATAATTGTTTTACAGGATTCATTATCTGATTTGATATATATAATTTATAATCTAATTCAACTTTATCAGGATTATCTATAATATAATCTACATGTTCTATTCTTTCACCTTGAAGGATTACTCTATTTTTAAATTTGGGTCTTTCCATATCAAATACTCTGTCTTTTTTCATAATTGGATCACCGTTTTTTTCAATAGTTTTATATTTAGGTCTATCTAGATCATTTACTTTTATTTTCTTTTTCTTTGGTTTTCCATTTTTATATAATCCATCGTCAATTTCTATCTCTTTTTTAAAATATTCGTCTGTTTTCTCTTTTACTTTAATCTTTTTAAATCTACCTGTAGGGACTTCGATTATTTTTGTATGATGTTGTCCTGTTGGTATAGGTGAATCATCTACTTTAACAAATGCGTATGGTATTCTATCATTTGCTTTCGGTTTATTTCCAGGATCTCTTTGACCCATCCTATCTGCCAAAACCTTATGTGCTATTGACTGAGGATTTTTATAATAACTATTTAATGTTTTTGATATCACAAACATGCTTATATGTTCTTTTCCTTTTACTATCTTATTTAGAGTTTGATTTAACCAATTAATCACATCTTCTACTCTTGTATTACTCATTAAACGATTCACCATATTTCCAAATACATATTTTACTATAGGAGCATTATCTCTTCTTTTAGTTACTAATCCCATAGATGTTCTCTTTGGTATTTCTTTTGAACTGAATTCATATTTCTCACCTGTATATCTCTTTTTAGATATTAGGATAAATGGATAGAATGTTTTCTCATATTCTAAATCTTGTGGATAACCTGGTTTATCATCGGGCCAATTATCTCTTTTTAACATAGATGTTATATATTCACCCGCTTTTAATCCACACTGAATACAATGGTCTACTGCTTCCGATTTAGTTAATTCATTATCTTTAGTAATTTTTCTTGAGAATTTTATAAATATCGAATCTGTATCACCATAAATCACATCCAATAATTTATATTTTTCACACTCTAATTCTCTGTGATTTTTCTCTTCACCATTAAATATTTTTACCTTCTTATCTGTTAATAAATTATCCTCATCTAATTTTATTATTTTATCATAATATTCTATATATTCTTGTTCTGTATATTTTTCTTTTAATGAATTATATATCATATTATTATATGGAGATAATGCCCAATCATAAGCATATTTTTTAGCATCAATAATCTTTTGTCTGCCTACTGCTGTAGTACATGCTGCCACTTTCTTAAATGATAAACATGATGTTTTCGCACCCAGTTGACCATATACTGAATTTGCTGTTAATTTAAATGCTAGTTGAAAACCTTCTAATACTTTCTTTTTATTTTCATCTTTTTCTAATTTTAATCGTTTCTTTGTTGCCGATCTCGCACTCAGTAATTCACCTACAACCATAGGAATAATACCTTTCTTTTTTTCAACTTTTGTATTGTGTTCCGATAAGAATACGCAATCCATTACTTCATTACTTCCATCAGCATTTAATACGTTCTTCTTTT
>Ga0209533_1006152_pt1 | contig 10091 bp, 10 predicted proteins | sample COG_04_FD_184748 | JGI IMG/M metagenome (GOLD analysis project Ga0209533, IMG submission 184748) | Pelagic Microbial community sample from North Sea - COGITO 998_met_04 (SPAdes) (version 2) | ecosystem: Environmental > Aquatic > Marine > Neritic zone/Coastal water | place: Helgoland, sampling... | reverse complement strand
TGCCAACTTCTTCATCTGGAGTAAAGCAAATTCTTATCTTACCATGTTTAATTTCTGGATGTTGAATTAGGTACTCCATAGCTGAGACTATTTCTGTAACACCTGCCTTGTCATCGGCTCCAAGAAGTGTTGTTCCATCGGTAGTAATAATTGTTTGCCCCTTGTAGAGTAGTAAATCATTAAAATAATCGGGAGATAAAATAATATTTTTCTCCTTGTTTAAAACAATATCATTTCCTTGATAATTCTCAATAATTTGAGGTTTTACGTTTGCTCCTGTAAAATCGGGACTTGTATCTATATGTGCTATAAAACCAATTGTAGGCACTTCATAATCTATATTACTCGGTAGAGTTGCCATGATGTAACAATTTTGATCCAATTCGATTTCTTTCATTCCAATTTCTTTCAGTTCTTCAATTAGAATATTTGCAAGATCCCATTGTTTAGCTGTACTTGGAAAAGCAGTATTATTTGGGTCTGATTCAGTGTCTGTCGTTACGTATTTGATAAACCTATTTATAATGTGTTGTTTTTCAATCATTTAATTAATTTTATTTTTTCTAAAAGGGTAAAAGCTTTACATAATCTATTATTTACAAGAGAGTCGCCATAAACTTCTGCTTTCACATGTATAAAGTTTTGGGCATTTGTATTTATAAAATAATGACAAACCTGGTACGAATAACTTCTTTTAATTCCTTTAGAAAAAAAATAGTAAGCGGGTTTGTTAATGAGTATTGTTTCTCCTGATGCAATGTTTGTTAAGTTTTTAGTTATACTTTCTTGTTTTTGTTTTAATTTAAAAATACGATCAAATTTAATACTTTGGTTGATGATAGTAATATCTAAAAGGAATGTTTCTGTTAATTGTTTTGTGGTATCTGCTGTATAAATTGAAGATTGCAGGGTGTCAAAAAAGAAATTTGTTTTCCATGATTTAGGTAATTCAACAGAAAATTTATTCTTAAGATCCTGCAGTTTTTCTAAATTTTTATAACGGGTAATTTTACAATTAAAATCTTTGTGAATTTCATTTTGATGAGAGCAGGAGAGGAATAAGAGCAAAATTAAAATGGATACATACTTGTTCATGTTACTTTAAAATTAATTTCCCAATTTTATTGTTACCTGACAGCCATGCAGTATTTTTATCTAGAAACTGAATTGCATAATAGGACTCATTAGAGATTTTTTTCCAAGACAATCCACCATCGTTCGAGAAAGAAATTCCTGTTTTTCCTACTGCAAAAATTTCTTTTCCATTGGTATTTGGAACATATTGGACACAGCTTTTGTAATTAGGGTTTTGTCGGTTGGCAACTAACTTCCAAGTTTCTCCCCCATCTTTCGTAATGGCTTTATTTGCTGTATTCTCTAAAGGTTTCGAATAATCTCCACCAATTATAATTCCATTATTTTTATTTGAAAAATCTATTGAATAAATTCCTTGTGGTCCATTTCCCTGAATAATAGGGGTGTTGAAAATTTGCCATGTAACTCCATAGTCTTGAGATTTTAAGACACGTGCTTTTTTCCCTCCAGATGCAATCCAAACGGTACTTCCAATTGTTTTAATATTTGTATTGCTAGCTGCAAAAAACGCTTCATTTTCTTCAAATACTGGCAGTTTTGTACATGGGATTTTATTCCAAGTTTCGCCTCCATTAGAGGTAACGATAATAGATGCACAATTTTCTGTTGGATCTCCTATTGCGATTCCGTGTAATTTGTCCTCAAAAAAATGCATGGAGTCGTAAAATATTTTTTGATGAATTTCTTTATAAACGAGTGTTGCTGTATCCTTTGAAATTTTATACAATAAGGCAGGATTTCCAATTGATAGCGCAAAGTAATCGTTTCCATTGTAGGCGATACTTCTAAAATTTGGAATTATAGAATCTTGATATTTTATTTTAAGTTTTGAAGAAATGTCTATTTCTTTATCAGAAAACAAACCTACATGACCATTAGAGCCCGCATAGGCTATTTTATTTTTTGTTATAATTTGGATTGCACGAATGCTAATACTATCCATTTTAAATTCCTGAATTGAAACAGAATCAATCTTTCTTGACGGTGATTTTTCTTGACAAGCGAGAACGAGTAGAAAGGTAGATATAAATAGGATTATCCTTTTCATTTTGATATATTTATGACACTAAAATAAACAAATCATTTTTATATAATGAAAAAAGCATTGGTAATTTCTGGAGGTGGGAGTAAAGGAGCGTTTGCTGGAGGAGTTTCTCAATATTTAATGAACAAAGAGCACAAAGATTACGATTTATTCATAGGGACTTCCACAGGAAGTTTAATGATATCTCACTTAGCTTTGGGTAAATTGGATGAATTAAAAAAGTTATATACAAATGTAAATCAAAAAACTATTTTTAGTAATAACCCTTTTAAAATAAAAAAAGTTTCTGGAGAGAAGGTCATTAGCATTCGTCACTTAAATACGCTTTGGAATTTTTTAAATGGAAGAAAAACTTTTGGAGAAAGTAGAAATCTAAGACGTTTAATTAAAAAGAATATTACTAGAGAAATGTACCATCAAATTATAGCGAATCAAAAAGAAGTTGTTGTTACAGTATCTAATCTAACAACAAATCAAATAGAATATAAATCAATAAATGATTGTACTTATGACGATTTTTGTGATTGGATATGGGGTTCCTGTAACTATGTTCCATTTATGAGTTTGTTAGAAAAAAACAATTATCAATATGCCGATGGAGGTTTTGGATCTTTGGTTCCTATTCGAGAAGCTATTTTAAGGGGTGCCACAGAGATCGATGCGATTATTTTAGAAACAGAAGTAAGTCAATTCAATAGGTTGGCTGCGAATAATCCTTTTTCATTATTATTTGATGTGTTCGATTTTATGTTAACAAACGTGGAAAGACATAATATTACTATTGGTAAATTGGCTGCGAATAACAAAGGTGTCAAGTTAAATCTATATTATACACCGACGGTTCTTACCACAAATTCTTTGGTTTTTGATAAAATATTAATGGCGAAGTGGTGGGAATCTGGATATCAGTATGCAAAATCCAAAAAAAATAAATTAATGAGTGATTTTCGTCCAGATGTATTGACTGATAAAGAACTAGAGGGAACAATCAAAAAAAACAGCTAATTTTTGATCGTTTATTTTAAAATAGAGGGATTGACGTAAAATAACCTTCTCTTTTATGGTTACCGATGATTTGAATACATGTTATTACTAGCAGGATTTGCTAATCTTGAATTGTAAAAATCAGAAGATTTTAGTTTATTGATTTTTAAAACCTCTTTTGAACCTGTTGTTATGTAGTTGATCGTTCTATCTAACAACGGGTCTGAACGTTCGCCTAAAACACCTAAATTACCTTCATTTTCTGCAATTTGTATTCCTGGTAGGGTGACGGATGGAGTAAATCCATCAGGTTCATTTTGGTTGTCTTTATTCGAAATTTCTAAAACAATAGGTTGTATTGCGTAGCTGTGTGTCGTGTTTAAATTTGCTCCATTTCTTCTCAAATTATCAGAATCGTATAATGTAACAGAACCTACTTGTTTTCCAACAGTAGTTGTTCCAACTATTTTTACCTCTATGTATGATCTCAAAGAATTAATGACCAGTTCTGATGCAGAGGCTGTACTACCTGAAACAATAAAATACACCTTAGAAAGATTTAAACTATGAATAGATTCTTGAATAACAACGTTTCCATTTTCATCAGTTCTCTTGATTTCATCTGTAAAGTAATTGTAAAAATTATCTGCACTGTATGCCTTTTGTATTTTGCTATTCCAAACTTCTTTTGAATACAATTCTCCTGTAAATTGGCCAGTAATCATACTACCCAAATAAGTAGCTGTATTTACCGAACCACCCCCATTATATCTTAAGTCAATAATTAAATTATCTATATTTTGACTTTTAAACGAATTAAAAACGGTATTTAATTGTTCGTCATAAGAACTCGAAAATTGATTGTATAATAAATAGCCTATTTTTTTAGTCCCCTCTCTTATGATTTTTGAGATAGCAATAGGGTTTTCGGCAATTTCTTCTTTAGATAATGTCGTGAAGACATCATTTGATATGGGATTTTCATTATTGTAATTTGCAAAACCAACATTTAGGTTCGTACTGTTGCTAAATAATAAATTTCGATAATTGCTATCTGTAAGTTGGGTTCCGTTAATCGTGTTAAAAATCATTCCCCGTTTTATATCTTTAGAAGCTGCACTTGAATTCGGTAAAATATATCTAACATATCCGTATACATTGGTAGAATTATCTTTGTAACGTTTTAATCCAAAATCCATTCCAGTGGTTGTATTAATTCCTTGAAAAGAATTTTCTAATTCAATGTAATCGTCTACTATCCATGAAAATCGATCTACAACTCCGGGTTGAAATCGCAGTGCTTCAAATATTTCCTCTGGAGAATTATACCCTTTTAAAAATTCATTCAGTTGAGACTGAGAAGTAAAACGTGTATCTGATAAGTTTGGGATATTACTTTGCCAAAAGTAATATGAATTCATTCCTTTCCATACAAAATTTTGAATTTCTATGTCTTTTGAAATCGGGTTTTCATCTTTAGAGCAATTGTGTAATAAAGGAAGGACTGCGATAAAAAGGAACACTCTTAAATATTTTTTCATAGAAATTGTAGTATCAAGTTTAATGAAATTAGTTTGGTTAAATGATTATTATTTTGAGTATCTTGTAACAAGATGTTTTTTAAATCGTCTTAAAAAAAAGGTTAGATAAAACGAACCAAGCTTGACAAAGATAAATTAATTAAAACAATGAATGAATCAGACTTTTTAAAAGTCATTTCACCTTTTAAAGATAAGGTTTTTAGATTAGCAAAAAGACTTTTAGTTTCTATTGAAGAAGCTGAAGATGCTACCCAAGAAGTATTCTTTAAATTGTGGAAAAATAAAGAAAAAATTTCTGATTATAAGAACATTGAAGCTTTTGCGATGACCATGACCAAAAATTTCTGTTACGACCGTTTAAAGTCTAAACAAGCAGGTAATTTGACCTTGGTTCATACCAATTATAAAGGAAAGGAAACCCCTTTAGAGAAAAGTATTGAATATAAAGATGCTGTAAATATAGTTCACTCATTAATTGAACAATTACCAGAAATGCAAAAAATAATTATTCAATTAAGAGATGTTGAGCAATATGAATTTGAAGAAATATGTGAGCTGGTTTCAATGAAACCAATTGCGGTAAGAGTAGCCTTATCTAGAGCCAGAAAAACAGTAAGAAATGCATTAACAAAACAACAGAACTATGGGGTTAGCTAACATAGAAAAATTAGTAATTAAATATAAAAATGGAACTACTTCTTTAGAGGAAGAAAGCATTTTAAGAAATTATTTTACAGGTGAATCTGTCGCAGCTCACCTTCAGGAATATGTTCCTATGTTTACTTATTTTACGTTCATTAAAAAGGAGTCATTTAATAAAAACGTTCAATTAAAGATCGAGAAACCTAGAAATAAAAACAGAAAATTTCTGACTGTAGCGGCCTCTATAGTATTGCTATTAACGAGTGTGTTTTTTATAAAAAAAGAGAATGATAGGTATCAGGCAAAAAAACAATTTGCACAGGTAACTAAAGGTTTAAAGTTGCTCTCAATTCAACTTAAAAAAGGAGAAATAGCCATAGCCAATGTATATTCAAACCAAAATAATTAAAGTTAAAAATTATAAATCATCAAAACAATGAAAAAAACAATACTACTATTACTGTTTGTAACCACTCCAATAGTTTTGACTGCTCAATCACTATTCGATTCTTTAGAAGATCTAAACGGAGTTGATATGGTGGTGGTAACCAAGGATGCTTTTGATTTAATCTCTAAATTTAAAAACATAAAAATAGAGGATAACGAAGGGATGAAAGTCTTTGAAATGATTCAAGATTTAGAAGAATTTAAAATGTTTTCTACCGATGATGCTAAAGTTGCAACTATAATGGGCGAGTTGGTGAATGCTTCCATAAAAAACCAAAACTTGACTGAGTTAATGAGAATCAAAGAGGATGCTTCTCGTGTTAAAATTTATGTAAAAACAACTAAAAACAAAGATTTTGTTAGTGAAGTTTTAATGTTTGTTAAAGGGTTGAGTAAAAAGACGAATAAAGTTTCAGAGGCTGTTATTGTTTCCTTAATAGGTTCGATAGACATTAATAAAATATCAGAATTAGCAGATACTTTTTAGTAAAAAATAAAAAAAGTTCAAAGTCGTTCGCTTTAAATCGTAATTTTTTACATCATTAATCATAAAAAATAATGACACATTACATTAAAATTATACTATTTATATCACTTACATTAACTGCAGGTTCTTGTCAAAAGAACACTTCTTTACAGGAATATTTGGTTGAAAGTCAAGAGAAAAATGGTTTTATAACGATTGATATTCCTACTAGTTTTTTACAATTAAAATCAGAGGATGTTTCAGATGAAGTAAAAGCTACATTAAAAAGTATCTATAAGATAAATGTTGTTGCTCTGCCTGCAAAAGAGAATCAAGAGGCTTGCAAAATTGAGAGGGTAAAGTTAAAAAGTATTTTTAAAAAAAATAAAAAGTACAAAATGCTCATGTCTATGAAGCTTCAAGAAATGAATGTACATGTCTATTTTACTGGAAAAACAACCTCTTTAAATGAGATAATTGCATTTGGTTATAGAGATGGACTCGGAGTGGGTGTTGCAAGATTGTTAGGAAAAAACATGAATCCTGCTAATATCATTACAATGTTAAACAAGTTAAAAATAGATACTAATAACTTAAATTTAGAGCAATTTAGTGCTATTTTTAGTAAGTAATTCCAGTGTTTTCTTACGTTTGAATCGAATATAAATTCCCTTTAAGAGGGGTTTTTTTAAACGGCTCTTGAATTTAACTGCTCATTAACAACTGAACTGTTAATATTTATTAAATTTGAAACTTAGTTAAACGAGTAGGTATGTTCTTTATGATAAGTAAAAAGTGGCTGTTTTCTATTTTCTTAATATTTAGTTTGGTAAGTTTTTCTCAAACCTATGATTCCTACAGGCCGGAAAGAGATAGGGTTCACGATTTGGTTCATACTAAATTAAAAGTTGATTTTAATTTTGATAAAAAGGAATTGAATGGAGAGGCTTGGGTTACTGCAAAGCCTCATTTTTATGCAACTGGTCACTTTTCGTTAGATGCCAAAGCAATGATTATCCATCAAGTTTCTTTTAATAACGAAATATTGGAGTATTCTTACGATGACTATAAAATTAATATAGACTTGCCAAAAGAGTTCCGTAAAGGGGAAGAGTTTACAATTTATATTAAATACACTGCACGGCCAGAAAAGGTAGCTCAGAAAGGAAGTGCTGCTATTACGAGTGCAAAAGGATTGTACTTTATTAATGCCGATGGTTATGACAAAAATAAACCAACTCAAATTTGGACACAAGGTGAGACAGAAGCGAGTAGTTGTTGGTTCCCAACGATAGATACTCCAAATCAGAAAACTACCCAAGAAATTTATATTACTGTTCCTAAGAGATTTGTAACATTGTCTAATGGAAAGCTTGTCGATCAAGTAGTTAATGGTTCTAATAGGACAGATTACTGGAAAATGGATAAAAAACATGCTCCTTATTTGTTTTTTATGGGAGTGGGAGAGTATGAAATTATTAAAGATTCTTACAACAACATCCCGATAAATTACTATGTAGAAAAAAAATATGCTCCTTATGCAAAGGATATTTTTGGAAACACTCCAGAAATGATGGAATTCTTTTCTAGAATTTTAGGAGTTACATTTCCTTGGAATAAATACAGTCAAATTGTAGGTAGAGATTATGTTTCAGGAGCAATGGAGAATACAACGGCTGTAATTCATGGTGAACAGGCCTATCAAACTCCAGGTCAATTAATTGATGAAAATATTCAAGAAAACACAATTGCACATGAGCTATTTCATCATTGGTTTGGTAATTTAGTTACTTCAGAAAGTTGGTCTAACCTCACTTTAAACGAATCTTTTGCTAACTATAGTGAGTATTTATGGAGGGAGTACAAATACGGAAAATTAGATGCGAATATGCATTTGTTTGAGACAAACCAAACGTATTTAAATGGTCAAAATGAGCACAAGCATTTGGTTCGGTTTGCCTACGATGATAAAGAAGATATGTTCGATGCTGTAAGCTATAATAAAGGAGGAACAATTTTACATATGTTGCGAAACTATTTGGGAGACAGTGCTTTTTTTGAAGGATTAAAAGAGTATTTAACTACTTACAAATATGCTTCAGCAGAAGTACATCAATTACGATTGATTTTTGAGAAAATTACAGGTAAAGACTTGAATTGGTTTTTTAATCAGTGGTATTATGGTTCTGGTCACCCAAAAATAGATGTTTCCTATGATTACAATACTATTCAAAGAAAGGTCACTGTAAATTTATTACAATTAAATTCTAATGCGTTTGCTTTTCCGATCGCTATTGATATTTTTGAAGATGGAAAAAGAATAAGACACAACGTTTTTGTCAAGGGAAAAGATGCTTCTTTTACATTTACGTATTCAAAACCACCCACTTTAATTCAGGTAAATGCTGATGGTGTTTTACTGTGTGAGATCAATGAGAATAAAGTTTTAAGTGATTATATATTTCAACTTAAGAACGCTCAAAATTACTCCCATAGGAGAGAGGCACTCTTAGCGATATCTAATAAGCAAAATGAAAAAAAGGTGTTTAATGCAGTGTCAAATGCAATGAATGATCCTTCTTATAAAATTAGAATTCTTGCGCTGGAAAAGATAGATTTGATCAATAAGTTTTCTAAAAAAAACACCATTCAAAAAATTAAGGAAATAGCAAGCACTGATGAGAAAACATTGGTGCAAGCTGTTGCTATAGAAACTTTGGGGAAATTAACAGATCCAAAATTAAAATCAATTTTTATAAAAGCATTGGAAAGTAGGTCTTATTCGGTATTGGGTAAAGCATTGGTTGCTGTATATTATATAGACAAACAGCTAGCTGTTGATAGGTCTAAAAAATTACCTGATGAAATTAGAAAAATATTAGCGACTCCTTTAACCCGAATTTATATTGAAGAAAAAGATGAAAAAGAGTTGCCGTTTATAGCTAAAAATATACTTTCAGGGATGTTTTTAACAGGAGATGATGCTACAAAGGCATTGTATAAAAAAGCATTTAAGCAAGTTTCAGAAAGTAATAATTTGCAAGCCATTGAAAATTTAATAGAAGATATGGTTGTAAAAGGAAATCAATACAAATCATTTAACTTTGATAAAGTAGTGATAAACTTAATGCGTTCAATGGTGCAAGATCAAAAAAGAAAGAATACAACCAACAAAAATAGGAGTATTCAGCTCATAAAAGAGGCAATGGGAAAGTTGTTGTAGCTTAACTTATTTTTTTCTCATATGTTACTACTTTTAAATTGAATTAATATTGCGCTACTTTTTAAACTCTGCGAAAGTTCCATCATTATAAAAAACAACAATTCTTTCAATATTTTTTTCATTGGATGTAGTTTCCATATTAAGTAAAGATGGGGGAGGTGTACTTATGTTTTTAGGAAAAGTACCTTTTCCGTTAAGAAGCCAATACATATCTACTTCATCAAATTCAGCTATTACTTTTAAAATAAAATCTAAACTAGGTTTGTTTCTTCCAGAGAGAATGTGTGAAATACTAGAGCGTTGTACACCAATTTTATCTGCAAACATTGAAGCAGTTAACTGATGAAAATCGATGACTTTTTTTAGTCTAGAAGTAAATTCTGATATGTTTACCATTGTAATAAAATTGTGTTTTACAAATGTAAATATTCCGATACAACTATCAAAGAATATGCTTATAAATAATTTAAGGGCTTTTTAAATTATAAAGTTTAACTTTAGTTAATTACATTTAAGTATCTGATTTAAATTTAATTAATTAATTAAATAACAATTTAAAATGTAATTTAAAAAAAAGCGTTCACATTTGTATTTCAATCGTTTTTTCAATTTACAAAAGTAATCTTTCTGTGCTTTTTGTTGTTTACA
>Ga0209533_1006146_pt1 | contig 10097 bp, 11 predicted proteins | sample COG_04_FD_184748 | JGI IMG/M metagenome (GOLD analysis project Ga0209533, IMG submission 184748) | Pelagic Microbial community sample from North Sea - COGITO 998_met_04 (SPAdes) (version 2) | ecosystem: Environmental > Aquatic > Marine > Neritic zone/Coastal water | place: Helgoland, sampling... | reverse complement strand
CCATCTGAACCATCTGAACCATCTGAACCGTCAACTTCGACGGAAGATAAAAAAAGATTTATAACATTTAATGAAATGACTGATAATTATTTAGAATTAGTTAGAGATAGATTGAACAGGAGATATAATTTAGGTAAGTATAAAATAGTTAATGATGATGGCGATGAGTTAACAGAAATACAGAACCCCATTGAAAAAATTATTAATTATTATGTTGATAATTATCTATCATCTACTATTGAACAATTAATGGAAAAATATACTCGCAAAGAAATAGTAGATTATATTAGTGAACATGGTACATTCGATCCGCAGCGAGATTATTTATTGTTATTAGATGAATATTCTTATCTTGTAAATCCCGATAACACATTTGAAAATGTATTAAATAAATATATGAAATCCAATCAAGAAAATAAAACTACAAAACAAAAAAGTATTAATATCACCAATGTAAGCAAAATAAATTCATCTAAATTATCACCAAAAGAAAAATTAGATGCGTTAAGAATAGAATATAACAACACCGTTAATAAAAAAAGTATTGATGAATTAGAAAATAAATACAATACAATAAAAATAAATGAACAAACAGAACAAGATGAACAAAATGAACAAACAGAACAAAAAAATAAAGTAGATGATGTATTATTAAAATATAGTATTTTTAATAAAGATGATAATAGTATTAATAATGTTTTAAACAAATATAGTAAGAAATATATAAATAAAGAAGATAAAAAAGATAAAGTGAATAATATAAAATCGAAATATAAGAATGTCTCAATTAAAATCTAGGATAGATTTATTATATGAAAAACATATAGCTAACAAAACAAGAAATAAATTAACCATTGATGGAAAAATAAATAAACTTAGCACCGAAGAATTGAGATTAAAGTATAAAAAAATAAATGATAATATAAATAAAGAAAGAGAAGAAAAAAAATTAGAAATAAAATTAAAATTAGAAGAAGAAGAAAAAAAAATAAAATTGATGAAAAAGAGAGAAGAAGAACTTAAGATATTAAATGATAAAATTAAAAAAGAAAGAATAGAAAAATGGGTTAGTTCAGGGCTTGTTAGAACTAATAGAAATGAAATGAAAAAAAAAGGCAGAGAATATTTCAACAATAAATTTAAAGATCAAATAGAAAGAGATTCATATCTTAAATTATGTAAAAAAAATATGTATGAACAATATGATGAATTAATAGATAATGTAAGAAATATTATCAATATAATTTATAGCGACGAAGATTAAATTATCTATTTTATTTTTTTATTTTATTTATTTTATTTATTTTTTTTATTTATCATTTAAGGACTTGGGAGGTTGTTAATGGGCATATCGTTTAATGCAGTTACGGCGTTTAGAGAACCGTTGAGAAGTTCATCTAATACACCTTCAAGATGGGCACATCTAGCTGCAAGATTATCTAATACATCAAGAACACCGGTAGTGGTGTTGTTTGCGGCATAATCACTAACAGCGGAGGATAAATCGTCAAAGTCAATACTGGAACCGTCAAGGATAGTAGCAAGATCACTCTTGAGTTCATCGATAGCCGTTGTATTGGTGGCGATATCGGTAACATTAGATGCGATATTCGCAGTGTTTGTATTAATAGAAGCGAGGTTAGTGGCAATATCACCATCGTTAGATGTTACATTGGTGTTTGTGGCTTGAATAGCTTCCTTACAAGCAAAAATGGTAGTAACAGCGGTAATATCATCACCAGTAGCTCCTAGTAGAACGGCATCTGCGGCGATTCTGGCATTCTCTTCGGCAGTTACGGCGGCGGTTCTATTATTGACTTCAGCAGTAAGGTTAGTTGCATTAGTTCCAATACTAGTGGTATTATTTCCGATATTAGTCGCATTATTTCCGATATTAGTCGCATTAGATGCGATAGCTGTGTTATTTGTCGACACACCGGCCTTAACACCTTTGATGGTAGGGACTGTGTCGCCGAATGAAGATTCCGAGTCACCTAGTAGATCAGCATCGCCGTTGGTTCTGTTAGTCGCTTCGGTTACAATAGCTGCGGCATTGGTGGTAAGTTGAGAACCTACATCATAAGAAGTGCTCGGGCCGTCGAATACAGTTAGGATATTTGGGTCGGAAACAGTCCCATACTCAACGGTGACGCTATTAGCGAAAGCGAGTGTTTGACCTGATGTAAAAACTGTAGCTGCATTCTTTGATTCTAGAACCACTGTGCTTGCTTCATCTGGAGAATATAATCTAAGAACATGTCTTTTGTATCCTAATTCTGCCATTTTAAACTTATTTAACTTTTTTAAACTTTTTTAAACTTTTTAAACTTTTGTATATATATATACAAAAAAAAATAAATTAAAATAAAAATATTTAATTAGGAAATGAAGATTCTAATATTCCTGCATTATTAAGTGTTATTTCTTGTATAATGTAAATATGTTTTCTAAGTATCTCAATACCAAAACCTACACTTTCCCATCGTCCTAAAATTTTGTTAGATATTATATGTATTTTATCCCAAACACCTATAACGTTTTCATTATCTATAGGTCCGTGTACTTTCATTATAGGGTCTAACCACGATTCTTCATCACCGTGTGGTATATTTCTAATAATCATAAATTCCATCATATCATCACCTATTGGTGGTAAATATATATCTAATGTATTAGGAGATGATATAGTAATCATAAAATCATTTGGATCTACATTATAAGTATTATCACTTATATTTACATCTATACAAGACCTATTATTACATGTATTTCTATTCAAATAAGATGTGTTATCAATAATCAGCTGATTATTACTATAATGTAAATGTGATTTAATATCATCCATTATTTGTACAGAAGCGTGGTTATCATCATAAGACGATATGAAAGATCTAACTAAAGTATTTAAATAATCTTCTCCGAATGTATCTTTTAATGAAATATTTATTGTTTTTATAACAAGTTGTTCTTTATTTTTATGTGTTATTGTTAAACTATTTTTTGATAAACTGAAATAAAGAATATCCCTACCAGTTACACTTATTAATTGTTGTAGACATTCTTTTTCGTCAATGCTTAATCCTATATAAATATTTGCTGTTGTGAATATGTTATAATACCATTTATACGAACTGCCTAATTTAAACTCTTTACTACTTTCAGCAAAATGATAACCGTCCGATGTCCATTTCGCTGTTGTTTTATAGTTTATCAATCTTACATTATTAGTTTTATTAGTCCATATAATATCAGTTATTTCCGGCCTGATATATAAATTATTAACTGATAAATTATCAACAACATTATCTTTATTTACTGTAATCATTTTTTATATTATTTTACTGTATATAATTATATTAATTAATATTTTATAATATGTTAATATGTTAATATGTTATTATGTAATTATGTTATTCTATGGATCTAACTCTTAATCTTTTCGGTGCTCTGAATTTTTCTAAATATAAATGACTATGAAATTCTCCATTACGCTTAGCTCTGCTAATGTTTTCATTTATTTCAGCTTCTAGTTTATATTTGTTATATTCTGTTCTAGTTTTGGATATATAATACAAACTAATACAAACAGCGTCTGCTATATCGTGTCTACGTTCCAATCCTTTAAATTCATCCTGTAAATATGTTCTATTTGATTTTTTAAGATATGACATAGCAATACATTCGCTATAGTTTTTTCTCATTTCATAATCTAATTTGAGTTCATTCCATCCCATAAACTTATGCATACTATTTGGACTTATTAATATCGCCTTGTTTCTAAATCTACCAAATATTATTTGTTCTACAGATACATAACCACCCGGTGGTTGTCTTTCAATGATAATTTTATCAGATATTCCAAACAATTCTTCATTTATATAAAACATATGATTCAAATAATCATAAATATTTCTAGTATGATTGAATCTACAACCATTACCGCCACAACCATCATACTTAGTAATATCAACATTTTTAATCCAAACAATTTCATTAAATTTATAATCTTTAGTTATAGAAATCAACGAAAACCCTAAATTTTTTACACCGATATCTATACCTAATATATATAAATACTTTCTAGGATTATAATTTTCATAATTAGAAGTATTGAGATCCAATCCTTTAAAATTAGATATAATACTGGTTAAATCCATAATGTTGTATATTGTATAATGTATAATATACAATACTATAAATAAATTATGAAGAAAATACATTTTTTTTATATAAAACACTCATATCATAAAAAAAAATCCTAAATAATTACTTAGGAAGACCTGGCAAATCCTCAATTATACATTTCAGTGATTTAGTGAAAAATGTGTATTTAATCGGTGTTTGTGTGATAGGTGTGTAAACAACATGTCTACCACATCTAATGAGTCTGGATCTTTCCAAATAAACAACCGAAGTAGTTACCGAGGAAGTAGATGTCTTATACATATCTTGAATAAGAAAGATATATTTATTCATCATATAATTATTCAATATTTTTTTATTATTAAAAAAAAAAATATAACCAGGGAAAGGATATAATTATAAAAAATTATGAAGAAAATGCATTTTTTTTATATAAGGTGCTCATATCATATCTATTAATAGGTACGCTAGTTTTATTACTTAAATTGTGTTTGGATAAATTAGATGAATGGTTTTGTCTATCGTATTTTCTTAAATGTTGTCTTATTTGGTATATATTAGGTTTATTATGTCTCCTAATATCAGTATATATATTTTCAGGCGTTTGTGTATCATATTCTCTAAAATCATCGACACTAAAATGTTCAGTCATATCGTCCATCAATAATTTAGGATATTTTTTATTACCAACAATTACTTCCAATCTAACTCGAGGATGTTCTTTAATAAATTTATCATTTATATAATCTAATTCCTCCTTAGGATTTCTTATCAAAGATTCATAATCATCTAAATCATTTTCACTAGCCCATCTAATCATTTCTTTATAAGCATTTCTACCCACCTTAGATGATACATATATTATATTAGATCTTGATAAAAAATCAAGTTCTTTAGATACCGTTTTATTCATTATTATATTTTGGTAAATAAACTTTATTTTCAAATTATTAAAATTTTTCATAGCATAAAAAAAAAGAGGAGTTAAATTAAACTCCTTGATATTCAAAGCCGGACTTGTCCGACTCATCATTATTAAAATTGTATTCACCGGGCGACCTATTGCTCTGCTGGTCGTTCTCGCCGGGATTGGACGCGCCAAGACTTGCCAGAATTGCCGGACTTGCCATAATTTCCATACTTGCCGCGCCAGAACTCTTCGAGATCGGTACAGAATTTTGCCCTAAGACTCTCTCGCATCGTACGAAGATGTTTGAGATATACACAAAATTCACAGCCACAGTTGTGGATTTTATAGCATTTATTACACGGAAGACTAGAACCTTGACATGTTGTTTCAGTATGTCTGTCGTTCTTGTCTTTCTCGTATAACTTTTCATCCAATTCCTGCTCTTGTTCAACCTGTGTGTGATCGCGATAAAGTGGATCGTAAACACGAGGATCGTAAAGACGAGGATCGTAAAGACGTGAATGGTTTGTGTCAGATGACATATTCGGATAGTTATTAACTATATATTAATTCAATTTTTATTTTTATTCTAAAGTTTTTATTTTAATTATAAAGTTTTCAACAACGGTTTTGGTTGAAAATATATTAGAATTTTAGCACCATAGGCCCAAACATAGAACCCTTATAGCGCATCGGATCTGTCGGTAACAGCCTTCTATTTTCGAATGGTGATTTCTCGACACCAATAATTTTCTGAACCACATTATCATCAGGTAATTTATTAAAATATGGTACCTGAGGCTCTTCAAGAGGTTTCTTACTATCATCAATTTGTTTGTTTTTTTCAGTTCTTCTTTTATCAGAATATGCCTTATCAGAAGAAGCTTTCTTAGAAGAAGCTTTCTTAAATGCCGGCATCTGTAGAACAGCGATGTGTTATATATATATATATAATAATCAAAATTTATTCATAATAAAACATAATTATAATTATAATTATATTAATATTATAATTATATTAATATTATAATTATAATCAATATTGAATATACTATAGTTATATATTTATAATTATGTCTAAATCTATCAACTCCAACACAAAGAATACCAAGTCTAAGAAAAATAAATTGAATAAACCTATTAAGTTAGAATCTATAAATATTAAATCTGCGGATATTAAAAAAGATACAAATTTGGAAGTCTATGGATTGTGGGGTAATTATACTACTTATGATGTGCAGAATATAAGTATAATAGGTGGTAAGTTATCTGATATTGAGATGAAGAAACGAGGAGGTGATAATTATTTCATAATGAATGATAAATTTTCTAAACATAGTGGTATAATAAATCCATCATTAACTCCTGGTATAAATAAAGGATTTAAAAATAAAAGTTCCCTGATGAGTTGGTATAATAGCATGAGACGTGAAAAAAAAAATAAAGTAATATATTCATATCATCCTAATGAATATAGCGAAAGGGAAGCTATAAAAAATATATTAATACCGAATTATTATTCTATTCTATCAGCCGATAAAGAATTAGAAGATTTAAGAGATTCTATATGTGATGATAATATTATAATATTCGATGAAAAAATAAATATAGATGGTAAAATAAAAATTACTAAGAACGTTATAAGAAGATCTATAAGAGATAATAAGAATCCATTTCCATATATATTAGCTGCTTATTTTATGTATATGGATCTGGATGATATATTCGATGAAGAAGAAGATGACGATGATAAAGAAATATGCATAGAATGTGATTATGATAATTTAGGATTAGTAAATATTTTATATAAAAATAAATATATATATTTCAACGACGGTGTATCATTAGATAATGATAAAAAAAGAATATATTTAAGAATGGTATGGGATTATGATGATGAATTATATACATCTACTAATGAATCAGACGATTCAGATACTATATGGTTAAAAATATTTAAAATCATATCATCAAGTGCTAGGAGCTCTGTTGTTTAAATTATTATAATTATCCATTATTCTTTGTATAAATACATGAGCATTTTGTCTATATACAGATGGTTTAACCAATTCACTTGTTATTTCAACAGCCAGTTCATTATATAGAGACTCAAAATTAAGATGAGCTTCTGCTTTTTTTCCTGGATTTATAAAACCAGTAATAGTATTCAAAACTCCAGTTATTATTAAAAATACCAAAGTCAAAATTGGAAATTCTTCATTTAATGTATCATTAAGAGATGCTAATATTAATGGTATTATTGAAGATGTTATTCCTAAAAAATAAAATAATCTTCTTTGTACTATCGCCCTGTCGTGATGTGTTTCTGCATATTGTAAACATTTATTATGCCATCCTTTTATAACATTTTCAATATCAACAGACCAGGATATATCATATCTTTTATCGTAATTGTATTTTTTTTTATTTTTATTTTTATTTTTATTTTCTGTGTCATATGGAGGAGTGCCGTGTGGTGTATTATATGGGGTTTTATTATTTTTTATCTTATCATCTGATGATGTTGATAACGAGTCAGAACTAATAGCAAAATCAATATCTTTTTCTACAAATAAAGGCGGGGTAACCGTGCCGTTATAATCATAATCATCACATTCTGCATTATCAAAATCATTAGATTTATCATTAAGAGGTTTTGTTGGTGAATATCTTGACATATTTGCAGACATACATTTACTCAATTTAGTAATATCATCTAATGATACATCTCTGTTTTTTTCATGTTTATGTGTGCTCATATTAAATTTATGTGCTTTTGCTTTTAATATTAAATTTCTTAAATATATTTATATTTTATATTTTATATTTTATATTTTATTAATGTCTTTTACTTAATTCACTAGAAGAACATTTTAAAACAGTAGCTGACGGATCTGTTATGTCATTATCTTGCCATCTAGGCATCCAGTAATGAGGAATGATATTAGCCCTGTTATGAAATATACTTTCATATATTTTTCTATAATAATATGCTTCTTTACTTAATGGTTTATTCATATATATATTCCTTTCTCTTTGAAATTCACTATCAGTTATCATTACATCTATTCTATTTTGTAATGATTTATACCACGATACTTCTCTAGACGATACAGCATCACTGAATGCTTCTTTTGGTCTCATTAATATATCATCGGGTAAATAATTATCAGAATATGAATGTCTTAATAATCCCTTTTCGATATTAAAAGTTGAAGGTAATCTTAAATAGTCTGGCAATTTCATTACATAATTAACTAAATGTTTATCTAGGAATGGAACTCTAACCTCTAACCCATGCGCCGCCATCGTCCTGTCGGTTCTTAGATTGTCAAAATAACATAATTCTTTTAATAATCTAACACTATCATAATATAAACTATTAGAATTTGGCACATTCCAATTATATTGATATCCGGCGAATAATTCATCAGCGCCTTCACCCGATAATAATACTTTTATATCCGTATTTTTTTTTATATATCTACCCATTAAATATTGAGGTACCGATGCTCTTATTGTTGTAACATCATATGTTTCCAATGTGTATATAAGATGTGGTATAATATCAAACCCTTGATCCGTTTCGAATTCTATCATATGATGATCTTTAATATTTAGATAATCGGCAACTTGTTTAGAATTCTCAACATCTACACTATCCTTTAAACCAATACTAAAACAAGTCTGGGTATCTAAATATCTGGAAGCTATTGATGTAATTAAAGAACTGTCAAGACCTCCGGATAAAAGAAAACCTACACCTCTATCACTCATTAATCTCTTTTCTACACCGCTATTTAACAACTTTTTAATATTGTTATATATAACACCTAGAGGAACATCATCACACATATTAGATAAAAATAAGTTTTTATAATTATAATTATGATATTGATTAAATCTTTGCTTGTCTGTATTCATATCAATTTCATAATAACAACCAGGTGGATGTTGTGTCACATATTCTGACAATTCATTAATAGATTTCATTTCAGATGAAAGTTGCGTTATATATCCATTAACATATCCAATAAATAATGGGCGCACGCCGTAAATATCCCTCGCGGTATATATTTTATTATATTTTTCATCATATAATATAAATGAAAATTCTGCGTCTAACATATCTAATGTCTTTTTAATGCCATAACGCTTATATAAATGAACGATAACTTCACAATCTGATGTTGTATTCATTTTAATATTGTGTTCTTTTATTAGTTCTTTATAATTAAATATTTCACCATTACATACCATTACAGTATTACCTAATCTTATAGGTTGTAAAGAATTATCATCTCCGATAATAGATAAATGATGAAAACCAAAACAAATATTATTGTTCATCATTTTCAATACTGATCTATCCGGACCCCTATGTCTAGAAGTGTTAAATGCATTTTGTAAAGCGGGTGTTATCTTAACACCGGTTCTATTAAATATACCAAAAATACCACACATATTTATATTTATATTTATATTTATCCTATCTTATAAATAATAAATATAACCTTGGAGAAAATATGACCCATCAAACTAAATGTAAAAAAAAATATTACACGTATGATAATATTACTTATTACTTATTACATCTAGCAGATAAATACACCTCCTTCATTCATCACAGCGACGAATGCATTAGGTGTTGCGTAGAGAGTATACTCTCTATTCTTCAAGCCGGCTTGTAAATATCTACTATCACCCCCATAGGTGTCAATACCCCAGGAAACCACACCTCCGTCCTTCAGCACGGCTGCGAAGGCTCCATGGGTAGCGTAGATAGTTTTAACACCCTTCAGTTCGGCTTGCACTGAGCTGCTATCTCCACCTTGGATGTCCATACCCCAGGTTACCACGCTTCCGTCATCCCTTAAGGCGGCGAAGGACAAGATAGTAGAGAATATGTTGACAATTCCCTTCAGTTCGGATTGAACTGAGCTGCTATCTCCTCCTTGAAATTTACATCCCCAGGTAACCACGCTTCCGTCCTCCCGTAAGGCAGCGAAGGCGCCGTCGGTAGCGTAGATAGTTTTAACACCCT
>Ga0209533_1006141_pt1 | contig 10100 bp, 8 predicted proteins | sample COG_04_FD_184748 | JGI IMG/M metagenome (GOLD analysis project Ga0209533, IMG submission 184748) | Pelagic Microbial community sample from North Sea - COGITO 998_met_04 (SPAdes) (version 2) | ecosystem: Environmental > Aquatic > Marine > Neritic zone/Coastal water | place: Helgoland, sampling... | reverse complement strand
AATCGTTCAAACTGCCAGTATTTTACACCATTTTCATCGATCGAATCCATCAAAATATCACGACTAGTTAATTCACCATCATATGTTGCCGTTTGGAGTGTTACTTTTTTGGAATTTGATACCCAATGAATAGTTCCAGAAATCTTTGGATTATTGGTCGGGTCATCTATTCGTCGCTGTTTATATTCTCCCTCACTATAAAAATTACAAGAAACACTTGGATCTGAATTCTCGCTTATAAAATCATGATTTTGATAAACTATAATTCCAAAATATTTTAAACGAACTGCTCGTCCAGGAACCAATCGTCTATATTTTTTATTGGCACTTTCTTTAAAATCCTCTTTTTCTATAAATAAAGCATTTGGATCAATTTCCACTGTAACTTTGGACGATTTTTCATCTCCTGGAAACAATGGTTTTTCTACACTTGTTGTTATTGATGAAGTCCAATTAACTAAATTAATCTTAAGTGGATTTAATACCGCCATTCGTCTTGGTGCCCGAGATTCCAGATGGTCCCGAATAACTGAGTTGAATTTATGTTCCGGAATAACTGTTTTAGTGTGATTTGTATAATGAAGTGTTTTACAAAATTCCAATAACAATTCTGGCGAAAATCCCTTATTACGCAATCCACGTATAGTTAGCAAACGTGGATCATCCCATCCATTGGCATGAGATCCATCTTCAATCATTTTTTTAATTTTACGTTTTGATAAAGTTCCAAAATTTGTCTCTAAACGATTGGTCTCTTCAATAATTGGTTTTTTCAATCCCAGTTTTTCTAGGACCCAATACGATAAATTACGACGAACATAAAATTCCAAAGTACAAAAAGAATGTGTAATTCCCTCTAGAGAATCCACAATATAATGACTAAATTCATAAGACGGATACACACAATAAACTTCACCTGTTTTATAGTGGGGTTTCATAATAATTCGATAAGCAATTGGATCAATCATACACTCATTTGTTCGTTCTTCTTCTGGTATTTTTAGACGCAAAACTGCTTTACCTTCCTTATACTTTCGATTCACCATTTTGGCAAATTCTTTTTTATTTACATCAACTGAAGTATTTCGATATGGCGAATCCACTTTGTCACGACGCTGTTTGTGAATTTCCTCACCCGTCGAAAAATCCACATAGGCCAGACCCTGGTCAACTAATTGGGTTGCATAAACAATTAGTTTACCAAAATAATCAGATGTATAAGTTACACCATCTGTGTGATACCCAAGCCATTTAACATCTTGTAAAATTTCATCAACAAATTCTTGTGTTTCAGTTCTGGGATTAGTGTCGTCCAGACGAATATGGCATTCTGTTTTAACACCGTCATGTTCATAATTGTAATTGTTGTAAATTGATTTTAAATGTCCTAAATGTAAATAGCCATTTGGTTCAGGTGGAAAACGAGTACGTATTTTAATTGCTGCCATTTTATTCATCTTGTTATTGTTATAAAAAAAATATTTTATGACAACAATAATCAAATTTTTTATAGGCAATTATAAAATATTAAAGTTTTCTGTTGCTTCGCTTAAACCACCTGATTTAATTTTAAAAAATCAATGATTTCAAGTTGGCGTTTTCGACATTCTTCTTTATTAGGCAAATCATATTTAATTTCCAAATCTTTAATCTTTTTTTTTAAACGAATTTTAAATACAGGTGTATCTCGAACACTCATATTTGACGTAAAATATGGTGGCACTATAACATCTTCCTCGAAAATACAAAGTAAATGTATTTTAAACCCATCATAATCATGACACGAAATTTGCATGTTATTTTTGTTTTTTTTTAATTTAGCTTTTTTGAAATTGTCCAATTGAAGATCAAATCGTCGAATAACTCCTAATGGAATACCTTTATCATCTAATGGAATTTTTCCATGAAGTAAACCCCAAACATAACATTGAAATACAGAATTTGCTTTGGGAAAAAATTCTAAATTAGATGGTATCGCCTGATTAGAGTGGGTATGATTTGAACCAAGATTACAAGTTAAATTGTCAATACAATTTCGCCAAATCGTAAAGTCACCTCCTGCAATTTTAAAATTTTGGTTATATAGAAATTGTATAATTTCACTATTAAATAAAGATAAAACTGATTCTGCTATAAAATTATAGTTGTTTTGATCATAATTCAATGGAAAAACCGAAAAATTTTTATTTTTTAGCCAACTTATAATTTTTTTAAAATTATTAAAAGAATTACTTAGTTTTTCAGAATTGTTATTCCATATAGCCTTTTTAAAATTGGTTGAATTTGAACTATAAATTTTAGATAAATGATGCCAAATTGGGTTATGAATTTGTAATGGTGGGTGAGTCCAGTTAATTTGGAAATTATTGTCAAACCAGTCTAACATTTCAACATTGGTACAAAATGTTTGTGGGTAGAAATTTGTATAATTTGTTAGATTTCTATATTTCATTCCATCATTGTTTCGTTCCACTAGTGTTTTAACCATTTGATAATCCTCCTGTGTTATATTTATTCGTTCCAACAATATTGCTTCTACAATTTGTTTAGTATATTTTGGTGAGTCAACTGGTGCATTATGAGATAATAACCATAATAGTTTTTTTGGTTTGGTATCAGTTCGATATCCATCAATACTGATTGTTGTATTTTTACTTTTTAATACAGATTCGACAATTGTTTCATTTTTTTTATTAATATTTTCCAATGAATGGTTATTTTCGATCATTTCATCAATTAAGTTATAGTCATTTCCCTTATTTTTAATATAATTATGAATAATGGTTTCACCCATTGAATTAACCAAATTATTGGAAGAAATTAGAAGTTATTTTTCATAATTTTTTATTTTTGATTTTACACACAATTTAAAAATTTCCTTTTCTATCTCAGAATCAATGTTAATATGAAGTATGTTTTCTGACATTTTTAATATTATTTATTAGATCCGATATTTTTATTACATCAAATATCAAATTATTAAAAAATAACAAATAAAAATAAAAAAATGAGTTTGATTCAAATAAAAAATATGGTATGAAATTTTTATACAATGCATTTTTTAAAAATTATTGATAATTTATTGACAAAAGAAGAATGTCAAAAATATATGAATTTAGTCAACAAAGATTCCTTAAAAATAGACAGGGGCCATTATGGCAATTATTGTCGTAAAGACTGGATAGATAAAGAGTTTGCAACATTATTATTTCAACGAGTTCATCCTTTTCTACCAAACGATAATAATTATATTAGTGTCAATCCCCATTTTCGAATTACAAAATATAATCCTGGTGGTGAATTTAAACTCCATAGAGACACTATTAATCAAGATGATCAATTTAACAGAAGTCATTTCACCCTAATTGTATATCTAAATGATGATTTTACCAATGGAGAAACAGATTTTTATTTAGATGATATGAAAACTTTGCGTCAACGCGTTAAGCCAATACAAGGAAGATGTGCTATATTTTATTCACAACAATATCATAGTGGAAACATTGTTGGTAGTGGCAACAAATTTTTGTTGATAACAGATGTAATGAAATAAAATCAAATATAATGGAAAATTTTAGTTAACAATTCACTCGCAAGTTGCCGATTCGTTAATAAATCGAACACCATCATTTTTAATTGTTTGTTTTCCACAGATAAACAGATGGATTTATCTCGCATGTTATTTAATTCTTCACACGCGTTACATTCAAACTTATAAATATGCATGAACCAATCATCATACACAGTTTCGTAAAAAGTCATATTATCAATTAATTTAGCAACAAACTCTTTTTTGGACATGGGTTTGGCTTTTTCTTGTTTACAATATAAACAATAAAACTTATAACTGCTATCAGTACTGTATATATCCAAACAGTTCCAGCAAATTTCTAGATCACACTCTCCACATGTAAATGATCCTCCTTTGGTAGAATCACTACAAGAAACACAATAACCTATTGGGTATCGTGGCATTTTTATTTCGAGTAAATTCTAAAACAAATTAAAATCAAAATTTATAATTAATTCATATCTGATTAAAAAAATACGCAAAAAATAAGAAATAAATCCACTTAAAAACTAATTGAAATTAAATAAATAATTGAAGAATGACGCATAAATCATATTATTTTGAGATTGTAGATTGCCGATATTCTGGACGAAGTGTTTATTGCAATGAAAAAGAAGAATCAGATGCTGCGTTTGAAGTGGAATTAGAATTACCAGAAAAGGGTGTGAATTTTTATATTGTAAATGAGTTTTCTGGATGGGATATTGAAAAAAAAATATGGTTCGAAGATGAAAAAAAAGCAGAGCAATCAATGTTAAAATTATATTCACAAATTAATAATTGTTTACCATTTAAAGTGACTGGTATGTCCAGTTCATATAAGGAAGATGGCTATTATCCAAAAGTATCAGATGAAATTCAAAAAATGGATAATATTGATTTTAAACCAGTAAATGGTGAAGAGTATTATTTTTGTGTCACTGTAGATAAAAATGGCGTCAATGATACATTATTAGTTCAACCTCGTGGGTAAGTTATTCCAATAAACGGAATGGTAAGTGGAATGACAGATGGGATGACAGATGGGATGATCACAGGTGTATAATTCTTTTTTTATTTGAAAATTACAAAAAATCAAAAAAAAAATTTGATTTTTTTGTTATATTCATAAATATTTCTACTTAAACTTTTCAACCTACAAAAACCCATCACCTCAAAACAAAATGCCAAAAAAATCGAAATCCAGTATATCATATGAAACCTACAAAAAACAAAACATGAAGGACGACGGACAACCACCCAGTTTCCAAGAGTATGTTCAAAATGTGTTTCTCCAACACACAAAAAACCGCGATAAAATTATGGAATATGAAGCAGTGTATCGCAAGCAAGAATTGGAAATTTATGATGGAAAAACACGTGTTGATGTGACAAAACCCAAATTCTTTGTGACATTTCCATATCCTTACATGAATGGTCGTCTTCATCTTGGACATGCATTTACACTTATGAAAGCAGATATTATGGCTCGTTTGAAGCGCAAACAAGGATTTGAAGTCTTGTTTCCATTTGCGTTTCATGGTTCAGGAACACCAATTGTTTCTTGTGCAGACAAAGTGAAAATGGGAGATGCAGGACAAATTAAAATTCTTCGTGATATGGATGTACCTGAAGAGGAAATTCGAAATTTTACAGATCCTTATCACTGGATTCGATATTTTCCTGAAAAAGCCGTTGGTGATTTGAAAAATTTGGCAGTGAGCGCTGATTTCCAACGCTCCTTTATGACGACAAGTATGAATCCACACTACGACAGCTTTATTCAATGGCAATTTGAAAAACTACGTAAGGTTGGAGTTCTTACTTATGGAAAACGTCACATGATCTTTTCTCCAGATACCAATCAACCTTGTTCTGACCACGATCGATCCAAAGGAGAAGGGGTAAGCCCACTTGAATATACCTTGATTAAACTTCCATTGGTAGAAACAGTAAAAACACAGTCCGATCTTTGTTTGTTGGCAGCAACTCTTCGTCCAGAGACACTTTATGGACAAACGAATATTTGGGTGAACAAAAAAGGTGTTTATGCGCTTTTTAACTATCAAGGAACCAAGTGTATTGCCCGAATTCAAGTATATCGGAATTTCTGCTACCAAGTGGAAGACAAATCCAGTGTTCAACTATTGGATGAAAATTTCATCACAGGACAAGAATTGATTGGGTGCCACGTAAATGCACCCATGACTTCAACTCCAATTTCCATTTACCACATGGAACAAGTTTCAATGAATCGTGGAACTGGAATTGTAACAAGTGTTCCATCTGATTCCCCAACAGATTACCTTTATTGGCGCGAAATCTGTAAGAAAAAAGGTACACCAATGTCAATAAAGGAAATCATTGAGGTAAAAGGTGATCGAACAATCGCAGTAACTGGAGTCGAATCAAGTAAAATCAAGGTTGGTCAAAAAGCCAAATTGGAAGAACTCCATCAAAAAATTTACTTGGAAGAACATGAACATGGAATTATGTTGGTGGGAGACCATGAAGGTGTATCCACTAAAGAAGCACATGGAAAAATCAAATCAGATTTGATTAGCAGTGAAGATGGAATTGTGTATTATGAGCCACAGACACCTGTGATTTCTCGTTCTGGCGTAGAATGTGTTGTTTCTTTGACAGAACAATGGTATATCAATTACGGTCATTCACCAAGCAAGACTAAAATCCAACAATATATTGATGACACACTCAATGTATTTTACAAAGATGCCAAAAAAAATATTCAACATGCGGCAGGATGGATTTGTGAATGGCCATGTTCTCGTCATTATGGTCTTGGAACGAAGTTGCCAGTAGACCCAAATTATTTGATTGATTCATTGTCCGATTCAACTATCTATATGGCGTATTACACAATTTGTCATCAGATTCTAAAAATTCCAGTGGAAGATTTGGGATATGATGTATGGGAGTATATTTTCATTTCCGACGCACCAAAGCCAGCAAAATATGAGACATATCAATCAGTTTTTGACCAAATGAAACAGGAATTTCAGTATTGGTACCCAATGGATATGCGAATATCTGGAAAAGATTTGTTGAAAAATCATTTGGTGATGAGTCTTTTCAATCATGAATTTATATGGAAAGACGAAGCTATGTACCCAAGAGCATACTACACAAATGGACACTTGGTGCTTAATGGAGAAAAAATGAGCAAGAGCACTGGTAATTTCATGACATTGGCAGAAAGTGTAAAAATATTTGGTACAGATCCAACAAGAATGGCATTGATTCTTAGTGGAGATGGTATGACGGATTCGAATTTTGATATTCAAAATGTCATTAAAGCAATCACACTAATTACAAATGAGACAAATGAGATTGTGGAACTTTTTAATAAGTTGGCTGATGTAAAACCAGTTCCCACAGATGAAACAAATTTGTTGGATAATGTTTTTCAGGATGAAGTAAATTTTGTTGCCAATAAAATGATGAATCAGTTGGAAAAAGTGGAAATTCGAGGTGCATTTGTTGGAATTTTTGATTTGATCAACATTAAAAGTGAGTACAAGATGCATCACTCAAATGAAGGAGTATTTAAGACCAACATGATCCATTATGTCAATGTATTTTTGGAATTTGTTTCAATTTTCATGCCGTATTGGTACAATGATTTTATGGTGCAACTACCAGCCGATATAACAGCAATGATGAATACTGACCAACCATTGAAACCAAAACCATTTCGTCCAATTATGATTTGGAAAAAAGATATGATATTGGAAATAGTCAAAAATGTCAAGTACATCATGAAGAAGAAGGCAAAAAAGAAACAAGGTCCCAAAGGAGCAAACACAAAAATCCGATTTAAAATCACGACCTATGACCATTTTAAATCAATAGATCTTGACGTCATTCGAGATTATTTTGCCAGCCCAGAACATATTGCCGGTGGGGAAATTTTTAGTTCAAAAATGCTTCTTCAAATGGTTGGAAATCGAATTGGTCAAATGGGTAAACAAGAAAAAGCAAAACGTGGATCTAGAATGGGTATTTGTGCGAGAATGTTTTCTCGAAACATTGTGAAATATGGGATGGTGTGGATGGATTCGTGTCTTTCTGGGAATGATGAGATGAAAATGGAAAATGTCGCGGAGAGTGTTAGTGAACTATTGAATGATGAAACTATTACAATTGTTCATGCCAATGAAACTGTTTCCACTGTGGCGGAAAATAATTACAACCCATGTAATCCTAAAATTGAGATAATGTAACAATAATGTAACAATGTAACAATAATGTACAATGTAATAATATAATAAAAATTCGTTTTGAAAAAGCATAATAAAATCATATTTTTTTATTTCAGAAAAATAAAATTTGATTTTTTATTTAAAAAAATTAATTGAATAATAAGAATATGAATACAATTGTTATATCAAATAAAGATAAACTATGTTTTTCAAAAGTAATGCTAATTATTTTGAAATTTAAAGTTGAACAGCTTTATAAAATTTCAATTGTAAAATCACACGATTTTTTAGATTTATTATGTGATGTATTACCAGTTGCCTTTGAAAAAGTAGATTTATGGAGAGCCAGTATTGTTTTTACTAAACCAATGGAAGTTAAATTAAATAATATTTTGAAAAGACTAAATATTTCAAAACCAAGACCAAGAATAATTAAAAAAATATTGAAAAAGAAAAAAATAATTAAAAGTGATAATAAAAATCACAAAAAAAGAAAAAAAAGAAAAATTGTTGTTGTTAAACAATCAACCAACAACACCAATTTATCCTATGAAAATGATAAAAATACATTGAGTGAAAAAAAAATTGATGAAAGAGAAGAAGACATGTTAAGTGAAGAAGAAGAAGGAGATGAAGAAGGAGATGATGAAGGAGAAGAAGATGAAGGAGAAGAAGAAGGAGAAGATGAAGGAGAAGAAGAAGAAGAAGATGAAGAAGATGAAAATCACAATCATGGTGGAATAACACATGATGAATTAGATGTAATGTTTTCAAAAGCAATTTCGGCACAAAAACTGAATGCTCATGACAATAAGTTTGTGGAAAAAGTAATTCAAAATAAAAAACCATTTGAATCGCTTGATGAAAATTTAATTAGTGGTGTAAAACGTAAAATGATTATAGATGATAAATCGGAGGATAAATCAAAGCAAATTAGCGATTCAAATTCAATAAAAAAACCAAAGTTGAATCCCAATGTATTGAGCAAAAAAAAATTTAAAAATATTCGATTTAAAATACACAAAACACCAGTAACAATATCAAATAAATAATAAACTATTATGTCATTAGTTTTGTATAGGTAATGTTAACCCTATTTTCTGGCAGAACATAATCCATTTCAATAAATTTAAAAATATCTTGTTCCGTTTCAAACACATTTTTACCAATTTTATCCTGAATAACATTAGGTGGAATATCTTTTTTTGTTTTTTTGTCAGTAAATTTATATTCATTTAATGAATAACCTTTTTCCAAAGCAATACCTCTCATTTTTGCATTAAAACCACCTGACCCTGTAAAATACAATACACCAAATGGATAACACTCCATCGTTGAATCAATTATATCAATATGACGATATTTATAATTTCCAGGTAATTTACTAATCCCCATAAATTTTTTTTGTCCATTTGCCAAGGTTTCAATAATAATACCAGATGTTTTCAATAATTGTATTAATTCCTTTCTCCATGAAGAAGGATTGTTTCCATCGTTACATGTTATCAAAACATCAATATCACCAGATGTAGAACATTTTCTACGATAACTACCATTTATTGATAGAATAATCGCAGGACTAATTTGTCGTGCATATTTTAAAAGAAGTTGTTCATAAAGAACTATTTCTTGACGTGGAATACGCTCTTGTAAATCATCAAAATATTGTAACCCAATTTTTTGTTTATTATGTAAAATAGACGAATCTTGTTGGAATTTTGCACGAAGTTGATCAATCGTTGTAATTCCATATTTCGTATTTAATTCAATTGCTTTTTTATGCCCTATACCATAAATAGGTGTTAAATTTTGGATAGATTGAACTAATGGATTTTTCATCGCTTTATCCGCAGCTTTCAATGTCCCTGTTTCTAATATTTCTTTAATTTTTAGTAAAATTTTATGTGGATTTTTTTTTCCATATTTTCGTAAAATTGATTCTGCCATTTCATATGAAACTATGTCACCATCACATTCACTGAATGCCTTTATGGAATCTGTATATTCACGTGCTTTAAAAACAGCTGCAGAATCATTTTCAGCAAATACATTGTTAATCATTATTTTAAAACAATGAATAATTTTTTTTTTATTTTCTTGAGCCATTTATTTAGATATATTTATTTATTTGTTATCTTTTTAAATTTTTATATTTCTTGAAATCAAATTTTACTATTATTTATCTCTTCTTTTATTAAAAATGTTTATATTTACCTATAATACCAAGTGATGGGAATTCTATTTAACAAACAAACATAAAAATCTATTTTATTTCTCTGACCATTAAAAATGAAAAATTATTTCATTTGGAAAATAAAAAAAACAGA
>Ga0209533_1006136_pt1 | contig 10102 bp, 10 predicted proteins | sample COG_04_FD_184748 | JGI IMG/M metagenome (GOLD analysis project Ga0209533, IMG submission 184748) | Pelagic Microbial community sample from North Sea - COGITO 998_met_04 (SPAdes) (version 2) | ecosystem: Environmental > Aquatic > Marine > Neritic zone/Coastal water | place: Helgoland, sampling... | reverse complement strand
ATCGATGAATATCAATATTTTCAAATTGCGTATTTGTTTTTCGATATGTTTTTGGAAGTTTTGGACATTTAATTTTAGCTCCTTTTTCAATAAACCAATCATACAATTGTTTTATATTTTTTTTTTTACACATAAATAATAGATTGGAAAATGCTTTATCCAAATCACTCGAATCACCACATCCATGTTCATACAACCATCTAATCAATTCATAATTATCTGTGGATTTTGTTGAGTTTTCCATCATGGTTTCCATTTTCTGATTTCTGATATCAATGGGAATATTATTCTCATCAAGTATTTTTTTTATATCCATTGGTGTAGTTTTTTTCTTTTTAACCAAAGAAAATAATTTTTTCTGTGCTGCACTTGGCATTAATTTAACAATAAAACACTTTTTATCTTTAAATTATTATATTATTTTGATTAATAATTAATAGTAAACCTCATTTTTCTATTCAATTAAAATTAGAAAATGAGTGATAAAAACAATCTTATCAATATTGCTCCACTTTCATTTGTTTCAAAATTTACAATATAGGCATTGGATTATGATATTAAAACAATTCGTGGTGAATTGTTCTCCAGTGAAAATTTGAAATTAAAAAAAGTTGTTTCATTTGATTATTTTCGTGATGGAACTGTATTATTTCACCTTCATACAAATCCACTGGAAACTTTCACAGAACAAGAATTTATTAATATATATAATAATTTGACTTATGAAGAAGTGTTGTGTGTCGTAGTTTATCGTCATAGCGAGGAAAATCCAGATCATACTTATGGCAAAATCCAATATCATGTGCGTCCGTTATGGCAAAATCCAATATCATGTGCGTCCGTGTCCAATAAATTTTTTTCCAAATTCGCTGATTAATTGGTATAATTGGCTGGGTGATATGGTTCCATAATTGATTGACGATGAAATAGAAGGTCTAATAAAATTAAAACAAAATTTGATTGTTTAGCTAAACAATCATATACAATTTACAATTGATGGCTAAAACAAAAGAGCCAATGATAGCACATTTATTTGGTACCATAACTAACGAATATTCACAACCATTGGAATTCTTGGATGAAAAAGAACAACCAGTCGATTTTGGAATAAGTAATGAAATAAAACTAAATCAATTAATATTTCCAATTGAATGTGTAAAATGGAAAGGGTGCAGTAAAAATTATATTTGTATTGGGAATATTAAATACCATCGACAAACATTTGAGATGTATGATTGTGTAATTTATAAAAACAACTTATTATGGCTAAAGCGTCAATTACCAATTTATTGCCATGTTTGTAAAATTCAGATTGATTCATTTAAATTATATCATGATCATTGTTCTAATGCGAAACATGTGGAAATGACATTTCGTGAAAGATTTAATACCAAATTACATCCAATGTTTTGGAAATCAAAAAATTCTAAAAAAAACATTTTTAAAAAATTATCAGTTTTAAAATTACCCAAACAAAATATTCTTCTGGCATTCATTGTACTAAAACAATTTCCTATCATCTCATATGAAATTCATCACAAAATAATGTTTGAATATTTATTAGGTACTGGATTTCAATTAGTGATTCACCATTATTATAGTTTAAAAAATAATTCAAAACCAATGTCATTACAAACATTAATTAGCAAAATTAATTATAATTTGGAATACGCATACCGCACATATCAGTTATATGGGGATAATGGTTACATTCGAAATATATTAATTACCAATAAAATACCATTTATTTAACAAAAAATAAAAAAAAAATAATTTATTTTTTATTCATAGAAAAATCCATCATCACCCTGTTCCTTATCTAACTGTATTTCATATTCATCCATTTCAAATGACTCTAGTGGATTTTTATTTTCGTTGGATGAATCTTTTTTTACTCGTTTTGCCAAGTGTTGTTGGTGTCGATATTTTTTTCGACATAATGTAATCATTCGGGTCAGTCGATCTTTTAAATAAGCTTTGTCATTTTCTGTGAAAAAAGATGCGTTTTGAATTTCACCACTAAGTTTATGTTTCAATATGTCTGGTCGCTTTGTTTTTAAAAAACTTTTATAAAATTCATAAAAATTTAGAGAATGACATATTGATTGAATTTGATGTTCAATTTTTGGTTCATTCCGCAATTTTTCTTGGATTTTTAAAATTTCATCTTGTCGCTTTCTTTTATTTTTCAAAGTGTCTTGAATATTGGTTCCTAATAGTTGGACAAATTCTGGATTTTTAGTGGTTTTGGAATTTTCATAAATAATTTGTTCTCGAAAATAATCAATTGATTTGTCCAGATTTTCAATTTCATTAAACAAAGATTGTAATTCTTTTTTTAATGGAAGAAATTTTTCTGCTATAAAATCATCTGGCACCAAAATGCGATACTTGGTGGTCATTGACATATTGAAAACAAGTGATTTATTTATATACCCAATACTAATAAAAAAAATCAAATTTTTAATTGTTACTTGAAAATTTAATGAGCAAAAAAAATTGGTGATAATCTCTAAATAGTGATAAGAATTATTCGTCTATAAACACCCTCATAATAAAAACATTCTTTATGTTTATTTTTTGGTGAACAATTTGCTCCATAATTAGACATTATTTTTAGTTATGAACGATAAGTAAATTTTTTATAAGTCCCGGAAAAGCACAATACGTCCATCTTTCAATATCACTAAATCAATTAGATCTGGATACAAACATTTGAACTTTGATAAAATTGTTGCATGTTGATAATTTTTTTTCGTGGAAGTCAGATGGTGTTTTTCCCTTTTTAAAATAGGATTTTGTACAACCATGACGCTTGTCTGATTCAATTTTCTTTTTTTTCGTGATGGCATATTGGTTGTTTATTTATCAATAACTTTAAAATGCAAAAAAAATCAAATTTACTTTAATTTTTTTATACACAACACCAAACAAACAACATACCAACAAAACAGACACCAATACAAAAAAAACAATTACAAACAACATACCACCAAAGAGACACCAATACAAAAAAAACAATTATAAACAACATACAACAAACAACATACCAACCAAACAGACATCAAATGGACATCAAATGGACATCAAATGGACATCAAACGGACAACAAACGGAAAACAAACAACAACAATAACAACCAAAACGCAAATGTCAAAACGCAAATGTTAAAACACAAAGGACAGGTTCATAACTTTTGTCGCATATTTTTTATCTTGATGTTTCATATATGTGAAATTAAGAAGTAGAAAATCGCTATATTAACAAAACTATTTGAAAATTTAAAATCAAATTTTTTGTATTTAATGACCACGATTGTTTGAATAAAAAAATATATATTAGATTAATAAGCATAACCAGATAAACACATAAATCAGACAAACAAACAGGTTGTCTCCAGCTCATAATGACATGGAATACGCTTCACCACTAAATTAGCTCGTTCTGCCACAAAACTATTCGATACCACTGGTCGTAGATGACTTGGTAGATATGCTGTTATGTGAAGGTTTTGTTTCTTCGACAATGGGCGAATTGGATCACCGGTTTCTAGGTCAATAATTTTCGCGACACTAAATGCCATAGCCTTGTCACTGAGTCGAACCACCAATTCTGTGATTACTAGACGATACTTTTTGAAAGAAACCAATGGAAAATCGCGTGGAAGTGATCGTTTTCCGCCCAAATATTGAAACGTACAATGGTGACAATAAGAGATAAAATCGTCTTGTTTTCCATGAACACCCATTGCTTCAAATAACAAGTCCTGGCGATCTTTCTCTTTCAAAAATAACCCAACGTAAAACGGAGTGGTTGATTGAACATAATGTGGAAGTACCATTGGATCTTCTGGCGATTTCAGACTTTTTTCAATTGCGTTTAAAATGGGAGCACAAACCACTGACAAATCATGACGAAGGTCATTCAAGACATCATGATTATCATGGACAAATGTTTCGAATTCCCCTTTAGCTCCATTAAATGTAGTTGTTGCTTTTTGGAAAAGGGAATCGTCGTGTTTGTACAATGGATAAAGAATTGATTGTGGATGTTCTCGAAATCCATTAAAGTTGCGAATTGTAAATTCGGCAACTTCTTCAAATGGATATTCAAATCGTCCAACAATCATTTGATCACCAACAATGGATCGCTTGATAATTCCCGCCAGCGAAATTGCCAAATACAAATAGTCCTTGCGCAATGATGATACATCAGTGGCATGCTCTGGAGTGAAAAATAGAATGCGTGCTTGATTTTTTTGCGCGATATCCAGATAACGCTTGTATTGCTTGGGTTCTGCGTTACATCGAGTAATGAACAATACTTGACTACCATTTGCACTTTTCAAATCATGATAAATCGCTCCTTGGCAAGAAAAAGAATGCCCCCAATAATCATCCTGCTCATAATAATTTGCTCGAATTCCATTGGCTTTCAACTTATTCACACAATAACTCCCAATTGTACTTTTACCACTACCTTGAATTCCCTGGGTAAATATCACAAGGGGTGTTGTTTCTGTTCCATTGATTTGACGTGGTGGATAAAGTGCCAAATCAGCTTCTTGATAGTCCCTCTTTGAAAACTCTCCAATATCCGATTCACCAACAAGGATATCAGTTTCCCCCGTTTCATCCATAAATTCTTTCCAATAACGATAAAACCCATTTTGGAGTTTTCCTTTGACTGATCGAACTTCTGTGACATCGAGAATAGATGTTGGATACTTTTTTTCAACAAGCCACATGCCAAATCGTTGGAGTTTTTGAGTAATTCGAATGGAAGCAGCTGTATTCAATCCATGATAATCCGCCGTGTCAATAATGCGTTGTTGGATATCAGTAAGACGTGTCGTACCTTTCAGAAGAACTTGACGAGTGATACGCTTCAAAATATATCCTGCTGCCTTGGTTTTCACCAATACAGTTTTACCTGTTTTCTGATTTGTCAAATAAAGAACACCTCCTTCTCCATGATCCATACGACCCAAATAAAAGATTTTTTCCAGATTTTCCACTGAATCAATTTTTGAATCATAAACAACACGGAAATCCACCGTATCCAAACCCGTGGCTCGAATTTTTGCAAGTGTTTCAACTGTCTGACCATCACTACATCCAAGACCATCTTTGAACAATCCAAACATTCGAACTTTATTGTCACCTGGGGTAAAATGCTCCCCATCACACAATTCACCACCTAAAGTGTATCCTTGTCGAAACATATCCAGCAAATATTCATTGGTGGACAATACATCAATTTTTTCCACAAAATAAGCAAAAATCTTGCTCAAAATGGGATTCATTGGATGCTGTGTTTTGAATTGTTCCCATTTTTCAGGAGAACGCAAAATATCGACTGGAACTGGAACGTGACAATTTTTTGAACCAGCTACCAAAATTTGCGTTCCATCGTCTTCTTCCATGAGTCGACAGACACACATTTTGCCATTTTCTTTTGAAGTATATGTAGCAACCAGTTCATCCGATTTGGCCCATTCAACAACTTCTTCATGACGATATATATTTACCGTTTTTTTGAATTTACTGTTCCCATTGTCTGGATCTTCATCAACTGGAGTAAATCCAGAAAACTTACGCGGTCCTTCAATTAGGCCAATAATTTTTTTGGTAATTCCATTAACCAAAACAGTACATCCACGTGGCAAAATATCTAGCAATTCCGGATATTTGTCATAAGTAGCATCATCCGAGACACGCCTTTTTCCTTTGACCTTGATTTTGAAGGTGTAAGTGGAGAATTTTTCATGGACGACATGGTTAACACCAATTAATTTGAGACATTTTGAGTTACTGGGATCCAGCAAATGGGCTTTGGCTTGTTGAAAAAAGTTCATGATTATTGGGTGGTGTTTGTATGAGGGGGTTTTCAATTGATAAATAATGGTAAATCAAAAATAAAAAAATCAAATTTTTTTTTATTATGTAAATAAAAGACATTATCATAATTAAAAAATGTCTACATCTTTAATCAAAATATCAAATAACCATTAATGAACGAACCCCTGGAAAATCCATTACCAAAATTATATAAAATGAAAAATCTACATTTTAAAACATCTTATGATGGTAAAGATTCACGGATTGAATCAATGTCATTGGGTGTTTTTATTTTATTTTTCATGGTGAACGAAATAAAAAGATTTTGTTTAATTACAATTTAAAAATAAAATGAAAAAACATTCCAATGGATCAAATTAATAAACAAATTAAATTAAGAAAACCAACACTTGGTGATATTCCAAATTTAACAACTATAGAAAAAACTATATTTCGTGAATATCTTCAATATGACGAAGAAATTTGGCAAGATGATTTAACCATTTGTATATTTCAGCAATTGTTAACCATCAATGATGAAATTGTGGGGGTGGTTATGGTCACTTTACATGAAAAATCCTATTATGCAATTGAAAATATTTTTGTGATTCCCACTTGGCAAAAAAAAGGTATAGGTGGACAATTATTAAAAATGGTGTATGATTTTTGTGTAAAAGATGGACGTGTCAATAGAATTGAATTAATGTGTGATTTGAACGTTATAAAATTTTATCAGAAAAATGGTTATTATAAAAAAAATTTATGTACAGAAGAAGATGATGGTATAACTCGTGTAATTATGATTAAATATTTGGAAAAAATTGTTGTACGAAAACCTAATATAAAAGACATTCCACAATTAATGAAAATTGATAAAGAATTATTTCGACCAGAACTAAGAGAATCAGAATATGAATGGGAATCACATATACAATATGATTTATTCAGCCAACTAATTACAAGTGAAACAGGTGAAATAATTGGAGTAATTATAGTTAATTCTATGATGAGTATGTATTCAATTGACGTGATATTTGTTGGAAAAAAATACCAACATAGTGGTTTTGGAAGTGTCTTATTGTCAATGGCAAAAGAATATTGTTTAAACAGAAAAACAAAAAAAAATAAGGATTATGATAATTACGATGAAATTTATTTACATTGTGATAAAGATAAATCTGGATTTTATAAAAAACATGGATACAAAATCAAATCTTGTTTTTTAGAAAATGGCGTGAATCGTTACGAAATGACATTAACTTTGTAATTTGTTTTTTTTTATTTTTCACAAGGTTTTTAAGATTTTTAATGAATATACGGCATGTTTTCAGAATGAAAAACCTTTTTCTACCATATTCTCTACCCCAAAGTACTAATGATGTTAAACCACCACGACTTGGCGGAAGTTTGATGATATTTTGAATTGATGATTGAATTTGCGTTTTTGTAAGCATGCTACCACCCGACAGAATTATAGTATTTATTTTATGTTGATGGTAAAACTGATCTGTTAAATGACTTTTTTCCAAACCTGTAAAAGTTAAATTGAGAGTATGAATTTGATTAAATTTGTGAAGAAATGGTAGTTCATCTTCATGTATTTGTAATTTAAATTTAATATTTGGAAAATGACGTATCATTATTATTTTTTTGATAGTTGATAAATTTTCGTTTAAGTAAATTATTTCTGGATGGGAATAAATGTTAAATAATTTATTAAATATAGGGAAATGTAATGCTAAATTTTTCCTATCATTAAATTTTATATATGGAAACACCAAGAACAAATTATTAATTGACAACATAAATTAAAATATTATCAATTAAAAATATTTTAAATAATATTTTCGATTTTTTTTAATTTTCACACCTATTTAATTAAGGAAACAAATTAATATACGCCAAACCACCATTTAATTTTTTCAAAAATACTTTTGCTATTGATGGTATCGCGATATTGTTGATTTTGTTGAATTCGCACAAGACATTCAAATATATTTTTTAAATAATTTCGAACATCTTTTACAATTTCTTTTGTCAATGGTTTGGCAATTTCATTATGAAATAATTTTTCTCGTATTTTTATAAATTTAGAAGCAATATGTTTTGGATGGCTATAATCACTCACTCCAGAACATACATTATATATCCAAGTATTTTGACTTAGTTTTTTTGATTCATTTATTTTTTTTGAATTCAAAAGTATTAAATTTAACAAAATATAATTCATCAATAAACTTGTGGAATATCCTATTTGTGCTCCTGAACCAATCATACAAAATCCATTTCTCCATTTTATTGGATCCAAATTATCATTGGATAATTTATTTGATGACTTATTGGATGATTTATATGTCTTGGCGTAATCAACAATGACCGTTTCCATTGTGTTACAAAAATGTTTCAACATATTTTCATTGATAAAGCATTTATATCGTGGATTTCCATCATGATATTGAACTTTGTATGAAATTGAATTTTCCAAAAGATTCCAATATATTCGACCGCTATTATGACAATTTTCAGACATCTTGTATTGTTTATTTATGTAGAAATGAAAATCTATAAATACTTTTTTCAAATAAAAAAAGTATTTTTGGTTAATTTAATAATAAATCTCTAAAACCAATCTTTCAATGTCAAATACAACATATGGTTGACTACAACTGACGCTGTTACTCTGAAAATCCCAGTGAAAAAAGATTTCTGATTGGAACTGGTTAATTCAAATGATTTTTTAAATCCATGCCATATATTAAAATCATGTTGATGATGTTGCCGGTACAACCGCATTCCATCCAATGGATAGACCGCAACTGCTGAAACCATTGCACTAGTGGCAGATGCCAATGTGTCATTTTGTTTTGGAAAGATAGATTTTGGTAGTAAATGTTCATAATGGAATTTTGTAAATCCATAAAGCATGAAATAAATATTTACCCAGATCATATCTCGTGTAATTAAAGGAGATGCGCCACGATAAAACCCATTTAATCCATATTTTTTATAAATATTCTTTGAAACTTGGAACCAAGATGTATTGGATAATGATGTTTGCATTGGTGTTTTAATTGCATTAATAGGAGCAGATGCCAATGAATAAATGACACCGAGTGTTAAGCTGGAATAAATTTGTGAATATTTTTGATTGTATCCTGTTTTCAAATATTGTTCTTTGAAATATTCTTGACCACCATATGTCAACACACTTTTACAACTATATGTAATTGTATTGAATGCCATTCCATTTGTAAAAGCAGATGTTGTTTTATGTTGTGGTATATTTTTACCAAAAAAATAACGAACACGCATTACATCAATTGGATAAAACATTGTGGAATTAATAAGCCCACTAAAAAATCCACTTTTAATTTTTCTTAAATTGTCATTATCATTTTTTTTATTACATGTTGTCATGATTTAAAATAAAACTTGATGTTTCACATTTTCATTTTGCATGTAGTAAAAATCAAATTTTATTAACAATTAATAATGTTAAGACGACATAGTTATCATTTTATTCATCTTCAATAAAATCTAATGACTCAAAACTTGGTGGTTTTGAACTTTTTGAACTGGATCCTTTTGTTCGTTTTTTTATAGATTGTTTTGTATTTTTTTTTTGGGAAATTGTCGTGTTGATTAATGATGGATCATATTTATCTGGTGAAAATAAATACGTTTCAATATTTTGAGCAACTTTAATTCCAATTTTTCTTTTTTTTCCAGTAGAAGTGGTAGCTTGGATATTTTTGAGTTTTTCCACCCGTTCATCAGAATCCAATGTATTAAATGCTAAAATAAATTGTGTTAGAGTTGGATATACTTGAACAATGGCATTCGCACAAGAGGTCGAAATTCCAGGAATTGAACTTAATTGGAGTTTATAAACTAATTGTGGTGTTACATTTTTTTTACTGGATTTCATATTGTGAAACAAACTCATTTCATTGGTATAATTTTTTTTCAAAAAAGTCAATCCCTGTTTTTCTAATTTGCGACCAATATAGTCCATAAATTCATAAGTTTGTTTTAAACCATTACTAATAAATACATTAAAATTATCACGTAAATATAAATTGACTAATGCCGAATAAATTGTTTCTTTGGATACTTTGTTGAATTCAAAAGACAAGTTATTTTGACTTAAATCCCCTTCAATTAAATAAATAATTTGGGGCTTTTGGAAATTTTCCAACAAACGTGCTTTTTGTTCACGATAACGACCATCGTTAATCGAACTCGCCATATCCTCAATTGTT
>Ga0209533_1006133_pt1 | contig 10103 bp, 9 predicted proteins | sample COG_04_FD_184748 | JGI IMG/M metagenome (GOLD analysis project Ga0209533, IMG submission 184748) | Pelagic Microbial community sample from North Sea - COGITO 998_met_04 (SPAdes) (version 2) | ecosystem: Environmental > Aquatic > Marine > Neritic zone/Coastal water | place: Helgoland, sampling... | reverse complement strand
TAGAACTAGGTTTAAATGATTTAGAGAAAAATGAAATTACCATGGTACGACGAATTGATCGAGAAACTGGAGGAGCACGTATATCAGCCAGTTTAACGCAAATTGAGCAAACTGTAAAACAGACATTGAATGATATTCAATTGGAAATGTTTGAAAGCGCACTACAAAAACAACAATCTAACATAAAAACAGTGACGACATGGTCAGAATTTACCGAAGCCATTCAGTTAGGATTTACAGTATTGGCACCTTGGTGCGAATCAACTGAAAGTGAAGAATGGATTAAAGAACAAACAAAGAATATTGAATCTGTTGGTGGATTGAAGGGAGCTGTTAAATCATTATGTATACCATTTGACCAAAAAATTATGTCTGAAAATCAAAAATGCGTGACAGAAAATGGAGAAAAAGCGAAACGATGGTGTTTATTTGGCCGTAGTTATTGAACACTGAAATTATAAATGAAAATAAATAAATATTATAAATAAAAATAAATAAATAAATAAATAAATAAATAATGAAATTAATAAAAAAGAAAATTTTTTTTATTTATACCATTGAATCTAATTGAATTTGAATTTTACTTAATCCCAAAACATTGCTTCCCCACAATCACGACATAAATTTCCGGTGCTTCCACGGGGAATTGGCTCTGTGTGACAGTATTGACACATGTTTGAACTTGAACTACCATACGAACTACCATACATATCATCTCCAACATAATCATCCATCCACGACCGACAAGCAGGTGTAAATTTTGGTGTAACTGTGGTTTTGGCCTCAACAATAGTCGCTGCCGTCGTCACAATGCCATTCTTGTCGTTCTTGTCGTTCTTGTCGTTCTTGTCGTTCTTGTCGTTCTTGTCGTTCTTGTCGCTTTGTATGACGTTTCTTGTGATGTTGTCAGCGGCAGCAGCAGTATTGTCGTCATGTGTGATTGTTGACAATGATTGAGCATCTGTAATCATGCTTGTAGATGTACTGTTTCTGTTTGACTTGTCAACAATATGTGGTTGAGAAACGCTGGTTGCTTCTGATGTGGTTGCTTCCAATGTGCCGTTCCTATTAGATTTGTCGATGAAATTGGAATTTTGCGAACTCATATTTAGAGAAAAAAGGAGGAGAAAAGAGAAAGAAGAAGAAGGAAGAGAAAAAAGGAAAAGAAGAAGGAAAAAACAGTTGTACTAATTTATAAAACTCGAGAAAAAAAATCAAATTTTTTTTTTTACAATTACATTTGGACCACCCATTCGTGGTGGATACATCCATACATGATGGATACATACATCCATCCATCCATTGTGGATACCATCTATCCATTGTGGATACCATCTATCCATTGTGGATACCATCTATCCATTGTGGATACCATCCATCCGTTGTGGATACATCCATTCATTGTGGATTATAAAATTAGGGTGTGTTAGTTTTAGGATGACAAGGACTTAGTAGGTTTAACAGATTTTTTATGCTCTGAAATTAAAGCTATCCAGTGATGACAAGAGACAGCAAAGGTTTTTTGGTCAAGACGACTCTTGAGTTTTGAAATGAATTTAAGAGCATTTTCAGCTGTAAATATAAAAGGTGGTTTTGATGATGATTTAAATACAGGTGGTTTTGCACCCTGTATTGGTAGAATAAACGTTGGTAATGGCGAAGATGTTGCATGTAAGCTTTGTTGAACCATAGCGGCTGCTGCGGACAGAGCCCATTCCAAACGTTGGGGTAAACATAATGGGTCAGTTAGTGAAGTAATATACAGCTTACAAACATCCAGATTGTCCTGAAACGAAAATATTTTTCGTTTTGGCTCGTCCCTTGAGTCGACACAAAGTTGAAGAAACTGGACAAAATGATCATTACTCTTTTTTAGGTCAAAGTCGGTATACAAATAAGTTGGATAAGACGTTAGGTGAGATAAAACACCATAAGTTACCACCCAATCAGTGGATTTAACTTGCTCAATAAAAATGGAGAATGCTTGCTGATATTTTTTAAGCGGGATATGTTTACCATTTAGAAGTTGAACGTCTGCTTGTTCTACGTTTGGGTCAGGTGAATTCATGTTTTTCCAAACAACAAGGAAAAGAAGAAGGGAAAATAGTTGTATTATTTTTATAAAACTCGAGAAAAAATCAAATTTTATTTTTTTACAGGTGCGTTTAGACCACTTAATTCAATTGGACTATACCATTTATGTTAAAATTAACATTTTTATGATATTTTACATTTTATAGACATCTGTTTTTAATTTTTTCACATGAAAGTTTTTCTTTGAATAAAGTATAAAATGGTAAAAACAGGAACAAAAAAAAATCCCGTAAAATATGGTGCCAAAATTCAAGTTTGGAACCGCACTGCATTACAAACCAGACATGGAATAAAAAGAGCTGATTTAAAACGTAATAAATTTGGTAAAATTGTTTACAAAAAAGTATCAGAAGCTGCTAAAAAGACAAATAATTTGGCTAAACATTTAAACACAGTCAAAGGCGTCAATCCATTCTCAAAAAGATAAATCATGAAAACAATTAATAAAAATTAAAAAAATATGTTTAAATTTTTACTAATTTAGATACATTTTATCATGTTTTAAAACTTAATTTACAAATATGTTTTGCTGAATATTTTTATGATATTTTAAAGTTTTTGTTATGTGATGGTAATGTTGTTGCCATAGCTTTTGAAGTTTTCAAAATAGTTCCCAAATTAAGACTGTTTCCAACTTTTTGAAATGTCAGAAACAATTTATATATTACATATATCACTGTAAACAAAATAATGTAAAACGATATACTGTGACCAACTGAACAAACTGAATAATAATCTGAGCAAGTACTGGACAATGAATACACAATAAAAGTCACCAATCCAGAATATACCGGATCCACATTTTTAATTTGTGAATATGGATTTCGCGTTTTATTGACTGCCTTTATTTCCATAAAAATTTCATCAATTTTACAAAGCATTTCATCACAAACTTGTTTTTTTCGATCTTTTACTTCAATGATATATTTATAATTATTATACTTATCTAAAATTTTTTTCAAAATCAATTGGTGTTGTTTTTTTAAATTCAATGGAAATATATACGAATTCCCAACATATTTGTGAATTGTATTTTTATAATCCACAATAAAACGCTCTTTTAACCTATATAATTGATATTCACATGAAGTTTCCAAAATATTCAAAGCTTGTGGAAATCCATTATCCGCATTGTTAAATAATTCAAGATATTTTTGAACAAGCATTTCTATCTCTCCAAGTAATAATTCCTGCCCATCAATCATTTTACATGTGGCTTGTTCAATGACATGACTCAAATATTTTGTCATGTGTTGCTTAAATTCTTTTTCCAAATCATCTTTTTTTCCATCAAAATTTTTATGAACAATTTTTAATCCTGGATGTGGTAACGCATAACAAGATATTTTTTGATAACTTTTTTGAATGGAATTACGAGTGATATCTAGACTTTTTCGATTTTTTTTTTTTAAAATTTCATTTAAATATGACTGACAATGCTCCATACTATGATTAAATTTTACTGTATCATATCCTTGATAATCACGCAACAAAATATTAATATCACCTAATATTCCATATATATCATTTGTATTGGTCATGTTGGCATATTCTGAAAAAAGCGCAATATTTTCCAAGTGATTTTCCTGGATACGTTTATCCACGTTATATATAATGAAAGAACTTAAAATAGCAGTGATTCCAAATATAATCATGGTGGATTGTTGGTCTGTTTGAGTGTCAAATAATCCAGGTGTATCTAATATTAAATATCCAACACCTTTCCTCATAATGAGTTTGTTATACATCATAATGGAATTTGTAACTGGTTGATCACCATATCCAGATGGAAAAATATTTGGGACATCAAAATTAGTAATGTCTTGATCATTCAATAGTTTGTTGAGCAAACAATTCATTAAAAATGATTTCCCAGTTCTATAAGGACCTAAAATCGATATAATACATAGTTTTGTATTGGAACGCATTCCACTTTTTTGAACGATTTTTTTGAAATTATCAACGTGAAATTTTAATTTTTTATTTTCATCAAAAGTTATTAAATGTGAATAATCCATATTTTATACTTTTAAATATAGTTTTATATAAATATCAATTTTATTTTTCATTCTTATTATAAAATTCCAATATCTCGTAAAAAATAATCAATATCACATGTATTTTTAATCCATTTGCATCGTGAATTGCATTTTGACATATTTTCCTTATTTGATTTCCACATTTCAAATTCATTTTTAATACCTAACCCATCCACATATTCATCAACTATATCTCGAATTTGACGAATATATATTGATTGATTTTTACCTTTTCGTTTTTCTTGTTTGGCTATCGTTAATTTTACATCAATGTCATCCAAATCATCCGCATCATCTTCATCATATGATAAGGATGTTTGTATTGCGGAATTGTAGACATTTGTGTCATCAAATATATTTGTGTCACCATATATGTCTTCCTCATGTGAATTTCCATTGTTATCAGTTTCATTGTTTTCACTCGAAAAAAGATTTGGGTTAAAAGTGGAACCAATGCTTGATTTTAACAATCTATTTTTGTGAATGTGTTTTTTTATTTTTTCCAATTTCGTCGCTTCTTTTTTTTTCTCTTGTTCTACTTTTTTAAGAGCATTTGCCATAACTGTATCCAAATCATAATACTCAATCGTAAACGTATAAGTTTCTTCCTTTTGTTTTGATTTGTCATAACTAAAATTAATTCCAATATTTAGTTTTTTCACATAAGCACCTATCTCCAAAATCTCTGAAGAATTTATAGTTTTTTGAATATTAAAATAACTTTTTTTCTGCCCATTAAATCGCTCTGAAACAATATTTACAAAATACAATCGCGTATAAATATCTTTATCAACACCATATAATCCTCCTTCTGACGCACATTGGTCAAATTTTTTTCCACCCATACTAATGTAATATTCGACATTTTCGCTAAACTCCTTAGTTCCAACGCGTTCATAATTTGCTTGTTTATTTTTTTCATACTTCACACCAACTTTTGCTTCATCCATTATTTTGACATCTGTTTTTATACCCATATGTTCTTTATCCCCTATTTTTTGCGTCACATTTACTAAAGACGCACCTAAATAACTTACCAATGTTGAAAGAGACCGACATTGTTCTTGGAATAAATATGAATCATAATTATTTAAACTGAGATATTTACTATCAGTAAATCGTTTATATATTATACCCATTGTTGGAGACGATTCATTAATGTCAAAAGTTGGTAATAAAATTTTATTTTCCTGAAAATATTCTTTCCAATTGTAATATTCGATTGCCACAATTCCTTTGTTTTCCAATTTTGTAGAATATCGTTTGCTACAAATAGTTTTTTTTTTTTCAATTTGGTGACGAGACAAAAATACAATAAATTTTAAATTTACCATTGCTATAAAATATTATTATAAATAAATTTAGTCTTTTCGCGATTTTCGTTTTTTAGTCGGCGATTTTCGTTTTTTTAAAGGCGATTTTCGTTTTTTTAAAGGCGATTTCCGTTTTTTAGTTTTCATTGTTTTGCTTTTTAATTGAAGCATATCGGAATTTGATATTTTTTGATTAGTGATTTTGACATTTGGATTGGGATTTAATTTTAAACTTGTATTTCCGTTCTTCTTGTAATTTATACCCTTTACATAATTAGGATAAAGTTTCATCATTTCTTTTGCTGTGTAATCTTCTGTAAAATTGTTTCGTCCTTGATAACCTCCTTGTTTTCCATAATATTCCACAATTGCGGCATATTGATTAAATCGTACTAAACCACCACGGTCTTTATAATGTAGAATGCATTTTTCTGCGTCACTGGATTCTCCTGAAAATATTGATCCATCTGGTTTTTTTACTTTAATGGTTGTTAATTTTACAGTTTTGTTATTGATACAAATACTGAGGGGATCCATCACCATACATAAATCATATCGAATTTCTTTGCCTTTTGTACCATTATACATAAAATAAGGATTGGGTACTGGGTAAAATCCACCATATGTAAAACCGTATTTCATACATTCATTGATCATTTTTTGTAAAATTTTGTAAAATTCTGGTTTTGACACATCACGAATTGTTTTTGGATTTGTTGCTTTTTTAAATCCACTAATATCATCATTCATATACAAATAAATTTCACCTTGTTTAAAATATTCCACTATGAAATTATCAATTGCAGCAATTCCTGGAGGACCTTTAATCACTTTACATTTTGTATATGCTGCTGAATATTTTTCATAATCATTGTCATCTGATACAAATAAATGAACATTTTTTTCGTTTAATCCATATTTAAGAATGATTTTATTGTATGTTTTGTTTCTTAATTTTTTAATACGATCTTTTGTTTTAATTACGATTTTTAGATTTTTTCTTAAATTTTGTATTGTCATTATAATATATATTGTGGAAATTAAAAAATCTTATTCAATAATTAATTTTCCTTAACTAATCCATTCTGATTCATTCTTTTTTATTTCACTTTAAACAATTTTCTGTTATTAATATAACAAACAAACATACAAATAAACAACATATGAACAAATATATTTTAATCTTACTAATTATTTTATGCTGGACATTCAATCCATTTATCAAACGACAATTATCCCCTAAATTCAAATCCAGTGATTTTCTAATTTATAATCATGCCATGGTCACTATACTCATTTTTACTTATTTCATGTATCTATTATGGAATAATAAATGCGACTTTAAATGCCTCTCAACACTAAATAAAAAAGACTTATTATACAGTTTGTTTGGAGCAACAACCACTGTTCTTAGTTCCATTATTTTAATAAATTTGCTAAAAGAATACCAAGCCAGTCACATAATTCCAAATATTCAACCAGCTGTCATTATATTAACTATGTTATTGGGATATTTCGTTTTTAATGAAGATATCAACAAAAACAAAATTTATGGGACAGGATTGATTGTTTTGGGATTGTTTGTTTTTAATTTACAAACACAAGTAAAACAATAAAAAAAAATGAGTGACACTAAAAAAGAAAATTAATTCAAAAATTAATTTTCTTTTATTTATCTATATTTTTTATTTAAAAAAAGATTCTGATTCTATTATTATGAATAAACTAAAAAAAATATTAAGAAAACCACTTGAGATTAATGAATTTGTAGTATACATTGATACAAAAACGGTCAAACGATTTCGTCATGGTAAATTTTACGATATATATTTTAATTCGAAAATATTGGATAAAACAACGAATAAATTTTATACATCAAATAATGGATATATTAAAGGCAATTTTGATTTTTGGTTAAGTTATTCATATGACAACAAAGTCGAAAACAGGGATAACAAAACAATTGATAGTGAAATATGTATTTATTTTGACAAACCAATTTTGGAAGAAAATAGAAGAGTTCAATTTTTAAGATATATGGTTTCTAATTTTTTTCAAAAAAATCAGTTAAAACATATCATAAAATTATGTAGAAAAAAACCAGTTGGATATAAAAATATTTTTATTCATAAAAATAAAAGAAAAACTCTTATAAATTTTTATAACAACACAAGAAAAAATTGTTGAGAATTTTGGGTACTAATTACTACACTGCAACAACACCTGCTAATAATTTTAAAAATAATGTATCCGCAATATCTGTTTTCACAAATGTTTTATAAATGTATTGTAAGGTTTGTCGTTCTATTGGAGTAATTTTATTTTTATCCAACGCATCATTCCAAATTTTTTTAACATCATCTAAAGATAATCGTCCATCTCCTTGACCTTTAATTAAATTTTGCGTAAATTCCATTAATTCTCGATCATATTTCACGCCATCTATTATTTTATAATAAGAATCTTTTTTATTTTTTGAATTGCATTCTTCTTCTTTTGATGATTTGTTATTTCCCATAATATAATATACATCTAAAAATAAATTCTACACAAATTGATTAATTAATTAATTGATTAATTGATTAATTGATTAATTGATTTTCTATTCTAAATATACTTGATTATTAAACTATAATTATCGATAATCGCTTAAACACATCGAAATTCATTTTTATTGAATGGTCAAACTCGCCATGTTTATCCACTTTGAATTTAAGTGTGTGTAGTGGTTCTAATATGATTTGTCGTTTTGTTTTTTTACTTCCCATCATCCGTAAATTATTGAAATAAATATTTTTATCAACCATTTCCGTCCAATTTATTGTTGGATATAGTTTTTCTAATTCTGCAATAAATTTTAAACGCGTCTGTAACATGACATCTAAATTTACAATCAAATCTGGTAAAATGAAATGGTATCCTGATTTTACTTGAATTTGATGATTTTCAGTCGATGTCGATGTCGATGTCGTTGTTGATGTCGATTGTCGATTTGTAATTGATTCTGTAACGTAAATTTCAGATTTTCCTTGAATTAATTGATGTAGACAAGATACAATATTTCGAAGCATTTCTGGGTCCATCATAGTTTCACTGATATAATCCAAATCAAAAATCATTTTAAATTGTTTCAAAAAACATTCACCCATAAATTTAGGTTCATAAGAAGCCACTGTGTCATCTAAACCACTGTTGTAGTATTTTTTTAAAAATGCTGGATATTGCTTCAATGGTATATCCAAGAATGACAAACCAACTGTATGAACACCAAAACAAACATTTGTTGCGTTTCGACGTTTCAATTTATGTCGGTATTTCATCGTGTCAAGCCACGCTTCCAACGTCTCCGTTTTTCTCGCCATCGATGAAATATTATTTGTATCTCCTTGTGTATCTCCTTGTGTATCTCCTTGGTATGGTATTAGTAACTTGGCATTATCATCTGTTTCCCATCGCATCAACATTTTAAATATAATTTGAATGGGAATTTTATGGGAATTTCGTTTATGAAATAATCGACATAATTGTTTTGATGGTGTGTAAATTTCCAATACAACTGGTTTGTAACCATGTTGACGTGATAAATTGAGATATTTTGTATATTCCCGTTTACAACTATTGGTATTATCAATAATTACGCATTTTGTTCCTTCACACATTGCCTGATTTACTTTCGTATAACAATTATCATGTGCTTCTTGTAATTTTTCCAATTGAAAAATATATTGTCCATCTTGTGTCACAAACATATCATCCGAACTACATATAATAGCATCACTATTGGAAGACGATGAGAAAGAAGAAAATCGCATTTGAAGTTGGTTTGCCAAAAAGGACTTTCCTGAACCAGGCAATCCACGGAGGATAATACATACATTTTGATGATGTGTAAACATGTTTTCCATTTCATTGTTAGTAAACAACACATCATTTTTCACTATTTTTCCAATGGTTGGTACATTTGCGTTTTTATCTAAAAATGTCAACATGGAATATTCAATTGGTGTCTTGATTTGTTTATATTTTACAGTTGTTTCTGGTTTCTTATATTCTTTTTTTGGCTTACTTCGATAATTTCGAATCACTGGAACTGATATGATTGTATCCTTATTTTTGTTTGTTTCATTGTTCATCTCATCATCCATAAGATTATCAACCGAAATTGATTTTGTTTTTAGTGTCAAAACCAATTTACGTTTTTCCTTTGGTCCGCTGCTTTGACTCATAATTTTATGTTTGTCACAAAAATCATGAATAATTGATCGCTCTGAATTGGACAATTCACCTGGGCGAAATTTTAAAGACTGATTACTCGAACCATTTTTCACAAAATCAAGAATCTTTTCCCTTGTTTTTTCATTTAACATCAGTAAAGAATTCTCCATTGTTTTCACATAAATTCCCACAATACCTTTCAAGACAAAAGGCTCTAAAATGTCATTTTCTGGTAGAAATTCCACTTCATTGGATTTTTTAGGATTGATGTTCAATTTTGTTGATAACGTGATATGTAAATCACATTCTTGACGGAGAAATGGCATTACAACTGTACATTTTACAACAGTTATGTCACAGGTCTTTTTAAACGCGATAACTTTAATTGTAATTTCATCACCAATTGGTAAACCACGAATATCATATTCTGATGGATAATATT
>Ga0209533_1006131_pt1 | contig 10106 bp, 6 predicted proteins | sample COG_04_FD_184748 | JGI IMG/M metagenome (GOLD analysis project Ga0209533, IMG submission 184748) | Pelagic Microbial community sample from North Sea - COGITO 998_met_04 (SPAdes) (version 2) | ecosystem: Environmental > Aquatic > Marine > Neritic zone/Coastal water | place: Helgoland, sampling... | reverse complement strand
AGCAAGCCGTAGATCCTGCGGAAAACGAAAATCGTTCGGCCCTAGGTTTTCAGATTCCCATGCTTCAAGTGCCTTCAAAATACGCTGCTGATACCAGCCGACAAACATATCGCGCTCCGCCAAGAGGGCATCTGCCAAATGTCCTGCGGCTGGCAGCGCTTGAATACGTGATTGAACACTCGCCCGTTGCTGAGGTGTCATTTCCGGGCCGAATTCGGCTAGGCGCGCATTGAGCAGGTTGCCCCGGCCTATTTGGGTCAGGTGCGTCAACAGAGTCGGCTCTTGATCCTGATGGCGAACCAGACTGATTCCACTGAAGATGGCATCCAAGGCTGCGTCTGGTTGCTCTGCCCAGATTTGCCCAGCATACCAATTGGCGGCACTCCCGATGCCACTTGCCTCAGGAATATACCCAAGCGACGACCAAGGCCCCTCGGCTTTCAGTTTATCCAGTAAGCCAAAATCCACCTCGGGCACACCTTGCATCGCTTGTAGCTGTTCAAAAATCGGCTGGAGTTCCAATTGGAACAGCAATTGATCCCGTTCAATCGCGCCAGGATTCGCATCGGAACAATCTGGGCATTGAAGATCAAAGACGCTCGTTTCTAAGCTGTCTTCTAATTGCCGATAATGTTCAAAGATGGCTCGATAGTCGGCAGCAGCTTGTTTTTCGGGGCTCAGTTCTAGCACCTCAGGCACCTGTTCGGCGAACGAACTGCCAATGCAGGCGAGCAGTCCTAAAGTGATCAAGCGGGAAATCATGGCTAAAGCTTGAAGCTGTTATTTCGCTTGTCGATGTAAAGTTTTAGCGACTGTAAGCGCACCTGTTCGCGATGAGAATAGATCACCGCGCTCACCCAACACAAATCGTCTTCACATTGACGAACTCGCGAATCCCCCACTTTGACAGCTCGCGGCCGTAGCCGCTGCGCTTGATCCCGCCAAACGGAAGGCGCAGATCGGACTTAACGAAATCGTTGATAAAGCACGCGCCGCATTCCAGCTGATTGGCCAGGCGCTTGCCTCGCTCAACATCCTGCGTAAACACCCCCGCCCCGAGACCATAGACGGATTGATTCGCAAGCTCCACCGCCTGATCATCGTGCTCAACCGCAACCAGCGCAACCACCGGCCCAAAGACCTCTTCATCAAACGCAGGCATGCCAGGGCGCACATCCGCTAGCACACTTGGCGGATAGTAATAGCCCGCGCCCTCCGGAACCTCACCTCCGAGTAAGACCCGAGCGCCCGCTGCCACGCTGGCATCAACCTGGCGCTGCAAATTCGCTCGTAAATCGGCACGTGCCATCGGCCCGAGGTTATTCAATTCGTCTTCCGGATTGCCCTGCTGGCGCTTCGCGATCTCTGCGATCAACTTCTCAGTAAACGGCTCCAACACCGCTTGATGCACGAGTAGTCGCTTTGCGGAAATACAGGTCTGCCCGCAATTATTGAGCCGGCTCTGCACACACTTCGCAGCGGCCAGTTCGAGGTCGGCATCTTCACAAATAAGATACGGGTCGCTCCCACCCAACTCCAGCACCGTCTTTTTAATCGCACGCCCCGCAATTGCAGCCACCGCAGCACCCGCCTTTTCGCTACCAGTCAACGCCACGCCTCGCACGGCATCGTGCTGAATCACCGACTCGACCTGATCGATCTCGAGAAACAGCGTCCGCAGCACACCCTCGGGATAACCAGCTTCTTGAAACAGTGATTCAATCGCCAGCGCACAACCGCACACATTCGGCGCATGCTTGAGCAAAGCCGTATTGCCAGCGGCCAACACGGGCACCGCAAAACGAAAGACCTGCCAAAATGGAAAATTCCACGGCATGATTCCAAGCACCACCCCGAGCGGCGAATAGCTCACCTGACACCCCTTCGGCAATGCCTCCGACGACTCGCCTTCTAAAAACGCGACTGCATGGTCGGCGTAATAACGACACAGCAACGCACATTTATCGAGTTCCGCTCGCGCTTCCACCAAAGGCTTACCGACTTCCTGCGTGATCAGCCGAGCAAATTCCTCCCGCTTCGCCTCTAGCAAGGCAGCAACATCCTCAAGCATCGATGCCCGCAGGCTCACATCCACACGCGCCCATGCCATCGCAGTCGTGCCAGCCTCCTCCAGCGCAGCCGTCAATACATCCGCAGACATGGCTGGAGTGCGCGCAATAACTTGGCCCGTTGCGGGATTGATCGATTCAAACATGCCACTCTGATAGTCACTTAAAGCATAAGGTAAATAAGCAAAACTAATGCACCCTATTTATCTCATATAAGATTGGAATCCTTCGTCATTATTGCCTTATTCCTCAGCAACGACCTCATTTTTTAACCTGACACCCCTTTTATTATATGAAAAAGATCTTCATCTCAGGCTGCTACGACATTCTCCACGCAGGCCACATCCAGTTTTTCCGCGAAGCCAGAGCGCTCGGCGACCACCTCACCGTCTGCTTTGCCTCGGATGCCGTGTTGTGGGAACACAAGAAACGCCGCACCTCGATCCCGCAGGATCACAAGCTCGCACTGATGACAGCGCTCGAAGTCGTCGACCAAGTCGTGATCGGCGACTGCGAAGACCTGGGCCTCGACTTCAAAGATCACTTCCTAAAGATCCGTCCAAATGTCTTGGCCGTGACCGAAGATGATCAATACGCCGATGTAAAGAAGGCACTCTGCGCCGAAGTGGGCGCCGAATACATCGCCCTGCCAAAGACACCGCCGCAGTTCACACCCGTATCCTCCAGCTCGATCGTGCGCAACATTCGCACGCCAGCCGAATCTCCACTGCGCGTTGATTTCGCAGGCGGTTGGCTCGACGTGCCGCGCCATGCGCGCGAGGGCGCTTACATCGTCAACTGCGCGATCTCGCCAATGGTCTCGCTCAACGAGTGGGACTACGAAATCAAATCCGGCCTCGGCGGCAGCGGCGCATGGGCGCTTCTCAATGGCAACGACGGCGTGGAAAGCGAACTCAACATGGGTGTCGGCTGGCAAGACCCCGCCATCATTCGTGAGACAGGACTCTGCGTCTGGCGCAGCGGCGCACTGCCGAAGCTCGACTTTAAGCGCAACGGCGACTTTCTCCGCGGCCACATGGCGCTGCACTACACCGACATTCCGCACGACACACCAGGCAATGCGGACAATAACCGCGACTACGATCTGATCGAGCAGGCTGCAGTCACTGCCAGAGACGCCGTGTTCAACGCAAACATTCCAAAAATCGGCGAAGCGGTCAGCATGAGCTACGCCGCACAACTCAAAGAAGGCATGCTCGAACTACCTGAGGCAGAGGGCTGCGTCGGCCGTAAATACTGCGGCGGCGGATGGGGCGGCTACGCGCTCTATCTGTTTACAGACACAGCAGACCGCGATGCTTTTGTGGCATCGGCGAACTGCAACCGCGCAATTGAGCCTTACATCACGATTCGTTAGCGCTTTTTCCTTTACGGGACGCCGAACAAAATCAGTTTATTTGGTTTCAGCTGGCAAAATCCTAGGTTCATTCCCACTTTGTTCTTTCACTTGCCCTAAGGGCACCCAGTTCAATCACCCCTGCGGGGCCAGCTCGGCAGACCTCGCAGACCATCTTCGCGCTACTCGCGCTTCGTCCGACTTTCCCACTTTCTCACTTTCATGAGCTTGATCGAAACCATCCGCACCAACACTGACACCGTCATCGGCGACACCGAACTGGAGGACCGCCTCCACGGCAATCGCCCACTGCGTGTCAAACTCGGCGTCGACCCGACACGCCCCGACCTGACCTTCGGGCACCTCGTCGTATTTAACAAGCTGCGCCAGTTCCAGGATCTCGGACACGAAGCAGTGCTGATCATCGGCGACTTCACGACCTTGATCGGCGACCCATCCGGCCGCTCCGACACACGCCCCGTTCTCACCAAGGACGAGATCATGGGCAACGCAGACACTTACCTCGAACAGGCCTTCAAGATCCTCGACGAGGACAAGACCACCGTCGTTTACAACAGCGAGTGGTTCGACAAGATGGGCTTCGAGGACTGCCTCAAGCTGGCTCGTAAAATGACCGTCGCTCGCATGCTGGAGCGCGACGACTTTGCCAAGCGCTACAAGGGCAACGTGCCGATCTCGATCATCGAGTTCCTCTACCCGCTCATTCAGGGCTACGATTCGCTCGTGCTCAACGCCGACGTCGAAATCGGCGGCACCGACCAACTCTTTAACATGCTCGTTGGTCGCGCCCTGCAGAAAGACGCAGGCAAGCAAGAGCAGGCCGTGATCACAATGCCACTACTCGTCGGCCTCGATGGCACCAAGAAGATGTCCAAGAGCGCGGACAACTACATCGCGTTCACCGACTCACCGAAGGAAATGTTTGGCAAGATCATGTCGATCAGCGATGAGACGATGTGGACTTACTACCAATTGCTGCTCGAATTCGACGAAGCCAAGATCGAGAAACTCAAGGAAGGCCACCCAATGCTCGCCAAGAAGCATCTCGCCTCCGCGCTTGTGGGGCAATTCCACTCGATGCAAGCGGGCAAACACGAGCTGGAGCAGTTCGAGAAGGTCTTTTCCAAGAACAAATTACCCGACGACATGCCAACCTTCACATGGAGCGATATGCTCGGCGATGCCGACAGCGCACCGCTGTTTGAGGTGATGGCACAATCCGAACTCTTTGAGAGTAAAGGCGCAATTCGCCGTCTCGTCCAACAGGGCGGCGTCAAGATCGACACCGTCAAACAAGACGACCCGAACAAGACGATCACCCGGCCGGATAACGAAATGATTTTCCAAGCCGGCAAGCGCGTGTTTTTCAAACTGCTCGCGTAGGAGTAAAGCTCGCCACGCGAACGCGGTGCAAGAGCCTCCGGACTTCTGACTTCTGAAATAATATTACGTCTGCCGCTTTACAAGATCTATACCTCGACCTTTATTAACGCCAACTGATTCTCAGTTCACTACTCAACTACTCAACTACTCAACTACCCATTATGGCACTAGCAACCGGAACCAAAGCACCCGCATTCACACTTAAATCCAAGAACGCCGACGGCCTTCAAGACGTCTCGCTGAGCGACAACCTCGGCAAGAAAAAGACAGTCCTGCTGTTCTTCCCGCTGGCATTCACTAGCGTCTGCATGAAGGAAATGTGCGACGTCAGCAGCAGCCTCGCCGCCTATTCCGATCTCAACGCCGCGGTTTACGGCATTTCCGTCGATAGCCCCTTCGCTCAAGAAGAGATGGCGAAAGTCGATGGCCTGAAGTTCCCACTCCTCAGCGATTTTAACAAGGAAGTCTCTGCCGCCTACGACGTGCTCTATGCAGATCTTCTCGGCTTCAAAGGTGTCTCCAAGCGCTCCGCCTTCGTCATCGATGAGAACGGCGTCATCCTTTACAGTGAATCCGCTGAAGATCCACACGACCTACCAAACTTCGACGCGATCCAGGACGCCCTCAAAGGCTAAGCCTCGATCTAATTCTGCGAATTGATACTGCGAATTGAAGTTGATTATTAGCGACACGCTAGCATTCTCCAATATCTCCCTCACGATATCATCTCCGAATCCTAAGGACGCACCTTTAAACAATTATTTGCCGCAAAACTCCAGTGCATGAGTGAGCCCATACAGCCTACCTTTCTAGTCAGCGCTTACTCTGATCCCGTCGTGGTTCAGATTAACGGTAAAGCGAACTATCTAAACTGTAACACGTTTCGAGAGTTCATCGAAAAAATAGTCAGTGAAGGCAAGAGCCGCATCGTGCTCGACTTCGAGAACTGCAAAGGGATGGACAGCACCTTCCTCGGCATTCTAGCAGGCACGGCGCTGGAACTGCGCAAGCAAACACCCGCAGGTGTATTGATCATCTGCAAACTCGGAGAGCGAAATCACGAGTTGGTCTGCAACCTCGGCCTGCAAAACCTCCTCACCATCGGCGAGGATCTTCCGGAATGCCCGGACGCTGCAGCCGAAGCAGAATTTTCCGCGCTTAAAAACGTGGAAGTCTCCAATGCGAAAAACGTGCTCAACGCCCACGAAAATTTAGTCAAGGCCGACACCGAAAACGCCGCTAAATTTCAAGACGTCATCGCCTTCCTGAAAAACCAGGTCGAGGCGAAAGACAAAGAGTGATTCAAGCCACGCCGCCCAAGAGACCTGAGTATTGATGTCATTTTTCCTTGGAGCCTTAATCGGATTATTCGGCATGTGGCTGCTCTACACGGGCAAGCGCAGGCACATCAAAATAATCGAAGAAGAGAAGCAGCTCCTCCAACAGGAGAAGCAAATCGTCGTCGAGTTCATGCACAACATGGTCGAAGCAGTCGCGGAAGGTAGCGACCGCGCTGCCATGTTTCAGCGCATCATTCATGCCGCGATCCTCAGCACTGGCGCAATGAGTGCCTGTATTTTCGAAAAACGGGACGATGACACCCTCAAAGGCATCGCCGTCGAGGGCCTGTTTCCCCCGCAGCGCAAGTTACCGGAAGGCCTCAGCTCCAAACTCGCCACCCGCACTCACTTCCTCGAGAACATCCTCAAGTCCGAAAGCTTCAAAATGGGCGAAGGCTTGATCGGGCAAGTTGCTAAGTCTAAACGCGCACAACTCATTGCCGATGCCGCCAACGACCCGCGCGTCATCCAGCACAACGACCCGGCACTTAAAGTCCGCTCGATCATCATCGCCCCCGTCCTCTTTCAAGATGAACTCATCGCAGTGCTCGCCGTCGCCAATCCGGCCGACGAACTCGCCTTTACCAACACCGACTTCTCGCTCGTGGAGTCTCTCGCCGAGCAAGTCGGACTCGCCGTGCATAATAGCGATGCCATGCAGCTACAAATCGAGAAGAACAAACTCGACCTCGACATCGAGTTAGCCAGTAACATCCAAGGCCTCCTCCTCCCGAGCAAATTCCCGGCATCCGATAAAATCGAGTTTGCCGCGCATTACACCGCCGCACAAAAGATCGGCGGCGACCTTTACGACGTGTTTGCCATCGATGACAATCGCATCGGCCTGGCCATCGCCGACGTTTCCGGTAAAGGCATCTCCGCCTCGATCTTGATGGCGATCTGTCAGACGAACCTACGCCATATCTCGCGCCAGCTAGACTCTCCCTCAGCAGTGCTCAGCGCGATCAACGCGCAAATGCAAAGCTCCATGCGACGCGATATGTTTATCACCATCGTTTACGCAATCATCGATCAGACGAAGCAAGAGATCACCTTCGCCCGCGCCGGGCATGAGCTGCCCTTCTTCTATCATTGCGCCAGCGATGGCACCGGCAGCGTCGAAACGATCCGCTCCGAAGGCATGGCACTCGGCATGGTGCCGCCTGAGATCTTCGACCTCACCATTCAGGATAAAACCGTTCCCTTCAGCAAAGACGACGCACTCCTCCTCTACACCGACGGCGTCACCGAAAGCGTCAACGCCGGCGGCGAAGAATACTCCGGCGAGCGTCTGCTCGAAACACTCAAGACACACGGCAACAGCAGCGCACAATCGCTCCTCAATCATGTCATGGATAGCGTGCACCGCTTCTCCGGCGACGAAGGTCAACTCGACGACCTCACGCTGATCGCGATCAAGCACAGCTGAGAAACGTAGAAGCGACACTCTTGTCGCTTTCCCACGCAACCTCAGCCAACGCTAAAGCGACAAGAGTGTCGCTTCTACGTGCGCACACAAAAAACGCTCAGGGAAAATCCCTGAGCGTTTTTGAAAACTTGCGAGAAGCAGCTGACTATCGAGCCAGCACACCCGTAGGCGGCGCGAACTTCGTCAGGTTGATGCCTTCGACCGACACCTTGTATTCATCCAGATTCGGGATACGGCCAAGGATAGCAGAGAGGACCACCACTGGTGTCGAAGCTAGAAGTGACTCGCCCTTCTTGCGATCGGAGTCCTCCACGACGCGGCCTTGGAAAAGACGTGTCGAAGTAGCCATCACAGTGTCACCCTTGGCAGCCTTCTCTTGGTTACCCATGCAGAGGTTACAGCCGGGACGCTCGAGATACATCATGTTTTCGTATTCAGTGCGTGCCTCGCCCTTTGGATCAGCATCGTCAAATTCAAAACCGGAATATTTCTCCAACAACTCCCAATCGCCCTCTTCCTTGAGCTCATCAATGATATTGTAAGTCGGCGCAGCCACGACGAGTGGTGCCTTGAACTCGACCTTGCCTTGCTGTGCTTCGAGATTCTTGAGCATCTGCGAAACGATCTTAAGGTCGCCCTTGTGCACCATGCAGGAACCGACAAAGCCAAGATCGACTGCTTTCTCACCCTTGTAGTAAGAGAGCTCACGAATCGCATCGTGCGTATAGCGCTTGGAAACGTCATCGTTGTTCACATCCGGATCCGCGATCATCGGCTCAACAATTTCATCGAGGTCGACCACGAACTCTGCGTGATACTTGGCATTCGCGTCCGGCATCAGCGCTGGATTTTCGCCCGAGCGAATTTCAGCAATGCGGCGATCTGCGATATCGATCAGACCTTGCAAGACCTTGGTATCGTTATCCATCCCCTTGTTGATCATGATCTGGATACGGCTCTTCGCGATTTCCAGAGATTCGATCAATGTCTCATCCTGAGAAATGCAGATGGAGGCCTTCGCCTTCATTTCTGCAGTCCAGTCCGTAAAGGTAAATGCTTGGTCGGCTGGAAGTGTGCCGATGTGCACCTCGATCACGCGGCCTTGGAAGACATTGTCGCCAAATTTCTTGAGCATTTGCGCCTGAGTCGCATGCACCACATCGCGGAAGTCCATGTGATCTTTCAAGTCGCCCTTGAACGTCACCTTCACAGATGCAGGGATCGGCATCGTCGCTTCACCGGTTGCCAATGCGAGAGCCACGGTGCCGGAGTCCGCACCAAATGCGACACCCTTGGACATACGTGTGTGCGAGTCACCACCGATAATGATCGACCAGTCATCCACAGTCAGGTCGTTCAAGACCTTGTGGATCACGTCAGTCATCGCATGGTATTCACCCTTGGGATCACGCGCAGTGATCAAACCGAACTTGTGCATGAACGACATCAATTTCGGAATGTTGGCCTGCGCCTTCTTATCCCAAACCGATGCAGTGTGGCAGCCCGACTGATACGCGCCGTCCACTGTTGGCGAAATACGTGTCGCCGCCATCGACTCCAGTTCTTGCGAAGTCATGAGACCCGTCGTGTCCTGCGATCCAACGATGTTGACCTTGACGCGGACGTCCGAACCGGAGTGCAAAGTCACCCCCTCTTCCACGCCGACAGCGTTCTTGTTGAAGATCTTTTCAACCGCCGTAAGCCCTTGCCCTTCGTGCGAGATTTCCTTCGAAGGTGCGAAGACCGCAGGGATTGCAACGCCAAGTGTTTGCGCCGCGAAGGTCTGAAGCTTCTTCCCGAAGACAATCGCATAGGAGCCACCCGCCTTGATGAACTCAAGCTTCTGCGGAGTGAGCGATGCGGAAATGTCCACCAACTCTTGGTCGCCCTTATACAGCTTCTTCGCCTTGGTGTTGATCGTCAACACGGTGCCCGTCTCGACCGAATACGCCTGCTCCAACACAGGATCGCCATTCTCGTCGAGCACAGGATTGCCCTCTGCGTCGAGCTGCTTGACCCAATTCTTCAAGTCGATGCCGATGCCGCCAGTCACGTCGACGGTAGTGAGGAAAATCGGTGAGATACCATTCGTGCCTGCCACGACCGGCGCGATATTTACGAATGGGATATAAGGGCTCGCTTGCTTGCCCGCCCAAAGCGCCACGTTGTTGACACCGGACATACGAGAAGAGCCCACGCCCATGGTGCCCTTTTCAGCGATCAGCATGACACGCGCGTCAGGGTGCTGTGCTTGCAGGCCTTGGATTTCGATCTGCGCTTCTGGCGAGATCATGCACTTACCATGCAGCTCGCGGTCGGAGCGGGAGTGCGCCTGATTGCCCGGAGAGAGCAAGTCCGTGGAGATGTCGCCTTCGCCGGCGATATAAGTGACGACCTGAACTTCCTCGTCTGCCTCAGGCAGCTTGGTGAAGAACTCCGCCGCCGCATAGCTTTCCAAAATGTCTTTCGCGATGGCATTACCTGCCTTGAACGCCGACTCGAGGCGC
>Ga0209533_1006128_pt1 | contig 10110 bp, 5 predicted proteins | sample COG_04_FD_184748 | JGI IMG/M metagenome (GOLD analysis project Ga0209533, IMG submission 184748) | Pelagic Microbial community sample from North Sea - COGITO 998_met_04 (SPAdes) (version 2) | ecosystem: Environmental > Aquatic > Marine > Neritic zone/Coastal water | place: Helgoland, sampling... | reverse complement strand
GGACATGTTAAAGATGAGGATGTTGCATTTACTTTACAAAAAAATTTAGTTGGTTTGCAATCACTTTCTTTAGCTAATTAAAGAAATAGCCATATTACCCCTTCAAAAAATCATTTCACCCCCAACTACTTTAAGTATAGAACTAATATTGTGGTGTTAACCAACTAAAAAAACACACTATTATGAAAAAAATTACACTTGCTTTGTTTTTACTGACATTGCCTTTTTTAGGATTTACACAAATTACAAATGGAACGTTTGATACTACGGTTACTGGATGGAACGGATTAAATGGAGGGGTTATTTCGTGGAGCTCTGAAGCTGCTATGAAGTTCGTTACTGCTGCAGCAAATAACAGAGTTCAATCTACTCCCAACGCAACTCCTAATGGAGGAGCAGGAAACTATATTTTGTCCTTTAAAGTTAAAGGTGTTACAGGTACTAAAGTGAAAGGAATAATTTTTCAAGGCTCTCAATCTGGAGGCGCTACTTACACAATCCTAGCGGATAACGAATGGGAAACTTATACCCATACTTTTGAAGGCTTAGCTGCAGATGTAGCCATGAATATAAGGCTTCAGTCTACGGCTGCTGGCACGTTTTATTTTGATGATGTTACTTTCGAAAAAGAAGCATGTGTAGGGTCTCAAATTACTGCTGAAACTGATGGAGGTGGAACGAATACGATTACAACTCCTTTGGCATGTTATCCAACCAGTACTTCGATTGAATTTACAGCTTTAGCATCTTGTGCTGAATTCATATTTGAAGAATGGGAAATTGATGGTGTTGCATCGGGAATTACAACCAATCCTTATACCTATACTGTAACTGCTGCGGATGCGAGTGTAAAAGCATTGTTTGCATCAATCTCTGACACTTCGGACACTAATTTTGATACGGATGCAGAATTACTTGAATGGATTGGCGCTCAAGATGCAGAGGTCACAGTCACAGCTGGAAGTAATGATTTGGTTTGGGAAATAACTGGAACCTCAACAAAACTAAAATATGATGCATGTTCATTTGCTCCTATTGCTTGGAATATTAATGCTCTAAAAATAGGATATACAAATGGTACCAATAACACAAGAATGCGTCTATCACATCCCAAAGAGGGGGGGAATGAATTTATAAACTATGATGGCTTGTCAATTGCTGGAGATGCAGATAATGGAGTTGGTGAAATAGATGCCTCTTTACTGCATAATTCATGGACAGGTAATCTTTCACAATTAGAATTATATATCCGAAATGACAATGCTAATGCTGGTTCGACAAATGGTACTTTTACAATAAATTATATCGATTTTTACTATGATCCATCTCTAGGACTTGAGGATGTCAACCTTGCTGATGAGAATAGTATTCGTTTATTCCCGAATCCGGTATCAGATATGTTATCAATAAAGTCACGTTCAATAATCAAGAACCTTGAAGTATTTAATTTGTTAGGCCAAAAAATTATGGTTAGAGAAAATACAAATAGTTTGAATGTAAACAGATTAACAGCTGGGGCATATATTCTAAAAATTGTTGATGAGAATGCTGCTGTTTCAACTAAAAAATTCATAAAAATAAATTAACATATTTAGATATTTAATACTGATAGAAATGAAAAGAATAATTGTACTCATGCTCATATGTGGTTTTATGTCTACTGCTAATGCACAGAAACAGTCGTATCAAGAAAAAAAGGCAACTGCAAATGCACAATATATAGCCGATACCATGGATTTAAATGACAGTCAACAAACAGTAGTGTATGCTATTTTGTTAGCTAAATATGATGAAACTTCAAAACAAATAAAAGGCAACGATTTATCAAATGAAGAAAAGAAAATAATTTACAGACAATCATTTAAAGATACCAATGATAAATTATCAGCCTTATTTTCTAAAGAAGAAATTAATGAGATTAATGCATTGTTAAAAGAACAGAACACAAAAAAAGAATAAAAGTTAATAATTTATTTAGTAATAAATTATTATAAATATTACAATAAGGCCAATGCAGTTGCATTGGCTTTATTTTAAAAAATAATCTTATGTTGAAAAATAAAGTTTTATTATTTTTAGTAGCGAATCTGGTCTCTTTTATGTCATTTGCTCAAACATCACCATATGATATGGTTGCTCAAATGGGACGAGGAATTAACCTTGGTAACGTTCTTAGCGCTCCTGCAGAAGGCAATTGGTCGCCGGCGGTCGAGGAACAATATTTCATTGATGTTGATGCCGCTGGTTTTACCAATGTTAGAATTCCAATTGACTTTTTTGGGACTCGAACAACTGGAGATACTTCTGTGTATTCTATTGATGCTGACACTGCAGGAAATTATTCTGGAACACCAGCAGATTATACAGTGTCGCTCGCCTATTTAGACAGAATAGAGCAGGTCATTGAATGGTCGTTAAATCAAGGGCTTGTAACCATCCTTGATTTTCATGGATCGAATTTAAAATCTGAGTTTATCTATACATTTGATATTGATGAAACAGAATATACACACCCAACTTCAGCTAAAAGAGCTGCAGACAAAGAAAAATTTGAAACTATTTGGGCTCAGATAGCAGATCGGTTTAAAGATCATTCTGAGAATTTATTGTTTGAAGTTATCAACGAGCCTTATTTCCATATCAGCAAAGCTGATATGGATACACTTAATACGGATGTCTTAGCAGTTATAAGAGCTTCTGGAGGAAGTAATGACACTAGAAATGTGATTATTACAGGAGGCACAGGAACTTCTCATGAAGCGCCTTTACAAATTGAATCTTCAATTATTGCTGGCGATAGCTATTTAATAGCAACCTTTCATTATTACCAACCGTTTGATTTCACAAGTTCTAGTGCAGACTCTAGGGATAATGAATCTTGGGGAACAGCTGAAGATAAAAGTACTTTAACAACTAGATTTGATGAGGTTTCCTCATGGGCTTCTGCTAACGAAATACCTGTTTTTGTAGGTGAGTTTGGGGCTGATAATATGGGCGGATATAATTACAGTACAGGAGATTTAAATACTGTTGGAGGTAATACAACTGGATTTGCTGATGGTGGACCGGATAATGTCTCTAGAGTAGAGTTTCATAGATTTGTAGCAGAACAAGCTATTAATAGAGGGTTTTCATTTGCAGCTTGGGATTCTGGACCAAAGTCTAATAAAACGATCCATAAGAGAACAGACAGTTCTGTTACGGAAAATTATAATATTAGTGGTTTTTCAGTGACCAATTATAATCCCAAAGACACAACTATTAGTGCCGTTGCAGATAACTCTACTTGGGTGGAAGATGTAAAGGATGCTTTATTTAGTTCAGGAACATGGCCGCTATGTTATGGGCCTAACCCGGACCCAATTATTCGCAATCCAGATTTCGAGTGTGGATACAATTCTGAATGGAACTTAAATGTACTTTCGGGTTCCACGGCAACTATATCAGATTCAGGTTCTACAGATGCTTATAATGGGGCAGCTGCAGCAAAAATAGGTGTTGAAACAAATTTAGGTTACAATAAAGTACAACTTGAAAACAGTGTATTTACTACTGATTTAAATGGAAAAACAATTGCCCTAAATTGTTTTGCAAAAGCTGATGATGCGACAAGTATAAAATTTCAAGTTAAGACGATTTATACAAGTGGTACCACTAGTTATATCACATCACCAGTTTTAAGCCTTCAAACAGTTTATAGTGCTTATCAATATACTTTTGACTTAACGGAACCAACAGCTTCAATTCAAGTTAAGATTTTGTGTGGAAATCAAACGGGTACGTATTATTTTGATGATTTCGAGACCACTATTACAGATACAGAAAGTTTATCAACAGCTAACTATGAATTGGATAATAGAATGGTTTTATACCCCAATCCAAGTATGAATTTTGTAAATGTTAAGCTGCTTTCTTCAGAAAAGAATATAAAAAACATAAAAATAACTGATTTAAATGGACGTATAGTAGTTGAGTATCATCCTAAATCAGCGAATTATTTAAAGATAAACACTACTAAATTAGCCAATGGAATGTATTTGATGCAAGTTACAACAAGTGATGATGCAGTTTTAAAGCCAAAAAAGATTGTTGTCGCTAGATACTATTAAGCAGTGTTTTTTGAAGAAACAATAAAACCACCGCTATTTTCTTATCTTTGATTTAGTTACAGTCGTATAAAAATTGAGCGCGCATCATGTCTAATTTATTTAAACAAATTATTTTTATACTCAGCTTATACAGCTGTGTTTCTCTGCACGCTCAATTACAATTAAACGAAATATCAGAAGCTGAGGGACTTTCGCAAAATACTGTAAAAAGCATTATTCAAGATAGTAATGGTTTTATTTGGGTAGGTACCTACAATGGCATTAATAAATATGATGGCTATTCGATGGTCCATTATAAATTTTTAAATGACGTTAATAGTCTTAGTAGTAATATTATTATCAGTCTTTTTGAGGATAAAGATGGATATATTTGGGCTGGAACTACAAATGCGGGATTAAATAGAATTGACCCAAGGACCGGGAAGATAGAGGTGTATTTTGATGACCCAAACGCCCCTGATTATGCAAGTGAAATAGACCATATTTATCAATCTTCTTCTGGAGTTCTTTTTATTAAAACGTCTAAAGGGATTAAATTTTTTAGGGTAACTGTTGATGGTAGCTTAATATTTGAAGACGTAAAGAATGCCGCAAACAACTTTAGTTTGCGTATTAAAAATATTATTCCGGCACTAAATGGGAAACATTGGTTTTTTACTCCTGAAAAAACAATAAAACTACATTTAGTAGCGATAAATGAAATTTCAAATGTACCAGAAATTAAAATTCAAAGCACAGATATTAAGGCGTTTGAATTTGACTCGAGTTATCCTGTAAATTTCATTGAATACCCAAAAAACACACTTTGGGTGATAAGTAATAGACTCCAACTCCTTAAAATTCAATTAAACAATAAGCTTCAGGTTATTGATAGGGAGTTAATAAACCTTTCGGATAATAGTTCTGGATTTTCAGAAAAAAATTTCAAAAAATTAGCCATTGCAGTTGATAAAAAACAGCATATTTGGGTTGCTGGGAATGGGATATTATTAAATTATGATACTCAGACAGGTGAAAAACTCAATTTAAACTCAAGTCATAGAAAAGAGATTACCATTCAACAAGCGCAACAATTAATGATTGATAACACCAATATTCTATGGTTAGGCACCCTAAACCACGGATTATATAAAATGGATTTAGAAAACAATACATTTTTGAATTCTAATGAATTTTTAAACAATTCTGAAAAGCAATCTCCTGTTTTTCATGAGTACCCCATTCTTACAATGTGCGAGGATTCTAAAGGCGATATTTGGCTTGGGACTCAAGGAAAAGGCGGTTTAGCAATACTAAAGGGTAAAGAAATTGAAAGTAGTTTATCGAGTAAGTCAAATAAGGTTTGGGACTATAATTACCTCGCAAAAACGAATAAACAATTTGATATTAAAGATTTTTATGAGATTAAAAGATTGATGAATGATAGCGAAGACAACATCTGGGTAGGCGCTAAAACAGGCTTAAGTAAAATAAGCTTTAAAAATAATTCAGAAACATTTGATATTAAGAAATTCAATGATATAAGAGATAAAAAGGGTAAACTTATTAAAAATCCAGTCTTTGCTATTGAAGAAGATAGAATGGGAAATATTTGGGTTGGATTTTGGAAGAAAGGCATCGCAAAAATCGCTTTTGATAGACAAAGCGAAACCTACACATCTGTTAATTATCAAAATGAATTAAACAACACTAATAGCTTATCAAACAATTTCGTTCGAGATATACTTGAAGATTCTAGTGGAGATATTTGGGTAGGAACTATTAGAGGTTTAAATAAACTCAAACAAGATACAGCTGGCACTATTGCTTTTACGAGTTATCTAAATGACCCAAAGAATAAAAACAGTTTAAGTAATAATTATGTTTTGGATGTTTTTCAAGCAAGTGATGGTCACTTATATGTCGGTACATTTGGAGGAGGATTGAATCAAATTGAAATTTCAAATAATACAGTAAATTTTAAACACTATACTACAAACGAAGGACTTCCAAGTGATGTTGTTTATCAAATAAAGGAAGATAAACAAGGAAATATATGGATGTTGCACGTTCGAGAGATTTCTAAATTGAACCCAACAACAGGAGAAATCACTTATTTCGAAAACCAAGATGGAATTAATGTGAGCGAGTTTAAGGATAATGCCATGTTGTTTACCGCTTCTGGGATGATGCTTTGTGGCGGCGTAAATGGATTAACATTTTTTCAGCCCGATAAGCTTTCTGTAAATGAAATAAAACCGCAACTAATTATTTCAGAGTTTAAACTTTTTAATGAAATTGTCCATCCCTCAGAGGAAAGAAACGGAAAAATAATTTTAGAAAACAGTATTAATGATACCAAAAAAATTGTATTGCCCTATAATCTTAACTCTATGGAGTTTGTTTTTTCAAGCTTGCATTATTCCAATCCTGAAAAAAATCAATATAAGTACATATTAGAAGGATTTGATGAAAAATGGCAATACTCTAAAGGAAATGAACGCCGGTTTGCCTCTTATACGAATGTCCCTCCAGGAAATTATATATTTAAAGTGTATGGCTCTAATAGTGTTGGTATCTGGACAGATGAACCAAAAGAGATATTGATTGTAATAAGCAAACCTTGGTATTTAACATCCCTAGCTATTTTGCTTTTTTCATTGTTAACCTTTGCTATTATATACAGTTTTGTTAAAATACGTTTAAATCAAATACGTTTAAAGAGTAAATTGGATATTGAAAGTGCTATCCATGAAAATTCGGAAGAAATGAACCAGATGAAGCTTCAGTTTTTTACCAATATTTCTCACGAATTAAGAACCCCTTTAACGTTAATTGTCGGTCCCTTGAGTCAAATTATGAATGGCCAGGCCAATACCAAAGATATTCCGAAGTTAAATTCAATAATGTATAAAAACTCCAATAGACTCCTTAAGCTAATTAATCAACTTTTAGATTTTAGAAAAGCAGAATCTGGAAATTTAAATTTAATTGTTCAAAATGATGAGCTTGTATCTTTTGTAGGGGAAGTATTTGCAGCATTTGAAGATATTGCATTAGAAAAAAATATTAAGTTTTTGTTTTTATCCCCAAAAAATCAACTTGATGCATGGTTTGATAATGATAAAATTGAAAAAATATTATATAATTTATTGTCTAATGCCTTTAAATTCACCCCTAACGGAAAGGGTATTACAGTAAGTCTTGAAAAAGAAACTGTAAACAACGAGCACTATGCAATTATTAAAGTGATTGATTTTGGAATAGGCATTCCTAAAGACGAATTAGTGAGCATATTTGATAGATTCTACCAAACCAGAAAAGAAAATAATTCTATTAATGTAGGTTCAGGTTTAGGATTGGCCTATATAAAGCATTTAGTAGAAGTACATAAAGGGAAAATAAATATTGAAAGTGAGTTTCATAAAGGAACCATATGTACCGTTACTATACCCATATCTAAAACAGCGTACTCTAACAATTCGATTATAGAATTACAACCTCAAAAATATGATTTTAAATACACTAAAATTGGAGTTGATGTTATCAAGGAAAATCAATTGCTTCCAAAAAAATCTATTAAATGCGCTAAAGAACATTCTAAGGAAACACCGCTGCTTTTAATTGTTGAAGATAATAAAGAATTGCAAGACTATTTGGTTACATTTTTTAGTCATGATTATAGAATATTAACTGCGGATAATGGTAAAGAAGGTTTAGAACAGGCAATTACAAACATACCTAACATCATTATAAGCGATTTAATGATGCCTGAAATGAATGGTATTGAAATGTGTAAAAAATTAAAAACGGATATTAACACAAGTCATATACCAATACTTATTTTAACGGCAAAAGCGGGATTAGAAAACGAAAAAGAGGGGTTAGAAACTGGTGCTGATGCGTTTATCTTGAAACCGTTTAATATTGAAGTTTTAAAATTAAGATTAGATAATATTTTACGTACCAAACAGCAATGGATTCAGAAGTTTAGAACGAACTCGAACTCTAAGACTTGGAAAGAATTATCCAATAAATTGGATCAAAAATTTATAGAAAAATCAATTAACATCATTAAGAAGAATTTTGATAATACGGAATTTTCTGTAGAAAAGTTCGCTTTAGAAATTGGGATGAGTAGATCTGCTTTGTTTTTAAAACTTAAATCAATTACAGGACAATCGACATCTGAATTTATAAGAACAATTCGCCTTAACAAAGCTGCAAAACTTATTGAATCTGGAAAATATTCTATAACCGAAATAATATATATGGTAGGGTTTTCTGATCCAAAATATTTTAGAACCTGCTTTAAAAAACACTTCGATTGTACACCAAGTAGTTATTTCTCCAATTTTAAGAAAGAAATTCATTAACGGTAGTTTTTTCAGTCATTAGTACCCAAAGTAATAACCATTTGCCCCTTATAAAAAATTGAAGTTGAATTAATTTTGCATCAATTATATAAATAGCTTCAAAAAACACAAACCAACTAAAAAATATAGATCATGAATAAAAAAACTTTCCTATTATTAATAACAGTAGTATCCGCTTTAGGTGGATTATTATTTGGATACGATACAGGGGTAATTAACGGCACTCAATTTTACTTAAGTAAACATTTTGACTTGGACTCAGCCATGAAAGGCTGGGTTGTTGGAAGTGCTCTGTTAGGCTGTCTGGTTGGAGCCATTGCTGCAGGCCCTTTAAGTATGAAATTTGGCAGAAAGCACTCTTTGATACTTTCAGCTATATTGTTCTCTCTCTCAGCTTATGGTTCTGGTTTGCCAGCTGTTTTTTCAGAGTCTGTATCATTATTAGTTGTATTTAGAATTATTGGAGGTTTGGGCATTGGTATAGCATCCATGAATGCACCTATGTACATAGCCGAAATAGCACCTAGTGATATACGAGGAAAAATGGTTACCTACTACCAGCTCGCCATAGTCATTGGTTTTTTTGTAGTGTTTTTGGCGACCTATTTTATTGGAAATAATTTATCTGAAGCAGAGAATATAGCGTTTGGCTGGAAATATATGTTCTGGTCAGAGTTAATTCCAAGTTGCCTATTCTTGATATTATTGTTTTTTGTTCCAAAAAGTCCACGATGGTTAGCGGTTAAAGGGAATGATACTGCTGCATTAGAAATATTAACCAAGATACATGGTGCAGACCAAGCAAATAAAGAAATAGAAGCTATAAAGAGGTCTCTTAAAACGAACACTGCTAATAATAAAGTCAATTACTTTTCAAAATTAATACTTGGAATTATAGTTATTGGAACAGCACTTTCTGTCTTACAACAATTTACAGGAATAAACGCTGTGTTATATTATGGAGCCGATATTTTTGAAAAAGCACTCGGATTTGGTAAAGAAGACGTTTTAGCACAACAAATATTGTTAGCATTTGTTAACCTCATATTCACTTTTGTTGCAATGTTCACTGTAGATAAATTTGGAAGAAAACCATTATTATACATTGGGTCTATTGGTATGATTGTTGGGTTTTTATTATTAGGGATTACTTTGCAGCAGCAATCTGTAGGTTTCTTATCCTTATTAGGTGTGTTAATTTTCATTGCTTCATTTGCATTATCAATGGGGCCTGTTGTTTGGGTTTTGCTTTCAGAAATGTTTCCAAATAAAATTCGTAGTGTAGCAATGTCTGTAGCTGTAGCTGCTCAATGGGCGGCAAACTATGTGGTGTCACAATCTTTTCCAGTGGTCATGGATAGCGAAATAAATAATGGAGCCATTTGGAACGGTTCTTTACCTTATTTTATATTTATTGCATTTATTTTAATAATAATGATAGTTACCTATAAATACATTCCAGAAACAAAGGGTAAATCGCTTGAAGAAATTGAAGACTTCTGGAAAGTATAGTTTTTAAGACTTGTTTTAAAACGTACTATAATTAGTGAATAAGATGAAAACAAGCAAGTTCAAAATATTGAGCTTGCTTTGTTATTATGTGTAGTTGAGATTAGTTTTTCAATAGTTTCCCGGTGTATGTATCT
>Ga0209533_1006120_pt1 | contig 10118 bp, 5 predicted proteins | sample COG_04_FD_184748 | JGI IMG/M metagenome (GOLD analysis project Ga0209533, IMG submission 184748) | Pelagic Microbial community sample from North Sea - COGITO 998_met_04 (SPAdes) (version 2) | ecosystem: Environmental > Aquatic > Marine > Neritic zone/Coastal water | place: Helgoland, sampling... | reverse complement strand
AAGGAACTTGGGGAGAGGCATCTTCCTGTACATCCGATAATGATGGAAACTGGAAGCTACTTATACCAACGACTGAGGCAGGGGGTCCATTCGAGATAGATATTATTACTAAAGACACTACTCTTACCCTAAAAGATGTAATGATTGGAGAGGTCTGGTTGGCTTCTGGACAATCTAACATGGAAATGGATTTTGATTATTGTTGTAATACTACAGATAAATCAGAAATAGAACTTTCTACGGCTAATTATCCTCAAATTAGAATGTTCAATGTAAACAAACAGATAAGTTCATTACCTACAAAAAAAATCAAGGGGAACTGGAAGGGTGCTGTTGGAAAAGACATTACTAAATTTAGTGCCGTTGGATATTTTTTTGCTAAAAAATTACACAAAGAATTGAAGGTGCCTGTTGGAATCATTAATGCAAGTTGGGGGGGGACAGATATCGAAGCTTGGACTAGCAGAGAAAAACTAAGTACAATAGATTTTTTAGATAAAACAATGAATTCTTATGATACCTTAGTGAATAGATTTCTAAAATCAAAACAATGGTTTTCTCAATTTAATTCTGTAAAATCACCTTCAGATATTTGGTATTTGTTTCTTGAAGATTCCTTAGGAGCTCCCGATAAGTGGGGAGAATTAGATTTCAAAGATCAAAAATATGTTGCTTCAGATTATCATGACTATGCTCAGTGGAAACAACTAGAATTACCGGGTTCATTTGATAATATTTTTGAAACTAATGATTTTGACGGAGCTATTTTGTTCAGAAAATCATTTACATTAAAAGAAGTGAGAGGAGATTACACGTTAAACATAGGACCAATAACTGACATGGATTTCACCTATGTGAATGGAAAAAATATTGGAGCTAGTTTAGGTAAAGTTAGTTTAACGAACAAAGTATATACAATCCCAAAAAACCTTCTGAAAGTAGGTGAAAACAATATTGTTATTAGGGTCATAAACCAATACAAAGAGGGTAGGGTTGGAGAAATATCATTGATAAACCCTTCAGGAGTCTCCATATCATTGGCAGGAAAATGGAACTATCGGGTTTCTGCTGAAGTATTTGATCAAATAAATGAGGAGTTTTTCACTTGGCCTTATTACTCTTTTTATTTATACGAAGACCAACCTATTGATTTTTCGAAAAGACCGCGAGTTCAAAGCTATACTCAAAACTCAAAATCAGCCCTTTTTAATGGAATGATCAACCCTCTAATTCCTTATAATATAAAAGGATCTATTTGGTATCAAGGAGAAAATAATGTAGCAAGGTATCGAGAATATGAAACTCTATTTCCTGCAATGATAAAAGATTGGCGCGAAAAATGGAATGTAAAATTTCCATTTTATTTTGTTCAAATAGCGCCTTTTAGGAATTACAACGGACTTTCTTCATTATTACGAGATGCTCAAAGAAAAACCTTAAAAGTTGATAAAACCGGTATGGTAGTAACCTTAGATATAGGTGATATAGATGACATACACCCTTCAAATAAACACGACGTAGGGAACAGGCTTGCAGGTTTGGCATTGCAGAATGAGTATGAAAAAAATAGCGTTGCTTCCGGGCCATTATACAAGCGTTTTGAAGTGGCTGAGAATACGCTAATAATTGAATTTGATTTTATTGGTTCTGGCTTAATGACCCATGATTCTGAATTGTCTGAATTTGAGATTGCGGGTGCTAATAAGCTATTTGTTCCTGCGAAAGCAACAATTATAAACAACAAGGTTCATGTTCGTTCTTCTAGCGTTCAAAAGCCGATACATGCAAGATATGCATGGAAAGATATTAGTGTTGCAAGTTTATTTAATAAAGAAGGGTTGCCAGCCTCTTCTTTTACAACAGAATAATGAATGCAAGTTCAACTAAAAATTGTTATTACAATCGGTTTTCTATAATTTGTTGAACTACTTCAGGATTTAATAAGGTAGAAACATCCCCTAAATTGTCCATTTCATTACATGCAATTTTCCGCAAAATACGTCGCATAATTTTTCCAGAACGTGTTTTTGGCAATCCTTCTGAAAATTGAATTTTATCCAGTTTAGCAATTGGACCAATTCTATCTGTAATGAGCTGATTAATTTCTTTTCTTAAGTTATCATGATTTCTTGATTCACCAATATCCTTTAGAGTAATATACCCATATAAAGCACTTCCTTTAATATCATGAGGAAAACCAACAATGGCAGATTCTGCGACTGCAGGATGTTCGTTGATCGCGTCTTCTATAGGAGCAGTTCCAAGGTTATGTCCAGAAACGATGATTACATCATCTACTCTTCCAGTAATTCTATAATAACCAACTTCATCCCTCAAGGCTCCGTCACCTGTAAAATACATCTGATCAAAAGCAGAAAAGTAAGTTTCTTTATACCGTTGGTGATTTCCCCATATGGTTCTTGCCATACTAGGCCAAGGAAATTTAATACACAATCTACCTTCTACTTGATTTCCTTTTAATTCTTTTCCGTTTTCATCCATTATTGCTGGTTGAATACCAATAAAAGGGAGTGTTGCATAGGTGGGTTTTGTTGGAGTTACATATGGAATGGGGGTAATCATCATTCCTCCTGTTTCTGTTTGCCACCAGGTATCAATAATAGGACTTTTCTTCTTCCCTATATTTTCATTATACCAATGCCAAGCTTCTTCGTTAATTGGCTCACCGACAGAACCTAAAACTTTTAAAGAAGACAAATCATATTTATCTACCAATTCTGCTCCCTGTTTAGCCAGTGCTCTAATCGCAGTTGGAGCGGTATAAAATTGTGTTACTCTATGTTTATCTACAATTTCCCAAAAACGCCCGAAATCAGGATAACTAGGAACCCCCTCAAATAGTAGTGAAGTTGCCCCATTTGCCAGTGGGCCATATACAATATAAGAGTGTCCTGTAATCCAACCAATATCTGCAGTACACCAATACACATCATTCTCTTTATATTGAAAAGCATTTTTAAACGTATACGCAGTATATACCATATAACCAGCAGTTGTGTGCACCATCCCTTTTGGCATTCCAGTGGAGCCTGAAGTGTATAAAATAAATAAAGGATCTTCTGCCTCCATTATTTCTGCCTCACATTCTATGGATGCTAGGTCTAATAGTGGTTGTAACCATTGATCACGACCCTCTTTCATGTAGATTTCTGAATGGATTCTTTTTGCTACTAAAACAGTTTCTACACAAGAACAATTTTCTAAGGCTTCATCTACAATCCCTTTTAAATCAATGGTTTTTGCACCCCGAAAAGATCCATCTGATGTAATTACCATTTTACAATCGGCATCGTTAATTCTTGTAGCCAATGCTGTTGCAGAAAATCCTGCAAAAACTACTGAATGAACGGCTCCAATTCTTGCACAAGCAAGGGTCGCAATTGCTAATTCTGGGATCATTGGCACGTAAATACAGACTCTATCTCCTTTTCGTATTCCTTGCTTTTTTAAAACATTCGCAAACTTGTTGACTCTTTCATATAACTGTCTATAAGTAATATGCTCTGCCGCTTCAGTTGGATCATTTGGTTCAAATAATAAGGCAGTTTTATCTCCACGAGTGGCTAAATGTCTATCAATACAATTTTCTGTAATATTTAATTGCGCGCCCTCGAACCACTTCACTGCTGGTTTTGAGAAATCCCATTCCAAAACAGTATTCCACTTTTTCCGCCAAACAAAATGCTCTTCGGCAATTTCTTCCCAAAAATTTTCTGGTTCTCGAATAGACTTTCTGTATACTTGATAATATTCTTCTAAATGTTTTATATGATAATTACTCATTTGCCATAATTAGTTTTCAGTTGCTATTACTTAGCTGTTAGTTTCTATTATAAATTGGATTACTGATTACCATTCAATATTTTGATCAATAAATTCAATTAAATTTTTAGCCATTATTTCTTGATCTTTAATCGTAGGATGACCTTTTGATTTTAGATAAGGCATAAAATGTGTCTGTATTTTTTTGTCATTAAGATTTGCTACGGCAAGTTTAATATACCCCATCCATTTTGAACCTTGTTTTGCAGCATCCATACTTCCAAGTGTGCATATAATATTCGCTTTCGGGTAGTTATTTCTTAAATTAGTTATAAATTGCTGATAAGCGTTTATAATTTCTTCTTCTGTCGGAGGGTTATCTCCAAATCGTTTTTTAAACTCTTCGTGTTCTGGTAAATTTACCAGCCAAGTGTCGTTCTGAAATAAGTTAACGACAACAATATCTGGTTCGTCTGCGGATAAATCCCATTTGCTATTTGGATCTAAAGGATTTAATCTGTCATATATTTCTGGCATTATTTGGGGAACCCAACTAACGGTTATACCAATACCGCTTCTACAAATGCATTTATATTTAGCATCATAGTGTCTAGCAGTAATTGCTGCATAACTTAAATAATTGTTAGTATAAGTACTGTCTGGAGAATCTTTTCCTGAAAAATCTTCAATGGCAAAACCTGCTGTAATAGAATTTCCATAAAATTCTATCTTTCTATTTTTTGGTGCTGATTTTGATAAAAGTTTAGCGCCACTATTTATTTTAAAACCATAAAAACTAGTTTTACCTCTATCCCATTCGGCTCTTTTAAAAAGTTCAACAGTGTGCTTTCCTTTAGACAATCCCGAAGCTAATTGATGGTATTGTTTCACCTTACTTGGTCTCAAAATAGAAATAGAATCATTATCTAAAATGACATTATAATAATTATCTCCAGATTCGTCTTTTAAAAGAGCTTCAATAGATTCGCCCTCAAAATTTATCTTTATAGAACTCCCAGACCAATAGATTTCTGCGGCTTCTTCTTGAGAGAAATCTATTCTCCCAGAAAACGCTATTTCAGAATTTGAAAAAGGGATTACTAATTCGTTATTATTTTTGCAAGACATTAAAATTACTGTGATAATAAATAGAAGTTTATGAATTTTTCTCATGTTTGTAAATTTCACATTAACTAATGTGTTGCCTCTCCAGCACCACTTGGAATCCTAATATTAGCAACTATTTCTTGAACTTCATCTGGCGGATCTGGAGTAAATTTAGAGACAACTATTGCTATTAAGAAATTAATGATCATTGCTACAGTTCCAAATCCTTCTGGAGATATTCCAAACCACCAGTCTTCTTTTTGACCTCCGCCGAACCAATCAAATTTAAACTTTAACATATAGAATAGCATCGTTAAAATACCTGCGATCATCCCTGCAATGGCTCCTTCTTTATTCATTTTTTTTGTAAAAATGCCTAAAATAATTGCAGGAAAAAAAGAGGCTGCTGCCAAACCAAAAGCTAAGGCGACTGTGGCTGCCACAAAATCTGGTGGATTGATTCCAAAATAACCTGCCACACAAACTGCTACAAATGCAGACAAACGTGCAGCCATTAGCTCTCCTTTTTCAGAGATATTTGGTTGGATCATTTTTTTTATTAAATCATGAGATACTGAGGCAGATATTACCAACAACAATCCTGCTGCAGTAGACAAAGCCGCCGCAAGAGCTCCTGCCGCAACTAAAGCGATTACCCAGTTTGGTAATTGTGCAATTTCTGGGTTTGCCAACACCATAATATCTTTATCGATAGTCAATTCATTTATTGAGGCATCTTCAACATATTGTATTTTTCCGTCCTTATTTTTATCATTGAAAGAAAGCAACCCTGTTTCTTCCCAGGTAGTAAACCAATCTGGCATTTCTTTATAATCCTGATTGTTTACGGTTTCTATCATATTCGTTCTTGCAAAAACTGCAATTGCGGGTGCAGTTGTATATAAAATCATAATAAATAATAACGCCCATCCAGCAGACTTGCGTGCATCGGAAACTTTTTTAACTGTAAAAAAACGAACGATTACATGTGGTAATCCTGCCGTGCCCACCATTAAAGCTGCTGTTATAAAAAATACGTCTAAGGTAGATTTACTACCAGAGGTGTATGCTGCAAATCCTAATTCTCTATGCAACTTATCTAATTTATCTAATAAATAAACTCCATTTTCATCCAAACCTCCAAAACCTAATTGTGGAATAGGATTTCCTGTCATTTGAATCGATATGAAAATAGCGGGAACCATAAACGCAAAAATAAGTACACAATATTGTGCAACTTGAGTGTATGTAATTCCTTTCATTCCTCCTAAAACAGCGTAAAATAGAACGATAATCATTCCGATGATTACCCCGGTGTTAATGTCAACTTCTAAAAAACGAGAAAATACCAACCCTACACCTCGCATTTGTCCAGCAACGTATGTAAATGAAACTAAAAGTGCACAAAAAACAGCAACAGTTCTGGCAACGTTAGAATAATAACGATCACCAATAAAATCAGGTACCGTAAACTTTCCAAATTTTCTTAAATATGGGGCTAATAATAACGCCAATAAAACGTAACCACCTGTCCAACCCATCAAATAAACCGATCCGTCATAACCGCTGAAAGAGATCAATCCAGCCATTGAAATAAACGAAGCAGCAGACATCCAATCTGCAGCAGTTGCTAATCCGTTGGCAAGTGGGGACACACCACCACCAGCAACATAAAATTCTTTGGTTGATCCTGCTCTAGACCAAATTGCGATACCGATGTACAATGTAAAGGTGATTCCTACGAACAACCAAGTCAAAGTTTGTAATTCCATAATTAACTGTCTAAATTATATTTTTTATCTAATTTATTCATCAATCTTATGTACACAAAAATTAAAACTGTAAAAACATAAATTGATCCTTGTTGGGCAAACCAAAATCCAAGTTTAAATCCACCCATTCTAATTGTATTTAACTCATCAACAAAAAGAATTCCGCAACCAAAAGAAACAATAAACCATATTGATAACAAAATTGCTAAGTATTTTAAGTTGGTCTTCCAGTACTTTTTTTGATGACTTTTTTTCATTTTTTAGTTGATTTAATTTGGGTCTTATTTATAGGATGGTTGTTTTGATTTTCTTCCAAACTCTAATTAGTGAAATTCCAGAAATAATGGCAGTTACTGTTAACGGGACAGCATAATTATACTCACCATAAATCCAATAACCTGTTGCAAACATGCAACTGTATATTAGTACACACCCGATTAACATAGCGACAATTCCAGAAGGAACACTCCATTCTGCATCTTTGTTTTTGATCTTAATTCCTTCTTTTTTTGCAACGTTTACTACTTTAGACCATCCAGGACCTCCAGGCTGTGTTTTTATGTAAAAATTTTGCAATACTTCGTTGCTTTCGGGTTGAGTCATATAAGTAGCTATTAACCATATAAAAGTGGTTATGAAAACCACGAATGGGTATTCATAATACGCTTCAAATACGCCACTCTCTGGAGCAAATAAATAATCTCCAACGGATGTTAATTTTAGGACAATTGAAATGATACCAGAGGCAAACATTGCTGTAATTTCACTCCATGCGTTAATTCGCCACCAGAACCAACGTAGAATAAAAATCAATCCAGTACCTGCTCCGAATACCAACAACACTTCAAATAATTGCAATGCGTTTTGGAGTAGTAAAGCCAATAAGGCACTTAAAACCATTAAAACAACTGTAGAGATTCTTCCTACAGTTACAAGTCTTTTTTCAGACGCTTTTGGGTTTATTTGTTGCTTGTAAAAATCATATACCATATACGATGAACCCCAATTAAGTTGTGTTGATATTGTACTCATATAGGCAGCTATTAACGAAGCGAGTACCAATCCAAGCAATCCGCTTGGTAATTTAGTAAGCATCGCAGAATAGGCTAAATCATGCCCTAATTTATCGGAAGGAATATTTGGGAAAGCTTCTTGAATACTTGCTAAATCTGGAAAGATAACTAATGACGCTAATGCGACTAAGATCCAGGGCCAGGGTCTTAATGCATAGTGCATAATATTAAAGAAAAAGGTAGCTCCAATAGCATGATTTTCATCTTTAGCAGCTAGCATTCGCTGAGCAATATAGCCCCCTCCACCAGGTTCTGCTCCAGGATACCAAGAACTCCACCACTGAACAGCTAAGGGAATAATGAATAAGGTTATTAAGGCTTGTTTGTCACTGAAATCGGGTAATATTGAAAGTTTACTCACTACATGTTCGTTTGCCACTAGAGCTTCTAAACCTCCTACTTCTGGAATATTTACTAAATAATATGCCGCCCCAATAGCACCTCCCATGGCTACAAAGAACAACACAAAATCAGTATATACTACTCCTTTAAAACCTCCTAAAACACTAAAAATAACTGTAATTAAACCTGCACTAATTACCGTTTGCCAGGGTTCTAAACCCAACATAATACCGCCAATTTTTATCGCAGCCAATGTGACTGCAGACATCGTAATAACATTAAAAATAACGCCTAGATAAATGGCTCTAAATTTTCTTAAAAAACTCGCTGGAGCGCCCCCGTATCGGAATTCATAAAACTCAATATCGGTTTTAACATTTGACTTTCTCCATAGTTTTGCATACACAAAAACAGTTAATAAACCTGTTATTAAAAAAGCCCACCAGACCCAATTACCCGAAACACCATTTGTTCTAACAATGTCTGTAACTAAATTGGGAGTATCTGTAGAAAAAGTTGTGGCTACCATAGAAACTCCCAGTAACCACCAAGGCATAGTTCTTCCCGAAAGAAAAAACTCAGAAGAATTTTCACCTGATTTTTTAGAAACATAAACTCCTATACAGAGTGTAATCGTAAAGAATAAAACAATTATTGTATAGTCTAAAGTACTCAATGATATCATAGTAAATCTTTGTTTTTTTATAAATTACATTTAGTGATTCTTGGATATTTTAAATACTATTGATCCATACCATGAAATATACAAAAAACATAATAATGGGAGTATAAAAGAAAAATTAACTTCAGAAACACCAATAATTTTAATATCATTTACTGCTGTTCCCCCTAGATCGATATTCATTCTTTTTCTTGAAACGATATTTTTTTTCATACTTAATTTATTTAAAATAAAAAACAAGAACTAGATGACCTAGCTCTTGTTTTAAATCTTTAGTTAATTCACACAAAAGAAAACAATTTACATATTTTAAAGAAACTCATATCATGAATAATTTCAAAATTAGTTCGACCAATAACAATTTTTTTAAGACAGAGGTTTATTTCCATATTGATTGCATACTATTTTAATGAAGTATTCTTTTAACTAGTTGGTTTTTTTTAAAATTTTCTATTAAATAATCTGCATATCTTAAAAATCCTAAATCAGTAAGGTGAACCCCGTCTACAGTTCCTTCGTTATCCATTTTTTCGTGTTGCTTATCTTTGATATAATAAATATTTTGAATTCCACTTTTTAAAATATTATCATATTCATTTTTAAGAGCTAAATTTTCTTGGATCAATTCTGTTTCTATTGTCTTATCCATAAAAGCGGTCTTATACATCATGTTTTCAACAAGGACTATAGGTGTATTAGGTTGTTTTTTTCGTATTGTTTTTACGAGTGGTAAAACACGTTTTTTAACTTCCTCTGTATTCATGTTTTGTAAACATTCAATTACATAAAAGTTCGCATCAATTTCAGAAATATGTTCTACAATAGGCATTTCCATGCGTCCATTTCCGCTAAATCCATAATTGATACATTCCATATCTAATTTTCTGGATATGATATTGGTATGCGCCATTCCTGGGCGAGAAGCACAACCCCCTTGCGTGATACTTGTACCATAAAAAACAATCGGTTTTTGTGCATTTGGCACGGCCCTTTTAATTGTCGCATTAGCATCAATTCCAATCTCTAGTCGAGTAACTCCATCATATAAGGGTAAAAATAATTTGTACTCTCGAAATTCAGGAGTCAGATTTTTTATGAGTTCATATTCATTTATGCTATCCTTAGGGACGTCGTTATTTTGGTATTTTTTTTGTCCTACAAGGGCTCCAGCTGTAGTTACATATCTCCATTTGTTATTATACTTTGTATATAAATCTATTCCTTTAATACCTGTAGATGCCATATGAGGCATATCAAAATCATTTAAAATTGTCCATTTTAAACTAATACTTGTGGAATTCGAGTGAAATCGTACAGTTATTCCTGCAGATGCTTTTGACAAGTCCCAAACTGGCTCTC